>JAABUQ010008220.1_pt1 | contig 14737 bp, 9 predicted proteins | sample 5560001 | NCBI WGS metagenome assembly JAABUQ01 (sample SAMN10711888, study PRJNA513371) | rock metagenome | isolation source: Antarctica rocks | place: Antarctica: Victoria Land, Finger Mt nord | collected 2015-12-18 | reverse complement strand
TGCCGATCACGCGGCCCACGACCGGCTCGGCATCCGTCCCTGATTGTAGCACGAAGCTACCCGCCGCGCGCTCCTGGCCCCGGTCGGCGAGCGCGCGGTTGATCGCCTTCACGATGTCGCCGCGCTCCCCCAACTCGCGCAGCGTGGGCTCCAGCCGGTCGGAAAGGGTCCAGACGCCGGGCTCGCCTTCCTCGGCGAGGTTGTAGCGCGCAAGCACTTGCAAGCGCCCGATACGGAGCGTCCGGTCGAAGTCCGCCTGCACCTGACCCGCTTCGGGACGAAGATCGAGCACGCGGTCGGGTGCTTCGGCTATCATCGCGCGGTCGATGCGCGTGAAGCGTTCGGCCGCGACCTCCGCCTCCAGCTTGGTTCGCAGCTCCAGATCGGTCTCCGGCCCCAGTTCCAGCGTCGCGAGCGCCTGCGCGCGCAGCCGAATGGCGTCGGTGATGTAGTCCTGGGCGATGATCAGGTCCTTGCCCGTATCGTCCTTGCCCCGGACCACGACGTGGCTATGCGGGTGACCGGTGTTGAAGTGATCGACCGCGACCCAATCGAGCCTGGTGCCGAGATCGTCCTGCATCTGGGCCATCACGTCGCGAGTGAAGCCGCGCAGGTCGGCAAGCCGGTCGCCGTCCTCGGGGGCGACGATGAAGCGGAAGCTGTGGCGGTCCCCTTCGCCGCGTTCGACGAAGGTGCGCCCATCCTCTCGGCCGCGCTCGGGGCCATATAGCAGTCCGCGCTCCCCATCACGGGTCGTACCGTCGCGCTGGAGGTAGCGAAGGTGGGCACCGGCCGCGCCGCTGCCGAGCCGATGCCGGACGATCCGCGCCTTGACGACAACGCGCCGCTGACGCGCCCCGGATCCGCCCCGGCCCGCTCCGAGCTTGAGCCGATCGGCGACCGCCTGGCCCCGCCCGATGCGCGAGCACCGTCCCTTCCTGGCCCCGCCCCCGCGACGGCCACCGCCGCGCAACTGAGCGGCCGTCAGCGGGCGGCCGTTCGCCTTCGCCGCCGCGCGGAGAACCTGGTTGATGAAGCTCGTGGGCTGGGCCGGGCGCGCTCCCTTGGAGCGGGCGCAGCCGGCGCGGATGCGGAAGTCGGAGCTGTCATCGTTAGCCATCGCGACAAGTTCACGCCGCTCGGGCTGTCCGACAAGCCATCACGGGCGAGAGGTGTGCTCCAGGGCAGAAAGACAGGCGTTTGCGCGTGTACACACCTCCCGACCATCACGCGCAACCTCGAAAACAATGTGCAGACAATGACTTGCGTGCAAACAAGGTGTTTGCTTTAATCTTGCAGTCGTCTTCCTCCCCGTCCCAGTCGTCTTCCTCCCCGTCCATCGCCGCCGAGCCTACGCTGGCTCACCTCCGCGCTCAAGGCACCCGCCCTCCTGCGCAGCCTTCAGCAGCGGTCTCCAATTCCACGACGTGGGTATGGTCATCAACCTGGCGTGTGCAGAATCAACGCCGATCGGGAGCATCTGAAGTAGGGTCACGATACACATCTCGGTAACAGCTTCTGCGTACGCTCATCCATCACCTCTGCGCCACCGACTTGGACGGTCCACTGCGGTCGTAATGCGATCGGGATGCCTTTCGGCCATCATTTTTGTGAGTGGCTGCTGCGCTTCACTGAAACACACACGTTATCGCGCGTCACGCCCGCCGAACGCCAGATCTGGTGTTCGGTCAGCGCTACGGCGGTTAGGCGCGGTCCAGCTCCGACGTCGCACTAGAGAACAGTTTTCTGCACCGGGCGCCGCAGCCTGAGGCCGCAAATGAGAGGCGAGTTGCGCAGAGGTGGTCCACACGTTAGATCCCACGCAACACCTGTTTCATGACGTTACCCACCTCCCTCGAATGGGTACTGCTTCTCGCGCAGCTACCCACTGCTCCGTCGAGCGCCCGCGTCGCCCTTTGGCGGCGAATGCGCGCCGCCGGAGCGACAAGCGTGCCCAATGGCGCGTGGGTGCTGCCCGCCAGCGACGCGCATAATCGGCTGTTCGCCGGGCTCGCCGAGACGGTTCGAGCGCAAGGCGGGCACGCGACGGTATTGATCGCGCGCGCGGCAGAGGGCGATGCAGCCATGGTCGAGCATTTCCACGCCGATCGCACCCGCGAATATGCCGAGTTGCGCGAACGGTGTCAGGGCTTTCTTGACGAGATCGAAAAGGAGCGCGCGGCTGGCAAGTTCACGTTCGCCGAACTCGAAGAGCTCGAGGACGATCACGAGAAGCTCGCGGCGTGGATGACAAAGATTCGCGCGAGGGACTTCTTCCCTGATGCCGAAGGCACGTCGGCCGAGGGCGCCTTGCGTGATTGTGCGGCGGCGCGCGATGCGTTCGCACAGGCCGTCTATGCGCGCGAAGGGCTGCACGACGCCGGCGTACCAGCGAAATCCGCCTCGTAATGTTCACGAAAGTGGCGCGAATGGTGGTGGCTGTCGTCTGTGCGACCGCCTTGCTCCCCGGCTGCGTCGCGCATCGGCCCGAGCCGATTGCCCCCGCTCGATCGGCGGCGGCGCTCGAGACGCGCAGCCTGACCGATGTGCGGCTGGACGCGTTCCTCCGGTCGTCTACCGCCAACACGGCGCGCGCGCGTGTGTGGAATCTCGAAACGCTGACGCTCGCCGCAGTCTATTTTCATCCCGATCTCGAAGTTGCGTACGCGCGGCTGGCGGTCGCGCGCGCGGCGGTAGTGACCGCGCGGCAGCGGCCCAACCCGACGCTCAGCCTGTCGGCGCTGTACGATAGCCCACCGCCGCTGACGATCGGGTTTGCTTTGGATTTTCTGCTGGAGACGTTCGGCAAGCGCGGCGCGCGCACCGCTCAGGCGCAAGCTCTCGCCGATGCCGCGCGCCACGATGTGGCGACCGCCGCGTGGCAGGTGCGCGGCGGCGTGCGAAGCGCGCTGCTCGATCTGTGGGCCGCGCAGCGCCGGGCCGAGTTCGACCGGAGCCGGTTACAGCTGGAAGCGCAGCTCGTCGGCCTGCTTGAACGAAGGCTGGCGCTCGGCGAGGCCAGCGCGCTCGATGTCGCGCGAGAGCGCATCAACCGCGACCAGTTCACCATCGCGGTGCGTGACGCAGAGAGCGCTGCCGCGACGGCGCGAGCGCGCCTCGCGACCGCGATCGGCGTGCCCGCGCACGCGCTGGGCGGCGTCGTCCTTGACCTGACCGCGTTCGACGCGCCTCCCAGCCTCGACGCGCACATCGGCGAGGGCGAGCTTCGCGGCCGCGCGCTGACCGGGCGCACCGACGTTCAGGCCAGCCTCGCGCAATATGCCGCCGCGCAGTCCGCGCTCCGCCTCAGGCTCTCCGGCCGGTATCCCAACATCGCGCTCTCGCCGGGATACACCTATGATCAGGGCATCCACAAAATCGGGTTGAACGCGCTCAGCCTCGAACTGCCGATCTTCAACCGCAATGAGGGACCGATCGCCGAGGCGGTCGCGCGCCGCACCCAAGCGGCGGCGAGCTTTACCGCGCTGCAGGCGCAGATCATCGGCGCGATCAACACGGCGGCCGTCGCCTACCTGACCGCCGGCCAGGCAGTCGCGACGACTACCGCACTGCTCGATGCACAGCAACGCCGCCAGGCGCGTACCGCCAGGCTGTTCGCGGCCGGGCAGATCGATCGGCCGACGTTGCTGACCGGTTCGCTCGAAGTCGGCGCGATCCAGCTGTCCACAGTCGACTCCGCGCTCGCGCAGCGTCAGGCGCTGGGCACGATCGAGGACGCGTTGCAACAGCCGTTGTTCGACCCGCGATCGACCAGCCCGACCGACCTCGTGCGCAGCGACGCCCAGGAGACTCGATGACGACCGAACCACACGCGCTACAGCGACCCCGGCGGCTGCCGCTGGTTTTGGGCGGGCCGGTCCTGGTCCTGCTCGCGGGTTTTCTGCTGTGGCGCGCATTCGGCGACAAAGGGGCGGGCAGCGAGGCCGGTCGCGACAAGCCCGCCGCCGCGCCGTCGCCCGTCGCCACGGTCGATGGCGTCAGCGTTGTCAAAGTCGACGTAGAGACGCAGCGGCGCAGCGGCATCATGATCGAGCCGGTCGCAGCCGCATCGGGCCGCGAGCCGGTCCGCGCGTTCGCTGCGGTGCTCGATGCCGCGCGCCTGACCGAGCTCAGCAACAGCGCGCTGGGTGCGCAGGTTCAGGTCAGCGCGGCTGCGGCCAAGGTCGCGGCATCGCGCGCCGCGTTCACGCGCGCGCAGACGTTGTACCATGACGCGCAGAACGTCTCGCTCGCGGTAGAGCAGGCGGCGGCGGCGACCTACGCGGCCGATCAAGGCTCGCTCGCCGCTGCGCAGGCGCAGGCCGCGACGTTCGGCGCAACCGCGCGGCAGGAATTCGGACCAGCGCTCGGCAATTTGCGCTCGGGGCTGGTGAACGACCTGATCCAGCGGCGGCGCGTGCTCATCCAGATCACCGCGCCGCCAGACGCCGCGATCGCGCGACCGCCGGCGATCGTCACCGTCCAGACCGATGCGGGTAAGCGAACCGCGGCACAATTCGTCTCGCAAGCTGCGCGGAGCGATCCGCGCATCCAGGGGACCAGCTTCTACTATGTCGCGCCCGCCGCGAGCGGGCTGCTGCCCGGTATGAACGTGCTCGCCCTTCTGCCGACGGGCGCGGTACGCGCCGGAGCCGCCGTGCCCCAATCGGCGGTGATTTACTGGCAGGGCCAGGCCTGGGTCTATGTTCGTCGGGATGCAGGTGCGTTCCAGCGCCTCGCGGTCGCAACCGATACGCCCGCGCCGAACGGCGGCTATGTCGTCCGCGGCCTGACCCCTGGTGCGCAACTGGTAACGCAGGGGGCACAGTTGCTGCTCTCCGAAGAGTTGCGACCGCAGGCCCAGGCTGCGGGTGGTGATCCCGACGGAGGTGGGGATTAGTCCCGCTTCGGGCCTGCAGGCCGGCATCATCGCGTTTGCAATCCGCTTTCGCGGCATCGTCATCGCACTCGCCTGCCTGCTGGTCGCCTACGGCGTGTATTCGCTCGGCCACGCCAAGTTCGATGTCTTCCCCGAATTCGCGCCGCCGCGCGTGGCGCTGCAGACCGAAGCCGCCGGGCTGACCCCCGAGCAGGTCGAGGTGCTCGTCACGCGACCGATCGAGACGGCGGTCAATGGGTTGCCCGGGGTGCAGACGCTGCGCTCGAACTCGATCCAGGGCCTGTCGATCGTCAACGTCTTCTTCGATCCGAACAGCGACATCTACCGCGACCGCCAACTCGTCGCCGAGCGCCTGGCGACCGCGACGCAGCAACTACCGCAGGGCGTGAAGCCGCCGACGATCGAACCGCTCACCTCGTCGACCAGCAACGTCCTCGTCGCCGGGCTGACCTCGACCGCGCGCTCGCTCATGGAGCTGCGCACGCTCGCGGATTGGACCGTGCGCCTACGCCTGCTGGCTGTGCCCGGCGTAGCCGACGTCCAGGTCTTCGGCGGCGAGCTCCGCTCGGTTCAGGTGCAGGTGCATCCGGACAAGCTGATCCAATATGGCCTGAGCCTCGACAACATCCTCGCCGCCGCCCGTCAGGCGACAGGTGTTCGCGGGGCCGGGTTCATCGATACCGGTAACCAGCGCGTCGTCTTCCAGACCGAAGGCCAGTCGCTCACCGCCGACGAGATCGCGCGCACCATCGTCTACAGCCAGGGCGTCGGCCGGGTGACGCTCGGCAGCGTTGCCGATGTCGTCCTCGCGCCCGAACCGCCACTTGGAGCGGCGGTGGTCCAGGGTAGGCCCGGCGTGATCCTGAATGTCACCGAGCAATACGGCGCCAACACCGTGGAGATCACGCGGGGCGTCGAGGCGGCGATCCGCGAGTTGCAGCCGACGATGAAAGCGCAGGGCGTCGTGCTCCAGCCCGATCTGTTCCGCCCCGCCAATTTCATCAACACCTCGACCGCGAACGTTCGCTCGTCGCTGATCCTCGGCGGGATCCTCGTGGTCGTCGTGCTGTTCCTGTTCCTGTTCAATCTGCGCACCGCCGCGATCGCCTGCACCGCGATCCCGCTATCACTGCTGACCGCGACGCTCGTGCTCCAGCAATTGGGGTTGTCGCTGAACACGATGACGCTCGGCGGTCTCGCTATCGCGATCGGCGAGGTGGTCGACGACGCGGTGATCGGGGTGGAGAATATCGTCCGGCGGCTGCGCGAGAACCGCCGCCTCGAGCGGCCCCGGCCCGAAGCCCGCGTCGTCTTCGACGCGGCGTTCGAGGTACGAAGCGCGGTAGTTTACGCCACGCTCGCGGTAATCTTGGTGTTCCTGCCGATCCTCGCGCTGTCGGGTATCGCCGGTCGGCTGTTCGGTCCGCTCGGCCTTTCGTACATCCTTGCGGTGGTGGCGTCCCTAGCGGTCGCGCTAACCGTCACCCCGGCGATGGCGATGCTGATGCTTGCCAATCGCAAGCGCGAGGTCGCCGATCCGCCCGTCGTGCGCTGGTCGCGCGGTCGTTACGAGGCGTTCCTGGGAGCGATCACCGCCCGGCCCCGGACCGTGATCGCGGCTGCGGTCGTCTTCACGCTGCTGGGCTGCGCGGCGCTGCCCTTCTTCGGTTCAAGCTTCATCCCCGAGCTGAAGGAGGGGCATTACATCGTTCACGTGACCACCGCGCCCGGCACGTCGCCTGACGAGTCGGTGCGGCTGGGCATCCGCATGAACGAGGCATTGAAGCATATCGCCGGCGTCCGGTCGGTGGCGCAGCGGATCGGACGCGCCGAACGGTCTGATGATACCTGGGGCACGAATTACAGCGAAATCGAAGTCGATCTGAAGCCGCTCAGCGGCGCGAAGTCCGAAGCGGTGCCGGCGGAGATCGCCAACGCGTTGGGGGGCTTCGCCGGCGTCAACGCCTCGGTGAAGACCTTCCTGACCGAGCGCATCGAGGAGACGCTCTCGGGTTATACCGCGCCCGTCGCGGTCAACATATTCGGCGACGATCTGAATATGCTCGATCAAGAGGCACAAGAGGTCGCGCGCGTGCTGGGCGGGGTTCGGGGTGCGACCGGCGTTCAGGTGCAGTCGCCGCCGGGCCTGCCGCAGCTCACGATCCGCCTGCGCGCGCCCGACCTGCAACGCTGGGGCCTCGATCCTGTCGGCGTGCTGGATCTCGTGCGCGCCGCCTACCAGGGTGACGTGGTCGGGCAGACGTACAATGGCAACCAGGTCTTCAACGTCATCGCCATCTTCGACCAGAAAAGCCGGGGCGATGTCGCACGCGTCGGCGAGCTACCGCTGCATACGCCGGGCGGAACCTACGTCCAGCTCAAGCAGGTGGCGGACGTGTTCACTACCGCGGGCCGCTATCAGATGCAGCACGAAGGAGCGCGACGGTTGGCGACGGTCACCGCCAACGTGACCGGGCGCGATATCGCGTCGTTTGTCGCCGACGCCAAAGCCGCAGTCGCGCGCGGGGTCAAGCTGCCCGCAGGGGCGTATATCAGCTTCGCGGGCGCGGCCGAGGCGCAGGCCAGTTCGCAGCGCGACTTAATCGTCGACGCGCTGCTCGCGGGCGTGGGCGTCCTGCTGCTGCTCTCGGTTGTCACGCGCAACTGGCGCAACCTCCTGCTGGTGCTGATCAATATGCCGTTTGCGCTCGCGGGCGGCGTGCTCGCGGTGCTCGTCACCGGCGCGATGCTCTCGCTCGGCTCGCTGGTCGGCTTCGTCACGCTGTTCGGGATCACGCTGCGCAACGCGATCATGATGATTTCGCATTTCGAGCATCTGGTCGAAGTTGAGGGGCGCACGTGGGGCCTCGCTACCGCGATCGAGGGCGCCGCCGACCGGCTCGTGCCCATCGTCATGACCTCGCTCGTCACCGCGCTCGGCCTGCTACCGCTGGCCATTGGCCGCAGCGATCCGGGGCGCGAGATCGAGGGGCCGTTGGCGGTCGTGATTTTGGGCGGCCTGATGAGTTCGATGGTCCTGACGCTCGTCGTCCTGCCGACGCTGGCGCTGGCCTTCGGACGCTTCGTGCCCAAGCGCGACGAACTGGACGACGGGTCTTTGCCGAACGGATCGGCGCAGCCGATGGCAACACGATGATCGTCCTATGGATCGTCACGTTTATCGTCTGCATTACGCTCATTGTCTGGGGCGCAGAGGCCTTTGCCGAAAATCCGGGAGCCGCGTCGGTCAGTCTCGGCGTTTCGAGCTTCGCGCTCGCGCTGCTGCTCGCCGGGGCGGAGCCCGAGGAATTGGCGACCGTCGTCACCGCCTCGCTCAAAGGCGCGCCCGGCATCGCGCTCGGCGACGTGATCGGCACCAATGTTGCGATCTGCCTGGTTGCACTGGGTGTCGGTGCGCTGGTCGCCCCGCTGCCCTTCACGGGTTCGGTCCGGCGCTATGCGCTCGCCGGCTTGCCGCTGGGCGCGGTCGCCGCCTGGATCGCGTGGGACGGCACAGTCAGCCGCTCCGAAGGCGCGCTGCTGGTCCTACTCTACATCGCGTTCGTGGCGGCGATCTGGCGGATGGAGCGCCGCCCTCCCGCGCTTGGAGAAACCAAGGCGGTTGCGGAAGCCAAGGAGGGGTCGGCCCCGTCCCGCGTCGGTCGCGCGCTCGGAATCGTGCTCGCCGGGGTGGTCGCGATGATCGCAGGATCGACGCTGCTGGTCGAGGCGGTGCAGCGCGTGGCGGGCGGCGAGACACTGCAGACCAAGCTCGGCCTTACCGTGGTCGGGTTCGCGACCGGGTTCGAGCTGATAGTGCTCGCTTGGTCTACCGCGCGGCGGGGCGCGACCGAGGCTGCGATCGCCGGCGTGGTCGGCTCGTTCGCCTACAATGTCACCATGACGCTTGGGGCAGTGGCGCTCGCGAAGCCGCTCACCATCCTTAACGCGCGAGCGCTTCAGCACCGTTGATTTCGATGCTGGCGGCGCTCGGACTCGTTCTCGCGCTCAGCTGGCGCGACGGTGCGCTCGGTCGTCGGTCCGGGGCCGTGCTGATCGCGCTTTATCTGGTGTTTGTCGCGGCTATCTGGCTCCGAACCAGCTAAGCGGCGGCCCGGACTCGCGCCGGCTGTGGCGAATGGAACCTGCTCGGCGACCGCTAATAGCACCCGCGCCGCCCGCCAGGAGCGCAGTGCCGTTGAAACTCGCGCCGTGATGAACGCGGGCGCGTCTTCGGGTCGGATGCCCGCGAAATTTACGGTCAGGGCGCGCGCGCTCGCAGTATTGGCGAAGCTGGCCGAGCTGCCAGATTACCGACTATCGCGTTTAGGACGTCGTCGAACCCGATTGACTCAGATTGCCACGGCGTAGACATAGTTATCATCTTCGTCGATGCTGGCTAGCCACTTTGGAATGAAACCACGAACTTCATCGGCCGCGTTGCTAATGCGCCCGGGTTCGGAAGACCCGCTCCCGAGAGGCAGCGACCGGCCACGTCCGAATTCAACCTTCAATAGGCAATATCGAGGTTCGGTATGATAGTCAGTCGGCGGACGGTTCTGGGTGGCGCGGCGGCTGCAATGGCGGTTCCGGTGCTCGCACCCGGTGACGTGCGCGCAAAACCGCAACAGCATCCGGATGCAAACATGACTATGGTAATCAACGTGAACGGCCGCGATCACGCGCTCGACATCGATTCGCGCACGACTTTGCTCGATGCGCTGCGCGAGAACATCGGCCTTACCGGCTCCAAAAAGGGCTGCGATCACGGCCAGTGCGGGGCGTGTACCGTCCACGCCGACGGCGAGCGCATCCTCGCCTGCCTTACCCTCGCCGCCCAGGCGCAAGGCCTCAAGATCACCACGATCGAGGGCCTTGCCGATGGCGACCGCCTCCACCCGATGCAGCAGGCGTTCGTCGATCACGACGCGCTCCAGTGCGGCTACTGCACGCCGGGCCAAATCATGAGCGCGGTCGCTTGCGTCCACGAAGGCCACGCCCGCAACGACCACGAGATCCGCGAATATATGAGCGGCAATCTCTGTCGCTGCGCCGCCTACCCCAATATTGTCGCCGCCATCAAACAGGCCGCGCCGCAGATGTTGGCCGAACCCCAACGCAAGGCCGCCTAATGCGCCCGATCGCTTACGCCCGCCCTACATCGGCCGCCGACGCGGTCCGCATGGGCACCGTTCCAGCCGACGCGCATATCCGCGCGCCTGTCCAATATTTGGGTGGCGGCACGCAGTTGCTCGACCTGATGAAGCTGGACGTGATGCGCCCGACCGAACTGGTCGACATCACGCGGCTGTCGGACGCGCGGATGCACGCGATCGAAGCCACCCCCGAAGGCGTCCGCCTCGGCGCGCTAGTCACGATGCGCCACGCCGCCGAACATCCCGCGATCCTCCGCGATTACCCGGTTATCAGCCAGTCGCTATGGCTCGCCGCGTCGCAGCAGATCCGCAACATGGGTCGACTTGCGGGGAACGTCCTTCAGCGCACCCGCTGCGAGTATTTCCGCGACACCTCGTGGCCATACAACAAGCGCGATCCCGGAACCGGCTGCTCGGCGATCGGCGGCCAGAACCGTTGGCACGCGGTGCTCGGCACCTCCGAAGCGTGCATCGCCAGCTACCCCGGCGATTGGGCGACGTCGCTGATCGCGCTCGACGCCACCGTGGACATCCTCGGCGTCAAAGGCTCGCGCACGATCCGCTTCGCCGATTTGCACCGCCTGCCCGGCGACACGCCGCATATCGAAACCAACCTCGTGCCCGGCGAGCTCATCACCGCTTTCTCCATTCCCGCCGGACCGCACACGCGGCGCTCGCTTTACGTGAAAGTGCGCGACCGAGAGAGTTACGAATACGGCCTCGCCACCGCCGCCGTCGCGCTCGACCTAGACGGCGACACCGTCCGCGCCGCGCGCATCGGCATCGGCGGTCCGGTCGCCACACCTTGGCGCGCGCACGCCGCCGAAGCCGCCTTGCAAGGCAAACCGCTCACCGAAGCCAACGCCGAGGCGGCCGCGAAGACGGTCTTCGTCGATGCCCGCCCGCGCGAACACAACGCTTTCCGCATTCCGCTCGCCGAAGCGACGCTCGTTCGCGCGCTGATGGAAGCCAAGACCATGGAGATAGCATGAGCGCCGCCGCCCCCGCGCCCGGTCCCAACATGGGCCAACCGATCCCTCGCGTCGACGCGGTCGCCAAGGTCACCGGCCAGGCGCGCTATGCGTCCGACGTGCCGCACGCGCGCGCCGCCTACGCCTTCATGCTCCTATCCACCGTCGGTCGCGGCCGCATCGTGGCGATCGACGATACCGCCGCGCGCGCGGTGCCCGGCGTGCTCGATATCATGACCCACGCCAACCGGCCGTCCGTCCAGTCGATGCAGGGTATGCAGATCACCTCGGTGGTGCCGCTCGACGGCTCCGAAATCCACCATGACGGCCAGATCATCGGTTTTGTCACGGCGACCACCTACGAAGCCGCGCGCGAAGCCGCCTACCGCATGGTGGTCCGCTACGACCGCCAGCAACCGTCGGCCGTATTCGACGCCCCCGGCGTCGATCAGCAGCTCACCGCCGAGATCACCAAGGGCACGCCGATGCCCAAGGAGGATCCCAAGCTAGCCGACGCCGACGCCGAACTCGCGCGCTCGGCCGTCTCGATGGACGCGCATTACGCGACGCCCACCCAGCATCACAATGCGATCGAGCTATTTACCACCACCGCGTCGTGGAACGGCGACGAGCTGACGATCGACGGGCCAAGCCAGTTCGTCTTCGGCCTGCGCGCGGGTGTCGCGCAGCAACTCGGCATCGACCCGGCGAAAGTTCACATCCGTTCGGAATATTTGGGCGGCGCGTTCGGCGGCAAGGGTTCGATCACCCACCGCACCGTGCTGACCGCGCTCGCCGCCAAGCGCATCGGTCGCCCGGTCAAGCTCGTTTCCACGCGCGATCAGGGCTTCACCATCTCGGGCAACCGCGCCGAAACGCGCCATCATGTGCGCATCGGCACGACGCAGGACGGCAGGATTACCGCGCTCCACCACGACATTTGGGAACTCGGCTCGCGTACCGATTCCTACTGCAATGGCGGCGTTGACGCGGCGGCCGCGATGTATGCGTTTCCCGCCGTCCAGAGCACCGCCCATTTGGTGCGCGCCGATCGCAACACGCCGACCTTCATGCGCTCGCCACCCGAAGTGCCCGTCATGTTCGCGCTCGAAAGCGCGATGGACGAGATGGCCGAGAAGCTCTCCATGGATCCCGTCGAGTTCCGGCGGTTGAACGATACCGACAAGGATTGGGTGACCGGCAAGCCCTACAGCAGCCGCAGCCTGATGAAATGCTACGACGAAGCGGCGAGTGCCTTTGGTTGGTCCAGGAGCGACGCCAAGCCGGGTTCGATGCGGCGGGGCGATTGGCTGGTCGGCTACGGTTGCGCCACCGCCTGCTATCCGACCCAGATGGGATCGTGCATCGCGCGCGTGACTTTAATGGAGGACGGCCACGCGCGCGGCGATACCGCCGCGCACGATGTCGGCCAGGGTGTCAAGACCGTCATCGGCCAGCACGCCGCGCATTATCTCGGCCTGCCCGAAGGCTCGGTCGAGGTGCATATTGGCGACAGTACGCTGCCGCCCGGTCCACTCGCGGGCGGCTCGATCTCGACGGCGAGCACGGGTTCGGCGATCAAGCTCGCGTCGGAGAAAATCCTTGCCCGGCTGGGCAATTCGGTCGCCACTACGCCCGAGGAGCGGCGCGCGGCGTTCGCGCGGTTGGGCGTGCGTGAAATTACCGAAGTCGGCGAATATGTCGCCGAGGGCAACAAGCCCGAACAGCTCGCGGGGCTTTACAAGGGCTTCCCCGCATTCAGCGCCGCAAAGGCACAGGCGCACACGCAATTCGCGTTCGGGGCCGAGTTCGTCGAAGTTCACGTCCACGCCCGCACGCGCGAGGTTCGCGTGCCGCGAATGGTCGGCGCGTTCGCGGCGGGACGCATCGTCAACCCACGCACCGCGCACAGCCAGTTGATGGGCGGCATGATTTGGGGCGTATCGTCGGCGCTGCACGAGTCGACCGAGATCGATCCGCGCCGCGCCGCCTACATGAACAGCAACCTCGGCGAATATCTCATCCCGGTGAACGCCGATATCGGCGAGGTCGATATTATCCTGGTTCCCGAAGTCGATAACAAGGTGAACCCGGCGGGGGTCAAGGGCTTGGGCGAACTCGGCAATGTCGGCACGGCGGCGGCGGTGGCGAACGCGGTCTACCACGCGACGGGCAAGCGCATCCGCGACCTGCCGATCCGTATCGAGCAGTTGATCTAGCCTTCGAGGTCGGCGGGCCGATCGACGTCGCGCAACTCGGCGGCGCTGGCGAAAACCAGCTCGGCGTTAGCGAGCAGGTCGCGGGCACCCCGGTCGCCGGAGCACGCCAGCAACGCGGGAAAGTGCGCGCGCCCGAACAGGGCCGGGGGGCTCGGCGCACCGCCCGAACTCGATGCGACCAGCGCTGCACTGCCCTCGAAGCGCCCCAGCAGCGCCGCAATGTGCTCCCGCCCGACGAACGGCATGTCGGCAAGCGCCAGCAGCACTGATGATGTGTCCGTTCTGATCGCCGCCGCTGCGCCGAGCGCGACCGATCCGCCCATACCCTGCTCCGCGTCCGAATTCACCACGACCGACAATCCGAGCGCGCGCAATCCTTCGGGAACGGGACCTTCTCCGCTGCGGCACACCGCGATCCGGCGCGCGAAGATAAACCCGCCGAACGCGTCCGCCACGCAGAGCGCCATCGGCAGGCCGTTCATCGGGTGCGCGAGTTTATCCGCGCCGAACCGCCGACCGCTTCCCGCCGCGAGCAGGACGAGCGCTCGGGTCAAGCAGCGGGTACGCGCCGAAACGCGGCGACCGCGCCCGAAGCGATCGACAGCGCGATCTCGGCGGAACCTTTGGCTCCGATCGGCACGCCCGCCGGACCTTCTATGCGCGACAGCGCGGCCGCGTCGAAGCCGAGCGCGCCCAACCGCTCCAGCCGCGCCAAATGGCTGCGCGCCGAGCCGAGCGCGGCGACATAACCCGCCCGCGACCGCAGCGCGGCGGCGAGAGCGGGATCGTCGATCTTCACGTCGTGGCTGAGCGTCACCACCGCGGTCTCGCCGTCGGGTGCAAGCGCGACGACCGCTTCGTCGGGCCAGCGGTCGTCGAGCGCACAGCCGGGAAAGCGTTCTGCGGTCAGGAACATCGGTCGGGGATCGATTATCGTCACCGCAAACCCGACCGCGCGCGCGATCGTGGCCAGGGACTGCGCAATATCGACCGCGCCCACGATCAGCATCCGGCGCGGCGGCAGATAGACATTTGTGAACCTTTTCGGATCGGCACGCTCGACGCATTCGCTTTGACCCGAAGCGAGGTCCGTCGCCACGATCGACGTTGCGCGTCGGTCCAATGCCTGCGCTACCCGATCGAACAAGGACGGCGCGAAGCCTTGGTCGCCGACGGGTTGCACCAGCACCTCGATCTCGCCGCCGCACGGCAATCCGACCTCCCAGGCGCGGCCGTTCGGAACGCCGTAATGCCGTAATGCGGACGGCGCTCCGTGCAGGATTTCAACCGCCAAATGCAATATGTCGCCCTCGACACAGCCGCCCGATACCGATCCGACGAAGCCGTCGCTCGCCGACATCAGTAGATGGCTGCCCGTCGGTCGCGGTGCAGATCCCCAAGTGGAAACAACGGTCGCGAGCGCCATCTTCGTTCCCCGCCAGGCGAGCGCGGCGTCGATAATGTCCCGCTGGTTCAAACCCGCCGAGCGTC
>JAABUQ010008219.1_pt1 | contig 14738 bp, 12 predicted proteins | sample 5560001 | NCBI WGS metagenome assembly JAABUQ01 (sample SAMN10711888, study PRJNA513371) | rock metagenome | isolation source: Antarctica rocks | place: Antarctica: Victoria Land, Finger Mt nord | collected 2015-12-18 | reverse complement strand
GTTTCGCCATACAGCGTTTCGCCGTCCGGGGTGAGAAACGCCGTCGTGGGCCAGCCGCCCATGTTGTAGCGCGCGTTGATGTCCGGGCGTCGGTCGTTGTCCACTTTGACCGCCACAAAACTTTGGGCGATACGCTCCTGCACCAGCGGGTCGGAGTACGTGCCCGTGTGCTGCGGGTCGCCCGCAATGCCCGTGTCCATGACATGGCACCAGTGGCACCAGACCGCCCCAATATCCAGCAGAATGGGCTTGTTTTCTTGGCGCGCCTGGGCAAAGGCTTCTTCGCCCCATTCCTGCCAGGCAACTCCATGCGTATGTTCGGCCATTGATAGATTTCTCCTGTTGCTTGTATACCCAGAACAGGGTGTTGTTCGCCCGGCGGGGGAAGGACTCTTAAGCCCTTGTTTATGCCGTTCCCAAACCGTTCCTAGCCCGTGCCAACGATGGAAAGATTTGTTCCGTCGTTGGTACACGCTTAAGCATCAAGGGAAGCGCCTTCGACACGCGCATAATCACCCCCCAGGCAGGACTTTCGCCAGCCTGTGAATAACTTTACGCGCTCATGGCAAGCCAAAAGCAGAAGATTACCCCGCGCGCGATGCTGGAGCTGCAAATGCCCGGCGAAGTGCAAGTGGCCTCGGACAACACGCGCATCGCGTACACGCTCAGCGAGACGGATTGGGATGACAACCGCATCGCGTCCCATATCTATGTGGTCAGCACAGCCGAGGGCGCAGAGACGCGGCAGGTGACGCGCGGCGCAAGCGGCGAGTCATTCCCGGTTTGGTCGCCGGACGGCAAGTGGCTGGCGTTTTATGCGGCCCGCGAGGACGCCGACGTGGGCGACGAGGAAGCCAACCCTGACGATGACCCCAAGCAGCAGGTCTACCTGCTGCCGATGGACGGCGGGGGCGGAGAAGCCGAACCCTGGACGGACGCGCCGGAAGGCGTTGTGGCGTTTGAGTGGCTGCCGGACTCGTCAGGCATTGTGTATCTCGCGCCCGAGCCGCGCCGCGCGCCCTTGCAGGCCCTGCAGGACGACAAGCAGGAGCGCAAAGACGATGCGGTTGTGGAGCGGGAAGAAAAGTTTCGGGTGCAGGTGTGGCAGTCGGGGCGGACAGATAAAAAGGCGACCCTGGCCTGGGCGGGCGACCTGGGCGTGGGCGAGATTGCGGTCTCGCCCGACGGCAAAACAGTCGCGTATGTCACCAACTACACGGGCGAAGTCAACGATTACCATAAAGCCGACGTGTGGGCGCTGACGCTGGAAACCGGCGAAACGCGGCAATTAACCGACGGACCGGGCGGCAAGTTCCACCCTGTCTGGACGCCGGACGGCCAAAGCGTACTGTTCACGCAGCCCGAGCAGCCCGATCTCTCGTACTCGCAGGAGAACTTGTACTCGGTATCGGCTGGGGGCGGCGCGGCGGAATGTATCACGCAGGACTTCGCCCCCGACCTGGTAGGCTGGCGGGCGGTCTGGTTTGACGCGGCGGGGATACTTTATGTCAGCGGGGCGACCGGGACGACCACGGGCGTTTACAAGCGCGCGGGCGATGGCTTTGTGCCCCTGGTCGTTGGCGACGAGACGGTGCATGACTTCCATGTCGGGCCGGGCGGGGGTATCGCGTATGTCGCAAGCAGTTCGGCCGATGTTCCCGAAGTGCTGTGGCTCGCGCCCGGCGCGCCTGAGCCTGCCGCCCTGACCGACCACAACGAAGAGTGGCAGGAAAAATACCAGATTGAGCCGACGCATCTGGTGCGGTGGCCGTCCACCGAGGGCTTGGAGATTGAGGCCCTGCTAACCCTGCCGCTGGGCTACAAGCCGGAACAAGCCTGCCCCATGATTGTTAATCTGCACGGCGGCCCGCATGGACGCGCCACGCAGTCCCTGACTCCGTACAGCGAGGCATTAGTGTATGCCGCGCGCGGCTACGGCGTGCTCAGCCCCAACTACCGGGGCAGCGAAGGGTACGGCAGCGCGTTTTCCACGGCAAACCAGGGCGATCTGGGCGGCGGCGACTTTCGCGACGTCATGGCCGGGGTGGACTGGGCCATTGCAGAAGGCATCGCCGACCCGCAAAAACTCGCGGTCATGGGGGCCTCCTACGGCGGCTATCTCACTAACTGGTGTGTCGGACATACCGACAGGTTCCGGGCCGCCGTGTCCAAGTTCGGCATCTTCAGCCTGGCAACCGACTTCTCCAACTCACAGGCGCCCCGGTGGGAGCAGGAGTACCTGGGCGGCTTCCCGTGGGAGCGCGCCGACGACTATGCCCGCCTCTCGCCGGCAGCGTCTGTCGCCGACATGCACGCGCCCATGCTGATTTTGCACGGCGAGGGCGACGGCAACACGTTTATCGCGAACTCCCAGGAATTGTACACCGCCCTGCGCCTGCTCGGACGCACTGTGCAGTATACGCATTACCCGCGCGAAGGGCATGGCTTCGCCGAGCCGCAGCACCGCCTGGATGAGTTTGCGCGCTGCCTTGCCTGGTTTGACCGTTATCTGATAGGTGACGGGCAGCCGCGCGCATACCGCACCGGCGACAAGATACTCCATGACAACTGGGAACTGACTGTCGCAAGCGCCGTGCTGCAAACCTATGCCGGGCGCGGGGATGAGGGGAGAGCCAGGTATGTGGAGGTGTCGCTTGTCCTGCGGGACTTGTCCGACACGCCGCGCCCGCTCGTGTTTGGGCCGGATGATGCTTTGTTGACACGCGCAGGCCACACGCCCACGCGCCGCAATCGCCCCGTAGGCCTGCCCCTCGATGTGCTGGGAGAAAAGGTGCTCGCCGAGGGAACCGGCTGGAAGCTGCGCTTTACACCCCCCGCGCCCGGTGATGCCAAAGGCGAGCGCAGGCTGGCCGTGCCCCTTGCCCTTGCCTTTCGCATCGGAGCTGCGGGCGGCACGCACGCTCTTGCCGTCAAAGGTTTTCCCCCTGTGCTGCTGGAAGTCCCCGCCGCTGAGGCCAGGCCCAAAGCCAGGAAATCCGATGCTTAGGGGTATTTATCGCTGCTTGTTATCTATTGAAGGAAGCTAAGAAGTGGCGCTGCGCGTGTAGAGCAGCCGCGCATTGCGCTCCAGCTTCGGGTTGAGAGGGTCTAGGCGGCGGGCGCGCTCGTAGTGCGCAAAGGAGCGCGCATACTTGCCCAGGCGATAGCACAAATAGCCCAGCAGGTCGTGCGCCTCTTTGTCATCGGGCATTATCTCGCAGTAGCGCGTGAGCGCCTCTTCTGCCGGGGCATATTCGCCGGACAAATACAGGTCACGGCCCAGGTTCTTAAGCACTTTCCCCCAGTCCGGCGCGGCCTCTAGGGCCTGGCGGTAGGCGGGGATCGCCGCCCGCGGCTGGTCTTGGCGGTCAAAGCACACCCCGATTGCATAATAAGTCCAGGCGTCCTGCGGCCAGTCCTCGGACAAGCGCTGCAAGTGGGGCAGGGCATCGGCGTAGCGGTCGCTTTCTAGGTGGTGGCACGCCAAGAGGAAGTTTGCCCAGGGGTTCTCCGTATCAAAGCTGTACAAGGCACGGGCATGCGCGAGGGCCTCGGCAATGCGTCCCTCGGCGTAAGCGGTGCGCGCGTCGCCGGTAAGCCGGGCGGTCTTGACCTTGCGCTGGATTTCACGGAACAGGTTCATTTTGCCTCAAACTTGGCGCAAAGACATCTGTGTTCTTTGCCTGCATCAATCACTCAGCTGTTAATCAGCAATCACTCAGGAGCCACTCAGGAATGCGTGGCAGCTTCTGCGGCGGCGCGGGCTGTGTCCGTCTCGCGGCCCGCGCCCGCATTCGGCCCGCGCCCGCGCAAGCCAAGCAGCGTGCCCGCGATATAAACTAGTACCCAAGAAACAGCCCAGCCAAGCTGAGTGCCCACCAAAAGCGCATCAATCTGGTGTGGCCGCAGGTGCCCGCGCTGAATCCACACCTGCAACGACCACGCTAGGGCGATGCAGACAGCGACAATGCCCCCAGTTCCACCCATTGCCGCCAGCAGAATACGCCGACGCGAGGCGGTGCGCGGAGCGAGCCGCCCCAAGGCGATGCCGCCGGCGAAAAGGCAGGCATACGAGAAAAACGCCAAGTCCTGCCGGTTGATCTCGCCCAGGTACTGCGCAATCAGGGGGCTGTCAGGCCTGACCTGGCCGTTGACAATCAAGAGGTTCCACAGGTTGTTGAGGGCGGTGTTGGGCCAATGCAGGTCCGCTTCAAACAGGAGCAGCCCGAGCGCCATCACCACAAGCAGGCTCCAGCCGAGGGCCGCGCCCAGAGAGCGTTCCCGAATGCGTCGTGGCCGGCGTTTGGACTTGGAGGAAGTGCGGGGCATAGGTTTATTATAGCAACCCGCGCCCTTTCCGTCAAGCCATGCCGACATCGGGAAGCACCCTATTTGGCTCGGTTTTGAAACCGCTCATCTTGCCCAGATTGCGCTGGCTTTCAGGGCAATGCCTGCGCGTGGACAAGGCGTGTCCTGCGCGTGATAAGCGCTTGCCAACGACGGACGAAAATGCTCCGTCGTTGGTGAGGGTTTGGCGCGCGCTCACGACGCCTTAATAACACCGTGGCTGCGCCTTTTGGGGCTGAGGGGAAACGCTGCGGCTCGCAAAGGCTAGCCGCGCGACTTTTGCTGGCGCAGATCGGAAAGGTGGCGATCTTCATCGGCCTCCATATCTTCCAAGCTGCGGCGCGGGGCCGGGGCGGGAGATGCAGCGGCATCGTGGCGCGCAGGCGCGGCGGCGGAAGGGGACGCAGCGGCATCCGGGGCGCTGCCGACAGGACGCAGGTCGGCCTGCGAAACCAGCAGGGAGTAGCGCAAAGCAAACTTCTTTTCGGCAGCAGACAGGCGGTTGCGGCCTTCCTCGGACAAACCGTCCAGCCACTTCTGGCGCATGGCGGTCGTTCCGGCCTCGTGGCGCGCGCGGACATCGCCGGGCAGGCTGCCGCTTTCGGCGATCAGCAGGGCCGTGCCGTCCGGGTACAGCTTGGACACAGTGCCCTGGACACCTTGGTAGTGGGCATAAAACAACTGGCTTTTTGCATCGGCGGCAGTCGGTTCCCGGTCGGCAAGCTGCACGGTGTCGCCTTCATGAAAAGTCGCGGGCATGGGGGTTGTCTCCTGTCTAGTGTTTGGCGGGCAAGCCGAGCGGGTAAACAGCGCGCAGGGAGCGCACTATTATGGATATTTTTTATCATGTATGCGAGTGGCTGTTAATCATCGCACTGATTGGGTTCTTCGGCGCTATCGCCTGGATTGTGGTCACAGCCCTCAAGGTCAAAACGGCAGTGATGGGCGATGCTAAGCGTCTGTACGAGCCGCCGCTGCGGTCGGGCAAGGCGATTGCCGCGACAGGCAAGGGCGTGTTCATGCAGGAAAAAGCCCGCGTTCAGCGCGTGGGCGTTGTGCTGAAAGGCACGACCGTCTCGGTGAAAGATGCGGCAGGCGATATTTCCACCGTCGCCAAGTCCATTCACCCCTCGGACTTGCAGCCGGTGGCAACAGACTTCAAAGCCGTCGTCAGCCTGCTGAGCCAGGTCAGCACTTATCTACGGCTGTTTTCTAAGCTCCGGGCCTAAACGCGTAATGCTACGGCTTCGCGGCAGGCATGCCCTCTAAGGCCGTGCCGATACTTGCCGCAGTCACACTGCCCTCGCCGGGATTGCCGGCGAGGGCGATTTCTTTGTCCCCTACCATCGCGCCCGCTTCCCCATTAATCGCCACGCCCAGGCCGGTCACGGATTGGGCTTGGGGCGAAAGCTCGTCGGCGGGGGCATCCAGGTTGACAATCTCCGCCGAAACCTTGCCGCCGCTTGAGGCCGCGCGCTGCTTCACCGCGTCAATCGCCTGCGCCAGGGCAGTGGGGTCAGCTTGATTAGCGCTGTTATACACCCATCCCATCGTGATTTTATCCTGCGCCGTGGCGGGGTTGCCCAGGCTAATCTCGGGCGGCAGGGGATCGGCAGCCGGGGGCAGGGCTGGTGGTGCGGGGGCTTTTGTCGCGGCGGGCGGGGGCGGCGCGTCTTCGTCACTGCCTGCGCTCTTGTTGATAGTCCTGGTCAAAAGCGTCAGCATGCCGACAAGCACAAGTATCGCGATAATGGGGATAAATCGTTTCATGGTAAGTGCTGGCTCAGACAGCCGGATGCCAAGCTAAGACGACCGGATGCCAAGGAATGCCGCCATGCGTCCGGTCTGCGCGCCCTCCCGGCGATACGAGAAGAAGTCGCGTTTATTCTGGAACGTGTCTTCCGCGCTGACAGCGATAGCGTCCGCGCGCAGGCCCGCGCCGAGCAACTGCGAAAACACCACCTGCCGCAGGTTCAGCGTGTAGGTGCCGCTGATCTCGCTTTTGGGGTACACGGCAACCCCGCCGCGCAGGTCGGGCATGTTGCGGAACACGCCGGCGACATCGCGCCGCACTTCGTAGCTGTCCCCGCCAATACAGGGGCCAACAGCCGCAAGGCACGCGCTGGGCTGGCTGCCGAACTGCTCGGTCATGGCGGCCATAGTGCGCGCGGCAATGTTTGCGGCAGTGCCGCGCCAGCCTGAGTGCGCCAGCCCAATGGCCCGTGCATTGGGGTCTATCAAATAAACAGGGACGCAGTCTGCGTAGAGCATCATCAGCAAAACATCGCGCGTGTTGGTGATTAATGCATCCGTGCCGGGGATAGGCACCGCACTGCCTTCGGTGACCAGGGCGACTGTGCTGCCGTGGGTCTGCTCGGCGAGGGCTACCTGATGCTCTGCCAGCCCCAAGTCTGCCCACAGCCGCTGCCGATTGTTCTGCACAAATGCCGGGATGTCTCCCACATGGCTGCCGAGATTAAGCGTGTCATACGGCGGCTTGCTGCTGCCTCCCCTGCGCGTCGTAAAGCCCTGCACGACACCCGGCAGCCAGGACAGCGTGGCGGCCTGGTGGATAGGCAAATCTCCTATTGCGCTTCGCTTCCAGTCAGCCATAGGCTCATCCGCGACTTCGTATACTCATCCGCCATCTCATAGCGCTTAATCTGCGATCTCGTACAAGTCCATCGTGCCGGACAGCAGGGCATCTTTGGAGGCTGCCTCATACAGGCTTTCCATCTTGGCAAGGTACTCGCGCACTGTCATGACAACTGTAGCATGCGACCAGGTGAGCGGCGAGACGGAGATAGGGTCGCCGCTGTAGGGGTGCAGTTGCTCTGCCAAAACCCCCGAAGCCAGCGTATGCTTGCGCACCCACTCTAGTATCTCTAGGGCACGGGCCAGATCACTGGGCACTTTGGCCTTGGCAATATACCATTCGGCCAGCCACAAGGTGCAGATAATCCATGGGTTGCCCGGCACGTTCTGCACGTCCTGGCTGATTTGGTGGTAGTAGTCGTTTTCGTAGCGCGCGATGCCGCCGATGTCCGTCCGGCACCACAAACGCTCCTCAATCTGCATCATGGTGGCAACCACCATCGGATCGTCCGCCTCAAACATCCCGAACTGGAAAACGCCGTAGAGCGAGGCATCAATGTTGACGTCTGCGTCTAGTTCCCCGGTCTCGGAGTTGACTGTCAGGCGGCGCACAAAGCGGTTCCGGTCGGCATCCCACAGGTGTTTGGCGGCGGCGGCCTTGATTTCGTGCATGGCATCGCGGAACGTCACCGCCCGCTTTTCATCGCCAAATGTTTCCGCAAAGTTAGCGGCGGCATTCAGTCCTGCCCAAACAGCGGCGACGGTGAATGTGTGGATGCCGTGCCGCTCCTCCCACAAGTCATAGGATTCGGCGGGCAGGCCGGTATGCGGCTCGCGGTAGTTTACCATAAACTCGCCCGCGCGCCGTATCAGTGGCGAGTACAGTGGGCGGATAAACTCCACGTCTTTGTAGCGCTTGTAATGCTCCCACAAGGCCCAAATCACAAGGGCCGTTTCGTCTTCCTGGATGGGCAGTTGCTGGTTGCCGTGGCTGTCGGTCCACGGGTGCCATGACGAGCCGAGCGACTTGTCCGGGTTGTACTTGTGCAGCAGAAAGCCTTCGGGCAGCTGCACGTCCTTGCAGAACTCGTAAAACGGACGCGCCACCTCCGGCTGCCCGGCCATGTCCAGCGCATAGGCGACCAACGCCCCGTCGCGCGGCCACATGTACGAGTACGTGTCGTTGTTGAAGTCCAGATAATCCGAGTCGTTGGCGGCGAGGATTGCCCCCCGGTTGTCAATTTGGGTACGCAGGATGAGAAGCGACTGCTTGTACAATGTCACCAACGGATCAGGCAAATCACCGTAGGGGATGTCGTCTTTGTTTACCCAGCGGTTCCAGTATGTGCGCACGCGGTGCAGGAAGAACTCCGGGCCGCGCTCCCGCACCAGTTGGTCGATCAGCTTGACGCTTTGGTAGTCTTCGCCCGCCGCGAGTGTGTAATACACAGTCGCATGGCGCTGCAAAGCCACGTGTGCCCCAATCGTGCTGTCCACCGACCCCTGCGCTATCGGGTTCATTTCCAGCACGCCGTCTTCGGCATCCCGCCACGTCCCCTCCGCCCCGTGCGCGCGGGACACGCCCACCGCGTAGTGATGGACGCCGTATTCAATCTCGTCGCCCTGCCCGACAGCCAGGTTTGCCAGCATCCAGCACTTGCCTTTGTAATGCACCATCGCCTGCAAGTTCGGCGCATAATACGCCGTGTTGCCCTCCGATGACGACCACAGGTTAAAGTCATGGTGCCAGAACAAACGCACATCGCGGGGCATCGGCAGCAGGTTTTCAATCTCCACTTTGCGGATGTACAGGTCGCGGTCAAAGTCAACGCAGTCGTGGCACACAAGCTGCAAGCCCAGCCCCCAATGCACTGCCGTTACTTCTGTCACCAGGGTTTCATTCTCGTAGCGCATCGTCTTCTGCCAGGCAGGCTCGTGTATCCAGGACATCTGCCCATCCACCCACACGCCAAAGCGGCAGGCATTGCCGCGCGTATGGTTTTCCTGTCCGACATACGGATAGTACACATCGCGCAGGGTATAGCGAGAATCGAAAGTTATCAGCAGATTGCCATTGGCAATCGGGATGTCACGGGGCATAAAGTACCGATTTCCATGCAGCTTTGGCACACGTTCGCCGCTCGCTGCTGCCTAAGAGTATACCTGAGTATCGGCCTTTTCGCGGCAAAAACGCAGGGTATCCGCCCTCTTTGGCCCCTGCCACTCGGGGTAATTTACCGACTTTTGCTGGCTTTGCTGCCTATGTTTGGAGGGGGGCGCAAAGTCTTTTTTCAGGCATCGCGAGCCTGTTCCAACGACGGAACAAATTATTCCGTCGTCGGTACGCCGTAGCCACGCTTTAGCAGCGCCGATAAAATGCCTGCACAATGCCGGGGAACCTCTTGTCATGCCAAGGTGTTTTGGAAAGAGGCTGGCAGCCATCCGGCATAAAGATCAGCCAAAAAACCAGCCAGGAGTACTAACGCATGAAGTTTTCCATCACTGCCGCCGCGAGCGTTCTGCTTGCTGCGGGCCAGGCGGCGCATGCTGCCCCGCCGCCCGCACCAGTCCATATTCGCGGGACTGTGCAGAGCCTTAAAGGCCAAGTCCTCACAGTGTCATCGGCATCGGGGCCAGTGCGCATCATCCTGCCCAAGCCCATTCAAGTTGTCAGCGTTATTCCGTCGGATCGGGCGCACATCAAAGACGGCAGCTTCCTGGGCATCGCTTCAGTTCCCGGAGCAAGCGGCACGCAGCAGGCGCGGGAAGTGGTCGTATTTCCCGAAAGCGGACGCGGAACCGGCGAAGGCAGCTATGCGTGGGACCTCGCGGGCGGCGGGCAGAGCAAGATGACTAACGGCAAGGCCATGCATTCGCGCATGACCAATGGCACCGCAGCGATGCACTCGCGCATGACCAACGGCACCGTGTCGGCTTCCAGGATGACTAATGGCACGGCCGTGCATTCGCGCATGACCAACGGCACTGTCAGCAAAGGCGCGGGCAGCACAACCCTCACCCTGCAATACAAAAGCGGGGCAGGCATGGGCGCGCAGACATTGACCCTGCCGCCCAACATCCCTGTCGTGACATTTGCGCCCGGCCAGCCTGCGGAGATAAAGCCCGGCGCGCACGTGTTTGTCGCTGGGGTTCGCCAGCCGGACGGCTCCTACAAATCCATGCGCCTTCTGGTGGGAAAAGACGGCCTCGTGCCTCCCATGTAAGGGCACGCTTCTTCCTTTAAGAGGCAAACAGCAAAAAAGCGGCCCGTTCTGCATAGATGCAGAACAGGCCGCTTTGTTTATTTTGATCGTGCACCTGCTGTTGAAATCGCCCCTTGGCGTGCGGCGCAGAGTCGCAAGCTCCAGCCAAAGCACCGGACAACACATGGGCGACGCACTTTATCGCTGCTGCGTTCCCACCCTGACGAGGTTCAGTGTCCGTCCATTGCGCCGGGTTTGTCCATCAACACCGCGCCCGCGCGCCGCGTTCGCCAAGGCGCGTCCCGAAAGCAGGGATTCAGCCTCCCAAATCCGGATTTGGAGTGCAGGGCACCGGAAGCGCCCCACCTAGCACGATCAAACCTTTGCGCTCTTTCGCGCCGGTCTCAGCACGAAAGAGGCAGCCAATTTTAATTGAATACTTTATCTCCCTGGCCTAAGAAATCCTCCCTGGTCATCACAATTGTCTTTTTGAGGAGATGCAGCTCAGGAACAGGCGCGCTGACATCGCCAGGAACGATGCCCGATGTGTCCAAGAAATGTTTGTCGGTCATGCCCTCGCCGCGCCACCCAACGCGATCCTGCGCGTTGGGCGGGCAGTCGTTGGGGTTGCCGGGGTTGAACCAAAACGTGACTTCGTATTTGGGCGCAGTGAACGAGTACATCGCGGGGTCCTGGCTCATGTCAATCTTGCGCTCAAACTTGCCCCCGCGCACCGAAACCGCGTCCTGCATAACAGTCAAGTTCTGGTTCAGGTTAAGCGACGACAGCGAAAATGAAGTGATCTCCGGCTTTTTGTAGCCCAAATCCTGCACGCGCACTTCCACGCGGCAGCCGTCCACCGGCCCCCAAGTGGCCTGCCCGGTTTCCAGAAACCCCGGCTTGGTGTCTGTGTTGCCGATAATGTTCATTGTCCCGCGCACCACAAAAACTTTGGGCGCAACACGCTCCACCTGGGCACTGAAGCCGGCATCAATGGGGGGTTTCGTATCCTGTGCCCGCCACTTCAGGCGCTGCTGCATCTCGTAGAGTTGTTTCTGCGCATTTTGGAGCGTGCCCTGCTCATTAAACTGCTTGCCGATGCCGCGCGCCACATTGTCCTGGTGGGTTGCCACGCAGTACTGCCACTGTGCCAGCGCCTCGGGGATACGTCCCTGCGCTTCCAGGGCATGGGCAAGGCCATGCCCCAGGCCAATGACCGAAGTGCGCCCATCCAGCGCTTCAGTATGCAGCTCGCCGTCATTGGGGTGCGCAAGGGACTGGTTCCACAAGTCCTGGGTCATCGCCTGGCCCGCCGCAAATGTCTGGGCCGCCTTGGCAAAGTCCCCAATCTTGCGGAAGTAGTGGGTGAAGCCCAAATCCGAGCGCATATCGGGAATGGTTGGGTTGTTGGCAATGCCTTCATTGAGCAGGGCCAATGACAGCGGGATATAACGCCGGTCGGAGCGCTGGCTGCTATCGGTGAAGTTGTAATCCATGTGCCACGCGCCGGTTTCGTAGACATCAATCTGGTGCGGGTCAAGCCAGGTGACAATGCGAATCATCGGCGTGATGGCTTCATAGTCGCCGTTATGAAAGAACTCGTCCGTGCGCACCCACAGCAGCCCGGCCACGGCCTCGCGAAAGCCGGTCGCCGCCCCAAGAGCAAACTCGATAGGAAGCTGGCTGACCGCACGGCCTGTGTTCTTGCCGCCCGGCTCATATTGATGGCGCAGCGGGTCAATTTTTGCTTGCAGCAGTGCAATGGGGATAAACAAAAGCAGCGCAATCGCCAGCAGCGGCGAGCGCTTGCGGGAAGGAAGCATGGTCAAACCTCACGCTTATCAAAGATTAAGACAGCGCCAAAAATCAAAGCCGCCGTATAAAACAAGGCATAGGCGACAAGATAAGTCAGATACTTGCCTTCATTGGCGATATGCACATCCGGGTGAATGATAGGGTTTTGGATATTAAAGTTGCCAAAGTTAGGCACAACCGCATGGATAATCTTAAACAAGCCAACCGCAATCACGTTTTTCTTGCCGTCGGGGTTGCTGGCAAGCGACTCGGTCACCGAGGATATGCTGCCCAGCAAATAAATAGCAAACGTCAGAAAGAAGTTCACGAACGGCGAGAGGAAGACGGAAAAGAACAGCGCGACAGCCCCCACCAGCGTTAGCTGAAAGAAGATCATCGCCACGCCCTTCGCCACCGAAATGACATCGGCATCAAAGCCGCGCTCCTTCACCGCGACCAGCACAATAAAGACAATGCCCATCAGCGCGATATTGGAAAGAACAGTCAACAAGCCGCCCAGGAACTTGCCGCACAGAAACTGGTAGCGCTGCACGGGCTTGGAGAGAATAGTATAAATGGTGCGCCGCTCTATCTCATTAGGGATCAAGTTGATGCCTAAGATAACCGAGATAAAAACGCCCGCAAGCGCAATCACCCCCAGCCCCAGGCTCTTGATCACCACCATCTCCTGCCGGGGCGTAAATGACGCAAAGGCAACGCCCATCAGAATAATGGCAAGGGCGACAAACAAAAACACCAGCAGAACTTTGCGGCGGATAGCCTCGCCGAACGTACCCTGCGCGATCATCCAAATAGTTGACATAACACTCTTTTCACTAGGGAAAACGTTAAACGTCAGCGCGCCTCACCCGACGATGGCGGCGCGAATGTCTCGGACGGCGATAGCTCGCCCTCGCGCACCGTCTCGTAGAAGATGTCTTCCAGCGTACGGCGGGTTTCGGTAACCGACAGCACATCGCCGCTGCTGGCACGCACCCAGTCCAGCACGCGGTTCTTGCTGTCCGTGGTGGCGCTCGCCGTGATAATCGTCTTGGTGCCGACCACTTCAATGTTGCTGGTAATCGCTTTCAGCTGCGCCATTGCCGTGTCGGAGGCCTGCACATGGTCGGCGATAATCTCGACATTGCCGCCTGCAATCAGCTCTTCCACCGGCCCCATGCGCCGCAGCTTGCCTTTGTTGAGAATGGACACGCGGTCACACACCATCTCTACATCCGACAACTGGTGCGACGATAGGAATATAGTGCGTCCCTCGTTCTTGAGGTGCAGGATTAGGTTGCGAATATCACGGTGAGCGATAGGGTCAAGGCCCGACGTGGGTTCGTCAAAAAACAGTATCTTGGGGTCGTTGATCAGCGCCTGCGCAATCCCAACCCGCTGAAGCATGCCCTTGGAGAACGCTCGCAGCGTCTTTTTCTTGGCGTCTTCCAGGCCCACCAGTTCCAGCAAATAGTCCACGCGCTTGGCGCGTGCCTCGCCGGTCAGCCCGAACAAGCTGCCGTAGAAGCCGACCACTTCGCGCGCGCTCATGTGCTCATAGAAGTAGGGGCTTTCCGGCAGGTAGGAGATTTTCTCTTTAACGTCAATGTCCCCGGCGGGCTTGCCCAGCACCAGGGTTTCGCCCGATGTGGGGAAGATAAGGCCCAGCAGCGTCTTAATGGTGGTCGTTTTGCCTGCCCCGTTAGGGCCGAGGAAGCCAAATATCTCGCCTTCATACACGTCCAGGCTGATGTCATTGACAGCCGTGACACTCTTGTACTTCTTGACCAGATGCTTGATTTCAATGGCCTTTGCGTAGCCGTCATTGGCCGACGCCGCACGAGCCGAGGCGGAGGTTGTTACTGCCATAGCGTCTTTGTTTGCACCCCTCTGACCGAAAGTCTGCTGTTTTGAATACGCAATGCACACGGGTTTTGTTTCAAACTCTGTGCCCGGCAATCAGTATACAGGAGATACAGGCGGAAAGTCAAGAAGTGCGGCTAGGCTGGTGAGGGTGGTGGGCTGCGCGAGTGGAGCTGCGCGAGTGAGGGCGTGCTAGACGGGCGGGGTGAAAGGAGGGCGGGGCAAGCGCGACAGCCCCTCAGCGGCTGTGCGGCGGGCCATGCGGTGGGTAGATGGCAGCGGCTCGGCCAGCAGTTCGTGCAGGCGGGACAGGGCACGCTGCTGAAGCCGCGAAACGTGCATCTGCGAGATGCCCATCTTGCGGGCGATTTTGGCCTGGCTGAGTTCGTCAAAAAAGCGCAGTTGGATCACCTGGCGCTCCCGCACATCCAGAAAGCCCAGGGCGCGGCGCAGGTCGGTATACGCCTCAATGTCGTGCATCGCGCTGTCAATGCGCCCAATCATGTCCATCAAGGTCGCGCTGTCGCCGCCGTTTGGGTCCAGGCGCGTGTCCAGCGAAACGGCGTTTGCGATATGGGCAATCTCCAACGCTTCCAGCGTGTTTTCTTCCGAAGCGCCCATCTCGGCGGCGATCTCGCGCACGGTGGGCAGGCGGCCCAGGCGCACAGACAGCGTTTGCTGCGCTTTGCGGGCGTTCAGGGACAGCTCCTGAAGCCAGCGCGGCACTTTGACATGCCAGGTCTTGTCCCGAAAGTGCCGCTTGATCTCGCCGACAATTGTCGGCATGGCAAACGTGGAAAACTTGATGTCGCGGCTTGGGTCAAACCTGTCTATGGCGTTGATCAGTCCGATGTTGCCGACCTGGATTAAATCTTCCAAAGCTTCGCCGCTGCCCAGAAACCGCGCCGCCACATAATGCACCAGCTTTTGGTGGTG
>JAABUQ010008215.1_pt1 | contig 14747 bp, 9 predicted proteins | sample 5560001 | NCBI WGS metagenome assembly JAABUQ01 (sample SAMN10711888, study PRJNA513371) | rock metagenome | isolation source: Antarctica rocks | place: Antarctica: Victoria Land, Finger Mt nord | collected 2015-12-18 | reverse complement strand
AAATATATATAACTTTATATTATATTTATAAGAAATAAATATAAAAATAATTATAAAAGAAAAATAAATATAAGAAATTTTTTTAATATTATAATTTTTTATATATTAAATTATATTATTAATATAGTAATATTAACATAATATCGAAAAAAAGGGGTCATATATAATAACAAATAATAAGCTAATTAATAATTATAATATAATTATTATATTTATTAAATAGTACTTAAGGTATTTTAATATAATATATTCTTTTTTTTATATTTTTTATAAGTTTAAAAGGTTATATAAAATATATTAAAATTCTTTTCCTTTTATAATATTTATATTAAAGGTTTTTAATAAGCTTATAAGGATACTATTTTGCTATTTAAAATATTAAAAATTAATATTTTAAAAAAGGGATAATTATAAAATTATATATAAGTTTTAATATTATATATACGTTTTATATATATTATAATATATAATTGGAAATTACGGTAATATTAAGCTTGTTAGTAAAAGCTTTAAGGAGTAAAATAGTCTTATATTTACTTTATTTAAAAGCTTTATTTTATTACCTTAAAGGTCCTTTATTCTTTTAATAATAATTATTAATTCTTTTATCCTTTTAGAAAATAAGGTTAATAATAATTATTTATTTATTATATTCCGCTTATATTCTATTATTATAGCAGCTATATTTAGTTATTATACTTTATATTGCCATTTACTATATACCTTAATATTAATCAACAGAATTGGTAGTTCAATTGCGACAGCTTTTATACTTGACTCTCTAGTTCTAGAATATATAAATTCTATTTGATAACTGCTTCTCGTTCTGCTGGAACAGTATTTAAAAAGCCTTTTTTATAAAATTATTACGAACAATTAAAAGTAATTAATATAATTATATTAACTAATTTGTTTAAGAAGGTTGATTTTCTTATAATTTTAATTATATATACGAAGATTATTTTATATAATATATTAAAATTATTTAATTTTAATATATTTCTTTAAATCGTTCTTTATTTAATAAAATAAAATTTAATTTTTATATATTTTTTAAAATAATTTATTATTAACCTTTTTAGTAAAATAATAATATATAATATATATAATAATATTACTAAAATATTCCAAAATTTTTAATACGAAGTTGAAAATATAATTAAATATATAATTAAAAAATAATTCTTTAAAAATATTATATCTTTTAATAATATTATATAATATTAATAAATTTATTAAAGAATTAATTTATTAAAAAAGGAGTTTATCTTTACCTTTAAATATTTAAAATTATTATAATTTTCAATAAATTTAATATTATAAAAAGCTTTATTTGCAAAAGTTAAAGTAAATAAAAATTAAATATTATTATAAAGCAACTTAATATATTAATTAATTAATATATTATACTTTTACAATTGTTATTAACGAATAAATAAAAAGAATAATATATAATATAATATATAATATTTTTAGGATTATAATTATTTTTTATTTAATATTAATTAATTTAATATATTATTTTTGTAATTTTTATTAAATATTCTTTTTAAAATAACTTCGACGTTTTATAAGTAATTAATAAGAAATAATTATAATTTTCTAATAATTATTTACCCGATATTGAAGATTATTTTTATTTTTATTTTCCTTTTTAAAGAAGAAAATATTAATTCTTATTTTAATTTAATAAAATAACGATTATAAAAAAATACTTAAACTTTATTATATAAATAAATAATATTAAATATAAACAATTGTTTTTATTAAAAAAGTTTTTATTTTTTTTTATAATTAAATAAAATTTAAATAAGTTATTAAAAAGTAATTATTTATAAATATATTTATATTATATATTATATATTTATTTTCTTTATCAATAAAATTATTAATTATTTAAATAAAATTAATAAATAATTATTTTTAATAATAATATTTATTAAATCAATTATAATTTATTTTTATTTATTAATTTTATTATTATTAATAATTATAATAAAATAAAAAAAGTCTTTAAATATAATAAATAAAAAAGATAAAAGTCGCTTAAATAAATATTATATTATTTGAGGAAAATATTATATATTTTTAATTTACTTTTTCGATTATTAAAGCGGCAGCCCCCGGGGTAAGCCGTAACTAAGCTAAGGGCAGTTTTTTGCGGTCTTTTATTGCTAAGACCATTATTACGCTAGACCTATTTTGTGGGTAAAAGCAAAGGGCAGCTTTGCGCGGTTGTAATGGGCACTATGAATCAACGCATTGATATGTACATGTTACATACACCTCGAACTTAGGATCTTTGGTTGCCGTTCTGGATTGGCAAAGAGAGAAGGGTCGCTTTGAAGGGAGCAACAAGAGAGCCAAGGGGATCAATGTGGGAGCACAGGCAGCCCAAGGGAGCCTGAACTGGCTACCTTGTACCCGGCTCTAGCTGCTCACGTTGAGACCTTGTCGCAGTGTTAGGGTCTCACCTAGACGGAATGCTTAGGCCGTAGGAAGGATCTATTGTTGCTCGCGGCCTGAGCCACGACACCACCTCATCTGGCTAGCCTCAGCCCCTTTCTGACCCTCGAAATTCCTTTATCGGTCGACTCTCAATCGAAGGATTGCCGCAGGATGGCTATGCTTTACGGTATTCAAACCGAACCAATAACGCGTCCATCCAAATCTTAATAATAAGTGTTTTAAGGTTGGGTCTGCAGATACTGCCTGCATCCGTATCAAGAACTTCGCCTCCTTTTAAGCCACCCCAACACCATACTCGGTGCGTACCTTGCGGGGCGGTCTCAGCATTGCGGTAAATAAAGGAGCGTACGAAGACGCTTCAATCGCCTGATTTGAAGCTTTTGCTTACATAGCTCGATGGGGATTTTGGTGGAGGGGTTTGTGTAGGGTTTGGTAAATGGATGATTGATAAGGATAGAATTGAATTGAATTGGGTGAATGGATTTTGATCTGATTTGAAAGGGTATATTACTGGTGAGATAAGGGTATACAAGTAAGGAAAGGAAAGAGGGTGCTGATTAGTAGTAATATAAGCCGTGTACAATATAATTGATGTTGTTTAGTACAGGGACGTTTTCAAGCTCTTTTTTTTTTATATTAATAATTCCTATCTGAGTCGGTCGCTACTGTTACGGCATCGAGTGGCGGTATACCACAATTAAACGGTGAAATACACAAAGAGTTCCCGTCCAGCTATCGGCTGCCAAGTCCGCTCAATTCTACTAGGCTTGACAGACAGGGACACATCCATCGCAGCAAGAATAGCGAATGCAGTGAATGTATAAAACAATTTCTAAATAAATCAGAAGGTATCCACCCTAACGCCATATATGCCGCTGAAGCGCTCCCACAAAAAACCCCCCTCCTCCTTCCACGCATTGTGACCCTATACCCAAAACAACCACCTCACAGCCACCACCAGCGCCCTAATCGTCCCTCTCACCAACCTCACAATAACAACAATAAGCCAAGCCAACCACATAATCCCCAGCAGAGTCCATTCCAGCATCGCCCAGCCCGCCCTGCGTATCCACCTGAACCTGCGCCTCCGGCGCCGGAGGATTATATCGACACTGTGGTTCAATTGCTTGATGGCCAGTGTATGCGTGGTCGTGAGCGCTGTGCTCAAGGTATCCGCATCGTCTGCAGAATTGCGGACGAGGGGTGTTAACGTATACGTGATTCGATCGTCGATGGCTCGGATCTTGGTGTGCAGATCTTCGACCGTGACGTGCGAGAAGTGGTCCATGGCATCTTTAATTTGCCTGTTAGTGCTGTCGATGGAAGCCAGGAGCGTCCGCGCGGCAATGACGTGCTCCTGGGATTTCGGCACAAGAGGCACGGGACCTGGGAATATTTCGCGAAGGCTTTGGAGTAGCGCTGGAGGCTTGCTAGGGATCTCTTCTGCCCGACGGCTGATCTCGTTGGCTTTGATGCCCGAGGAGAGGAGTAATGCTCGCACCCGGGCAACGTCCCGTTTTGTCATTGTGCCGCGGACGGTAGAGACATCTCGGTCTGAGATACTCCAATGTCGGTGGCCCGCCAGAGTGGGCCGCTCTTCTGAACCAGGTTTGCGAGCTTCGTAAGCTGACAGGCCGGTCGGTGAGGGCTTTTTAGTGACATTGCCTGCTTGTCCTGGAATACCTAGCATGTCGTTAAGGTTCCTGTCTGCTTGACGTACACGGGAGTTGGAACGGGTGCCACTGCTGTCACGAGATTCAGGACTGCGGCTCGCAGCACGACTAGCTGTAGATGAGGGTGAAGGGGAGACACTTCTCATATCAATTTTTGGCGGTGCGAGTCTATCAAATCTACTCGATCGAACCCTCTTCTTTTGTGCGAGCTGCTGGCGCGTGATGTGATCATGGTGCTGCACTGCTCTCGGGCTCTGATCACGATCAAGCTGGGGGCGAAAGCTTGGTAAGTTGCTTATGTGGTACTTTGGCTTGTCTGGAGTTAAAGCGCTCGGCATTGCTTTGGTCACGCCATCGGCATTGGTCGTCACTCTTGACAAGTTGTCATTTGGACTGCTATCCAGATTAGAAATATCCCCGTCTTCAATGTCGGAATCTTCGGATACATGACTGGACGCAGGCGTTTCGAGTCGGGAATCGTTGCTGCTGCTGTCCTTCTTCCAGAGGATATCTCCAACTCGGGACACCTCGTTGCCAACAAGCTCTGCGATTCTGCCGCCTCTGAACAAACCTCGAAGTTTTGACTCTGAGCCACCTGTGTGTTTGATGCTCTTGACAGACGCTCGATCGAATGCTCCAGATTTTACACTTCGATTAGTCGATTTTGTAGGCGAGAGAAATCCATTGACAGAATCCGAGGTGTTCTGTTTGTGCAATCGATCCTTGAAGGGCGTATCGAGGGCTTCTTGCTGCGACCCTTGTGCTGTTGGCTTTGAGTCCGTTCCAAGATCATTCACACTCGCCGCTCGCCTGTCCACACTTCGGCTTCGGCTTCTTGTAAATGCTCCAAGACGAGATGGGAATGATTTCTTCGGTGAAGTTGCAGACATTGGTGGACTCGTTGGGGGGGATAGATTAATCGCGATACTTGGTACATGCTTAAGCTCTGATGGTGAATTGGGAACTGTTGAATCAAAGTCATCGGACGACATCCGACGATGCTTCAGCCTCCTTTCATCAAGACTCGCTCTGGCCTGTATCTCGTGTTTGCCTTGACTAGGATAATCGGTATTCAGCCGTTGAAGAGCTTGCGCACGGTGGGGCGCATGTTCTTGCCATGCGGCTTCGGACCCAGCACGATTTCCCTGGTCCTCCTCTGCTATAGCTCTATGGTCGGTGTTGCCATTGGACTTTTTCAACACCTCCTCATCTGTTTCGGCTTCCTTGGCAAGCAAGTTCGTCATATGCTTTTCCAGGGCGGCGTGATCTAGTTGATCTCGGCCTCGATGACGATTGCCATTACGCTTACCGTGGATATCTTTGTCAAAATCTGACTCGTCAGAAGTGGACGGGTTTCTCGAACGAATGAACCTCTTCGGCCATCTGTCTTTACGCTCTCGAGAGCCATAGTCACCGTCCATGGATGTCCTTGGCATATGAAAGCCTCTACGCTGTCGTCCTCGTTCCTTGGAGTCATTTCGGGCAGTCAAAGGTTCCGATCGAGAGGGAGATCCGTTTCGTCTGGTGAGACTAGTGGACTGCCTGCCTTTCCTCAAAGACTCTATACATTTCCTAGGAGGATTGCTTCTAGGAGAATACGGAGTGCTGACTATCTTCTGATAATTATGATCTTCAATAGACTCAATGTTGTTGTCTTGATCCAGCCACTGAGCATCTGCGAGCAGGTCCCAAGGTGCAATTATCCAATCCATAGCTGGCCTTCCAGGCCTACTATTTGAGGACCTTTTGGATTGTGCAGCAGCTGGTGCTTGGAGACCATCTATCATTATAGAGTCTGCAGGTATAGTATCGAATCGTGGTAATGGAAAGGGGTCATCAATTCGAGCGATACCAGCCTCTCTGTCTTCTTTAACGGTATCAACCCACTTCCTGACCATGTTGATGTTCTTCCAGCCGTCTGCCTCTGCGTCAAGGGGTCTCCTCTGCCGTAGTCGGACTTTCCTATTGCGAACGTATTGTAGAGGGTTGTACGCCCTACCAAGAGCTTGAGATGTATGTGAAGGCATCTTGTCCGCGCCATGACCATTGCTAGCCCTAATTTTAGAAACAGCCGGAATTGGGGGAAGGACTTGAAGCAGCCTTCGATATTCGTAAAGCAGCTCAAAGGACTCTTTTGCTTTCTCCACCCTTGCCAAGGTCGCATCAGAGGCGACAAACATAACGTCCTGCCCTAGTCCACTGTCTCTATCTTGTATTTGCGAGGGAGTCCAACTCCTCCGCTGCTCTTGCCGTTGAGACGAAGACGCTGCTTCTTTGCTACTGGTAGACGATCGGGGCGACATATCCCTGGATACACGACGCTGTTGTTGTAGGTGCTGCCGCAGACTGCCACCACTGGTACTGTAGGGCATTCCTAAAGCTGGCTGGCCTGAAGAAATAACGCGTCGGCTCCCGACCGTATCTCTAGGAACGAGAAGACTGCCTCCACTAAAATGTCTGCGTCGGCTCTCACTCAAATGCAAAGCAAGATTGACGATTTGGGCCGGGTCGGTGTTGTACCCAAGTGCATTGCTCCGCCTATCATTTCCATGTGAACCGGCATTTTGTCTTGCTTCAGTGGCAGGCCTATTGCTACTGTCTGTGGACCATGCACTCTGTGAAGTCGTAGATAGTATGGAAGATCGCTTTCTAGAGTCAATGCCATCGCCCTCGTTCTGACGACCGGCTGGCTGATCACTCAGTATTTCCGTGGCCAAAGGCGAGCTGCCAAGTGAAGGCTTCGTCCTGTGCCTGCGAGAGCGATTGCCCTGCTTCGCTACGATCAGGTCCCCCTCTTCAGCCCTCCTTTTCCCCTTTGCGGATTCACTCAATTGCAGCTCTTTCTTCGAGAAGACGAGATCCTTGATTGTAGAGGCATTAGGGAGTAGAAATCCTCCTGAGCTCCGTGGCCTATGCTGCTTTTGACGGCGCTCTTCCTGGGGCCCATCCGCTGTTGTTGCTGGATGGTGCTGGGTATGTTCATTGACCGAGTGCAAGAACTCGCTGTCCTCAAAAGCTCCAGGGTCGACTCCATTTCGAGAGCTCCCAAAATTGACTGCACCTGCCTCGGTATGGCTGGCGGAGGAGGAGGCAGACGACGTTGGAGTCTGCGATTGGGGACCGCTACTCTGTGCTGACATGGCATCTTTCGGATCCTACAGAGAGGGGGCTCAGAATTTGGGAAGAGCTCATAGTAACAATAGAAAGGTGACTGAAGTTGCTCGTCTGTCGTAGCATCTAGACCAATTGGTTCTGTCATGGGCCTGATGATCAATTCCTTTTGGCCGAGGCTTATTGGCTCTTTACACGAATACGCTAGGAAATCCTAACGTCATTCCGTCTTTGGCAGTCTGCACAAACCTAAGACGATGGACCAGACAATATCAGAACGTGGTCCATTTCTCTTGACCCTATCACTTCAGGTGTAGCTAGCATTGCAATATTTACAAGGTCGAGTCATATAACTTATTTCGGGAAGTGCGGGATATTGCGGCTGCCAACAACAGATCCTTCCTTCCCGAAAGCTCCTTGCGGTGTTATGCCTTACCTGGAGCTGTCAACCACTCGCGGGAGTTTATGTACCCTGGAGAGGCTGTCCCATGCCGCCCATTGTTATCATCTTTGTGATCTGATATTCATTAATACCATACTTGCTTCCCTCTCTTCCAAAGCCAGATAATTTCACCCCGCCAAATCTGGAGAATATCAGTCACCAAGGTCTTCAGAACATAGATGGGGAGAGAGCTCACGGAGCAGCCGCATCGCTGATCAAGCCAGTATTCACACCCACCATCCCAACCTCCAGTGCCTCGGCAACTCTGTACACCCTTTGCAGATCCTTGCTGTAGAAATATCCGGCGAGGCCAACCTCGGCCGAGTTGGCCATCTCCACTACCTGCTTCTCCGACTCGAACGGAAACAGCCCAGCAACAGGCCCAAAGGTCTCCTCTGAAGCCAGTTGCATATCCATGGTCATGCCAGTAATCACAGTCGGCTCAAAGAAATTGCTTCCAAGATGCGGCATCTTGTTACCCCCAATGACAACTTTACCACCCTTTTTCTCAGCATCCCGCACATGAGCGTCCACCTTACTGATGGCGCGGTCATGGATCAATGGACCGTGAGTAACACCCTCTTCGTGGCCCCTCCCAACTTTGAAGCCCTTGACCTTCTCAGCGAACGAAGATGCAAATTTGTCGTAGATGCCTTTCTGCACGTAGATTCGATTTGCACAAACGCACGTCTGACCCGAGCTGCGAAATTTGGAGGCGATGGCGCCGGTGACGGCCAAATCCAGGTCGGCGTCATCGAAGACGATGAAGGGAGCATTGCCACCGAGTTCGAATGATAGCTTTTTCAATGTATTGGCTGATTGCCTCATGAGAAGCTGACCTACACGGGTAGAACCAGTAAATGAGACTTTGTGGACGGTCGGGGAGGATGTCAAAGCCGAGCCGACTTCGGCTGTGTTTGACATGGCGCTAATGATATTAACAACACCCTTGGGAATACCAGCGCGATGGGCAAGCTCAGCGAGCGCTAGAGAGGTGAATGGTGTTTCGCCTGGAGACTTGGCAACCACGGTGCAACCTGCAGCAAGGGCAGGTCCAATTTTGCGGGTAATCATAGCAGCTGGAAAGTTCCATGGCGTAATAAGACCACACACCCCCACTGGTTCCTTAATGGTGAACACTCTGTTCCCCGGAATACTAGGTGTAATTGTATCTCCATCTGTCCGGGGAGCCTCCTCGCTGAACCATTCAAAGAAGCTGGCCGCATATGCCACTTCGCCTTTTGCATCCGCCAACGGCTTTCCATTCTCCCACGTAATGAGCTTTGCGATATCTTCTTGGTTGTCCATCATCAATTGGTACCACTTGTGTAGCATTCGCGCTCGTTGGCGGCCTGTGGTTTGTCTGAAGGAAGGAAAGGCCTCGGCTGCGATTTTGATTGCATTGTCGGTGTCTTCTTGATTAAATTCGGGGCATGTGCCCATTACTTTGCCCGTCGACGGATCTGCCCGCCGTTAGGCAATGTTCAGTTGCGGAGAGCGTGGAGGACGTGCCATGGACTTCGAAGGTTTTGCCGGACTTGGCTTTGATCCATTCGCCGTTGACGTAGGCGACATCTTTCTTGAAGAGGGATGGGTCTTTGAGCTAAGAGAGTATGTAAGGGATTGGCAACATGGAGGCTTAGAGATGGCATTGTTAGATGTGGTCGAGGCAAGAGAAAGCGTACCAAAGGAGCACTTGTATCAGACATCGCGTAAGTCCTTGTGATCAACCGCGGAATGGCTAGGGGAAAATTATAGGATCGAAAAGATGTTCTAGTAAGGCAACGAAAGGATTGCATGGTGGAAGAAGTGGGGGGGCAATGGAGATTTTATTCCCTCCACTTGGAGCCCAAGGGAGAAGTCAATACTCCGTCATAATTGTCAGCATACTCAAAGCCCATTCGCTGACGGAGTCTTGGTTGGAAGGATTGAAGGCTCTCGGGTGTGGGGTAGACGGATATATCTTATATCCGGAGGGCATGCCAATCACTATCATTGCGAAAAAACGATGATGGCTCATAGAGGATGATAGTATTCCGTACTAAAATCTCATCGCTTATTCTTTAGGTGATACATGAATCCTCATTGTCTGAATGCTATGTTACGATGAAGTATTTGCAACGTTCCCATCTATTCTTCGACCTCTGATCCGTCCTCCCCTTTTGCCCCTCGACTCCGCAGTTGCGAGTAGCCCACATGCTAGGAGCAAAGCAAAATGATCCTTGGATCGGTCAAGCGTCCTGACGGAGTACCTTGGTCACACCTCTTCAACCCCATGCCAGGCCTTTCTTCAGGGATGGCGACTCTGATAGCAGGGCTGGGGACTGGATTGGCTCGACCAAACCCCTAGACAGGATATATTTACCGTCTTTGTTACCGTCGCGATACGGTTGATACACCACGGCATGGTCGGCTTGTAACCTCGTCTCATCTTGCTAGGGTGTAATGGTCATATTGAGAAGTCGACATGTGATTTCAATGCCTTATAATTCAGTCTTGCTTGTGACTGCAGCGCTTCCCTCAAGCCCCCTCTTGCCTTTCGCATCGCTTTCAAAAAACCCATCTAGTTCCATCCACTCAGCAGCGAAAGCCGTGACCAGCACAGCCCAATCTCTGCAGACATCCAAATCCAGATGCTCACCATCGTCATCCATATTATGCCACACGTCAGGAAAAGGCGTGGGGATCATATGCAGAACCTCCACGCCCCGTGCCATGAACGGCAGATGGTCATCAAGAACCATTCCTCCGAGCCATCTGCTACCTGACATGTCTGATTTCTTGTAGTCCGGGAACCATTTCGAGACGCTCGCAGAAGCAGACCTCGAAATTGCGTCGAGACGATCTGCTATAGTCGCCATGTTCTTGTAGGCCCAATGCGTTGTTTTGAAATATGACGGCACTATTGGCGCTGGAGAGCCCAGTAGATCCAGCAACAGAAACAACGAGATGGAAGACATGGCGTTGTGGTAGGTCGACATTGCTGGATGCAAGGTTGACTCCATCTCTTCGGCAAGCGATCTCGCGCCGTAGATTGAGTCTTGGTCTGACCATTGCCCGAATGCCTCCTCTCCGTCAAGAAAGATGACTTGCACCCCTTTATGTTGTTCAAATGTGCCATCGAAATCCTCCGTCTTCATGCCCAATCCGCCCATAGAAGCCCATTTCTTGACGAGAGCCGGCTCAAGACTGCGCGCCGCATGCATGAGGAACGCGCACGGAGCAGCGCTATCAATAGCCCCGATGAAACCTTTTGGGTTCATCAAGCTATCGTAGTGGGCGACCAATGTTAAATATCCCACTTCGCCTGGACTTATCCATGGAGGATCTCTTGTAGCGATCATGTTGATGAACGGGAACTCTTTGCTGCCAGTGACAGGTGTTGTCGATGTTGAGTTTTGGAATGATAGTTTCCACGCTGGAAGTTCGTCTCTAAAGAAATCGGCGAAATGATTGAGTACTGCTGTAGAGCCAGGAGTCCCTGGGACTCTGGTTTGTAGTATTGGAGCGAGGAACTTGCCGGTCTTTATGTTGAAGTCGTCGCCCGGATCTGGAATGGCTTTGAGCGACTCATCGGAAAGCTTTGCATATGCATTGGCCCAGCAGACATATAGCAGAATGTGTAGTAGGTGCATGAAGCTTCCTGAATTGACCATCATGACAGTTGTCGAGAAGAGGAAGACGACTGCATATCATCGATAATGGGCCATGAAGAAATCAGTGGTTCAGGCGATACATGGAGTTGTGCAGCCCTCGACAGTCACTCACCCCAAGATGGGCGCTCCTTTCGCTGCTAGGACCATGTGGAAATACAAAGGGTTTGAGACGGGGATGGCCAGCGAAGATATCCTTGCGTCGATCATCAAGATCAAGGCTACGCTAATAGCGGTATCATTCCGCCTTATTTCGTAGATTTAGTGCTCACGTGCTCAAGAGAACGACATCCGTGTGAGCTCCTACGCTTCTGAATGTTCAATCATCCACTGCGCGCAGAGGATGACCTAGACAGAGTTCACCACCAACATGCTTGGTGTGATTCGTGTATGCCGGTGTTTAACCTTGAATCCCTTACATGTCTTTTCTAGATGTCGACCTCAACGCGTATCACCAGCCCACCGAAGATTTGCTTCTGGCTACCAAGCTTCCAGAATAGGTAAGCTCAATTGGATTGTGGCACCTGGCGATTCCTGACCAAGCATAGCCACAATACCAGAGCGTCTCCAGATCTTCCATGCCGGGACTGGACGCACTGTCTTCATTGGCTGCATGAAAGTCACCACAATTTTTCTCTTCGTCGGCAATCTGTTTCTCAATGTTCCAAGGATGTACAGCGCACCGGACTACACGTTGTGGTACGCGCCTGCAGGTACGTTTCCAATGCTCGTCTCAGGTTGGTGGTGTTGATGTGAGCAGTTGCTGTTGGAGGAGCGATCCCGATGCTCTACATGATATGGGCGTCAGCACCGTTTGTAGCATATGTTCACATCAGGCTGCCAATGTTTGCCCGCCGCTCGAAAGAGCAGCTACTTAGATGGTCTGAGAGTATACCATCAAACACTGAACTGGACCTGACGACCATCAAGTGGTACGGCCGCCCTCGAGTCTCGAGAATACCCATCTCCAATTTAAAGCCCACAAAAGGTAGCTTTGGTATTGAAAATCTTGTGCGAAAGCAGAAAGCCCCGCCTGGGATGTCCGACTCCACCAGGAAGGCCAAGGGACAGCGCCTGTTCTTTGTTGGCAATGATCCAAAGAAGTCAATTGAAACCTCTGTGTGGCGGAAGGTCATGGCTCAAATCCAGGCAAATTGACATATTGCAAAGTATTTCCATGCAACTAAAGTCAGGGGTCAGCCGCATTGACCTGAGTGAAAGGCCAATGAAAATGATGCCCCAGTTCTTTTCGGTATCAGAAGACTCTTTCACTGCACACCATCAATGACAAGGTTAGTTCGAGGGTCCTTCACCTTATGAACAGCAAAAGCAAATACTCGAAGCTGCTTTCATTTTGTGGAACGATCAAGATTCTTGAAAACATATCACTTTGCTCACATTGCGTTGAGAACTCGCGCTAATAGCGTTTCCGTCTCATCTTCAACATCAAACGTTTGATCCTTTTCAATTTCACAACGGTCCTCAACACCTCTACCTACAATAACTTCAGCTCCTTCTCATTATCCAACATCACAACACCATCTCATCAACTGACTCCGTCACGTCAACAATGTCTAAGCCTCTCACGCCTCGTGACATGCAGCTCTTGGGGCTTGCTTGGAAATGCTTCCAGGAACCCTCGTCCGTCAAGGTGAGACACACTCCAGTGCTCTTCTTCAAATCACCGTCTATCAGTCCTTGAAATATGACATACTTCCTTCAACTCTCAGCATCCCCGTGTTGGCCATTAAAGTTCATTTCCAAGCTGTCTTCGGACCCCATCTTCTCTAGACCTTTTCCCTTGCAACGACGGCTGCAGCCTCAAAGTGTATGGACCGTCTATCCGCGTGATTTCTTAGCGGAACTTGCATCTTACAAACGTCATTGCAGCGCTTCACTTGAGTCACGATCCACGTGTAATAACATAATGCAGGTCGACTTCGTCAAGTTCGCTGAACTCGGCGGCTATGCCAATGCCAACTCAGCTTCAGTGAGCTTCGGCGGCGTCAAGAAGCGCCTCTTGGCCTTGCCCGATGCCGATTTCGCTGCCTCTGTCCCCACGCCAAAGAAAGGCGCTGCAAAGTCTAAGAACGCTGCCGCCGACGAGACCAATGCCGCCATCGACGATAACGAGCCCACTCCGGCCACCAAGACTCCCAAGCCGAAAGCAGTCCATAAGCGAAAAGCTGCTCCAAAGGCCGACAACGAAGATGTTGCCATGGGAGACGAGAACGCAGACCAAGTAGCTCCTGCCACCAATAAGCGTGGGCGCGAGGCCAAAGACCCCAAGGCGCCCCGCGCCAAGCGCGCGAGAACGGCAGCAAAGAAAGAGGAAGTGACCGAGCCCGCCACCGAACCCGCCAATCCTCGTGTCCAGCCAAATACCCCCGCTAGAGTCAACTACGAGCCCGACAGCCTCGCTCAAATCGAGCACGACGCTTTCATCGCGGATGGCCATACTTTGGTCAAGACTGAAAATGACTCCGAGAAGGGTGGCGAGGAAGATATGTATGGTGCATAAGGTTTGTCATTGCCCCCCCTTACCATACACTAGACCTGACTCCCAAACTCCCAGCCCTGCCCTCGAACCACCAAATCCACCTTCAACATCGCCTGTTACTTTCGCTACGCTATGGATCGCACTTGGCAGGGTTTGGCGGATCATGGGGTAGCTCTTGCAGCATTCGTCTCACATCTTCAGCATTGGTATGGAAGTCGTCGGGGTGGGGGGTGGTTATTGCTCAGGTGGTATGGTATGGGTGAGCAGTGACATTGGGGGAATTGTGAAGGGAGGGCGGAGAGCAGACAGCTAGGTAGATCATAAGTTACTCGGCCGGAATCGAAAACACTATGCTACCGATACTGTATCCCTCCTGCTCTGACTGCGTCTGATTCCCTAATATGCCCGACTATAGGCCTCTTGCCTCGCTGCTTAGCGTAAGGTCGTAAGCGGAGCTGTGCTTGAACGGTATGTACTGTAACGGTTTTTCGAACTGCGTCTAATTGAACATGCTTGTAACGCGCAGAATGTTCTTTAGCTATCTACCTATGTTATACATCACTATGCTCAAAAGCTAAATCTGAATACAGCAAACGATGCCAAATATCACCAAGCCCATCTAAACAAGCCATCACATGCCAGGGAGGCAAGACAAAACGTAATCGCGCTGGGAAGGTAAGTACACAGCGACTCGCTCAAGCACTCGAACAGGAAAGCAAGCAACCCATCTATCGCACCAAAAACGAAGCAATTTCCACCACAGCAAACATCCACCTCTCATTTCCCTCTTTTCCCCAACACGCACACGACTCACAACCCTTTCTCAATAGCCCTCCTCAAAACATCCAACCCCCACGCCCCCACCCCCCCCACCCCCACCCAAAACACCCACAAAAAAA
>JAABUQ010008214.1_pt1 | contig 14747 bp, 15 predicted proteins | sample 5560001 | NCBI WGS metagenome assembly JAABUQ01 (sample SAMN10711888, study PRJNA513371) | rock metagenome | isolation source: Antarctica rocks | place: Antarctica: Victoria Land, Finger Mt nord | collected 2015-12-18 | reverse complement strand
AGGAACTGAGAATACAGAAGGTACAACTGACCCGCGAGGTTCCATAGCGGGTATAGGCTTCGTGCAAGGGAAGGTTATGGGCGCGATGGTACGCCAGTACATCCTCCAACGTCCAGGCCAGAATAGGATGCCAGTCGTACCCACTGGTGTGAGAGGTCACGCTGGTTAACTTCGCCTGTGCCGCATACACGGGGGCAAGCGCACGGGTCGGGCTTTCTTGCCGCCGTAGCCCCGATACGGAGAGAATGACCTCATGCGGGAAGCGTGTGACTAATTCACGGCAGATAATCGCCGTTTTGAGCTCGCTGGTACAGAAGCGCATACGAGCAGTGGACCATGGCAAGATTACCTTCACACAGTGGAGATGGATATACCGCTCGCAATTGTTGTGCCACCGGGTGAGCCAGCGATCCAGCAAATCGCCAGCTTGACGCCTGACGACAACTAATTCCAGACCATAGCGGCGCGCTAGGCGTTCGCAGGCTGGGAGGGAGTCTTTCCATTCAATACGGCCTAAATCACTATGAATGAGTATGCGCGGTCCCGTGTGGCCTACGCGCTCTAGATAGGCCAGGGTTTCGCCAGTAGCGACGTCAGAATCCTTTCCACCTGAGACACCTATAGCAACAGGTCCTCCCAGGAGAAGTACCTCGATGATTTTTGGAGCTGTTTCAATGGCGGGGAAGATCGTGGTCACTCGATCACCTCCTCTGCTACTGCCACAGGTTCTACCCATCGTATCCGCTTGCCCTGCATTCGCGCGTACGCAATCTCTCTCCGTGTGGACTCCCCAACATAGCCTCCGACATTGAGCACCAGAATCTCGTCAGCCAGGTCAATCTTGAAGAGATGTAAGAGGTCAAGCGCAGTTTTATCGACTGGCCCCAGTCCAAGAACCTGATCACTCTTGGTATCACAGCCAATACTCAGCACAATGCGGCCTGCAAGCGTCTCATGCAGATTTGCCTTCTGGAATGCCTGTATGAAGCGGGTGGAGCCGCACAGGCAGACGATACGCGGCCGTGCTGTTGTCGCTTTCCGTGCCAGAAGATCGTGTAGTGCCATCATACGCGCACCTTCGCTCTCTTCCTGGTCTTTGTCTTAGTTGCTTCAGCGACAGCTACTTCAATCTTCGCAGACATCGTTTGCCACGCAGGAAGCGCGATAAGTTGCTCTACGGGGAGTGTCCAGTCCATGAGAGGAACAACCTTTTCAAGCAAGATGCGGATATGCGCTTCGGAAAAAACGCACCACCCAAATTGCATGCCGCTTGCGCTATGCACCAATACGTAGTAGTCACGGTACGCAAGCCCTGTCACATGTTCAAAAAGACTCGTCCGGTTCCTTCAGCAACGCATCCAGGTACCGTCATTGTTTGATCAGGCGTGCTCACGGGAATCTTGATATCTTGCTCCCGATAGATGATAGGCTGTTTTATGGTGGTCATACTGTAGTCCTCCCTCGCGTGCGTTGCCTGCTGCCTCTGGCAGCAGCTTTCTCCACTTTTTGTTGTTCGCGTTCCGCAATAGCGTGCCCAATAAGATCAGAAGCATCGCCGCTGGTCATGCTTTCTGTATAGGGGATGTTGAACTTATGGAGCATACTCCGTTGTTTACTGCTCACCGGCCATGCCCTCCATGCCGCACGGGTATCTACCAGGACGCGCTTCCCGGCGTCGGCTTGCAGCAGCCGCGCCTTCATCTCTGCATGTTGCATCGCCCACGAGAGTGGGGAAGGTTTCGCCCACTGCTGTGCTTGATAGTCGGGCGCCAGTTTCGCCCATACGGCATAGTAGCCCTCGTTCTCTTCGGCAGGAACCAGCAGAATCTTATGCTTCTCTTCCCCCTCCCCAATTTCAAGGACATATGTGCCCGTCGGGAGCCGCCGCCAGTCCATACGGGTCAGCACATTCACCGCCAGATCCTGTGCGCGCCGGGTAACTTTGGCAGTACGCTGTCGCTTTTCGCGTTCTTCCTGCGCGCTCATCTCTTCGCGTTCGCGCTCACGACATGCGACGATGCTTTCCCCGTCAAGCATGACAATATCCAGCGCTTTATTGAGGTCCAGAGGATGTTTGAGGCAATTGTCAGTCATATCGAGGATGAGACAATCGTGCTTACCTGGAGCCAGACGAGTGCCGCGTCCAACACATTGCACATAGAGCGCACGGGACTTGGTCGGTCGGGCCATAATCACACAGGAGACCTGTGGGCAATCATATCCTTCTGTGAGCACCCCCACATTGCACATAACCTGGATAGAGCCTCGCTCGAAGTCGTGAAGCAGGCGCTTGCGTTCCTCGGGCGGAGTCTCCCCGCTCACCGCTGCTGCCCTGATGCCCTGCGTAGTGAATACATCAGCCAGGTGGTGTGCATGTGCGACAGTAACAGCGAAACAAAGGGTTTGTCGCCCTTTACCGTGCTGGATGTACGCACGCACGACGCGTGCGTTGCGCGCCGGCGTGTCGATTGCTTCCTCCAGCTCATCTTGCTTGAAATCCCCCGCCTGCGTGTGCACGCTGTCCAGATCTGTGCCAGTGTGTACAGCAATGGCGCGCAGATCGCACAAGTAGCCTTGTTCCACCATATCGATGATGGAGGCAGTGAACACCGGCTCACCAAAAATCCGCTTGATACTTTGTTTGTCGTAACGGTCAGGTGTCGCAGTGACACCCAGGACGAAAGCATCTGGCAGCACGTCAAGTACCGCTTGATAGCCTGTACTGGCTGAGTGATGGCATTCATCTACAATGACGAGGCCGTAGCCAAAGCGCTTGAGGGCCTTCATATGCTCCGGGCGGCTGATGGTCTGTACACTGGCGACGGTGACGGGTGCTCCCCATTCATGGCGACCTGCGCCCACTTGCCCGATAACAGCCATGGGATCGACCATGTGAAACTTATCTGCGGCCTGTTGCAGCAGCTCCTGGCGATGCGCAATGATCAAGGTAGTCAGACCCAAACACCGTGCGATTTCAGTGAAGACGATGGTTTTGCCGCAGCCGGGCGGCAGGACAATGAGCGCCTTGCCGCCCTTTGGACGCGCCTGATACGCTGTCAGTACCTGCTCAATGCAGGTTTCTTGATACGGCCGCAAGGTGATCGTGGAGGTGGTTGGTACCGTGGCTAGCATGGCGTCACCTCTCCCGTTTCCCAATTGATGATTTCCGCAAGGTTCCCTTCTGCTTTGAGCTGTTCCAGACACTGGCTACAGGGAGATTTCGAGAGAGTGGTAGAACCCCTGGCAGTACCAGGTTTGAGCGTTACCATAGGAGTTTCAAGGGGAACATAGCGCAGGTAACAGACATCGCAGAGGCTTGATGAACACGTCAGCGGAGCTTCTCCGTGTATAGTGCTGCACATGGTACGCAGGGCGCTCCAGACAAGGGTTCTCAATGCCTGCTCTTCTTGGGGTGGCGACGCTTGGTGCAGATGCCACCCAACGGCTTCATTGAGGCGGTAGAGGATTGAGAGTGCTTCCTGGGGCGTCATGTCTGCCTGCGTAGGGGGAGTAGATTGTGACATAGAGGGTATTCCTCCCAAGCAAAGTGATACCCCGACATGGTAGAATGCCATGCGGGGCTGAATGACAACAATCGCCTTGTGTGAGCGGCTCTTCTATCAGGGTTCAAGCGAGTAGAAGGCCGCTTCTTCTTTCGGGAGACGCTTGATCAAGAGCGTCGGGAAGATCAAAAACTGCGGGATTGGGACGTCAATCGTCACACACCGGCGGAGGCTTGATACCTTCCCCGGTGCATCGGCAAGCTGCACCCAGGTTCACGCTGTTGGCTCAGATCCATGAGCGCGCTCCAGGGGAAGACTGCTGGTTGTCTTGAGCACAGTGTCAAGACTGTGCTTGCGAGCTTCAACCTCGTAGCGGGCATAGCTCAGCGCTCTCAGCGGCTCCGCCAGGAAGGTTACATCATTCCCCAGGAAGGTTGCATCATAGGTGTGCAATGCGCCCTCACGTTCTTCGAAAGGGTGGAGATGTCCGAGCCGGGCATCGAGATCGAGCCAGTGCCCATGCGCCCCTAGCAAGATCGTTGCCTCGCGCGCCGTGATCACATCCGCAAGGCGTTCGTGGGCACGTGCAAGGATATCCCACATCGAACTGTAGAAGCCGCCTCCCAGGTGATACAGGAGCGGCCACAGAAAGAGCATATCAGCACGGGCTGCGGTGATATCCGCAATCGACCCCCCATCGGCAATCTCAGCCATTCTCCCGAGAGCCATGATAAATGGCCCATCGTGGGTGCTCTTCTGGGCATCCAGGGACCGCTTCTCTCCGAGAAGGGCCTGGTCGATGCTGTCCGCTGCGTACATCAGACCGTGAATAGCAGTAGAGACGTGCAGGCGTGTCGCGTCTTTCATTTGGGTTCCTTTCTCATACGTATGTCTTCTTCTCTGCTCGTTCATCTATTCTACAAGAATGCGTTACAGGTACAATTGGTCATTGCCAGGGCCGGGATCAGCACCGGCCACCCGCGTTGACGGAGCTGGCTCTATTAGTCATTCACGCACTCCGTCGAACCACTTGAAAGCTGCCCGCCATCCTCAAAAAAGTGTTTCCACTTTGCAGCAGTTGTTGGAGAGCATCCGAGCCGCGCAGCAATTCCTCGCCCGGAGATACCAGGGTCAGCAGCCATCAACGCCCGGATCTGTTCAGCCGTGGCATTCTCTGCTGCATCCTGTCCACTCTTACGCGGCCGGGAAGTGTCCAGTCTCACAACCTTCCCTTGTCCACTGTTCATTGATTTTCCCTGATCGCTGGACACCTGGGCACTGTCCAGTTTTTGACGTAATGTGGACACGTGGTGCTGTTCAGCTTCCAACTGAACACGCAAAGTGGACACCTCACGTTGTTCACTTTCCCACAAGCCCTGGACCCGCTCAAGTTCGCGCTGCTTTACCTCAAGATGTTTGCGGAGACCATCCACATCATCCTGTGCTGTACTCAACTGCGCTCGTAGTGTAGCCGCTACCGCCTCCTCAGCGGTCAAATGCTCCAACTGCTTACGCAGCATATCAACAGTAATTTCCGCTGCATTCAATTGGCGCCGCAGGGCAGACGCCATAGCCTGCTCTGTAGTCAACTCCGTCTGCAAGCCGGATGCTCGTTGCTGCTCTGTCTCCAGGATCTGCCGGAACCGCGACTCTTGCCACTCCTGGCTGCTTTGAAGTTGCTCATGCAGGCTCGTGAGCTCTTGCTTCTTGCCGTCCAAATGTGTGCGCAAGGTTTCCGCTTCAACCAGCGTCGCAGTCAGTTGTTTTCGTAAAGTGGACGTATCGCCCTGGCCAGCGTCCAGTTCATTTTGCAATGTGGACGCTCGTTGCTGTTCAGCGTTTAGGTGTCCACTCAGGGTGTCCACCTCTTGCCTTTTTTCTTGTAGCTGTCCACTCAGGGTGTCCACTTGCTTCGTTGCACTGTCCAGTTGTGGCTGCAAAATGGACGCTGTTTGCCGAAGAGTGGACACCTCTTCTCGCAACGTGGACACCTCATTCGCATAATCAATGTTCGCTTGCCGCAGACTGTGAACCACATGGCCGTATAAAACGGTCACCGCCACCCGCACCAGGATGAGTGCTTTTTCGATCCAATCGACATAGGGTGCTGTGCTTGGGATGAGAATAGACAGTGTTACTAATGAGACAGTAACGATCATCAGGCTGATTAGTGCCCAACCCATGCTTTCGGCTGTATGTGCTGCCTTCTCTTTACCATGTCTCCGCGCATGATCCCCCATTGTTTTCAAGCCAAAGCCTGCAACATCGAGGGTGATCGACTGGATGATCAACACAACGTTACCAAACCACACAGGGAGGATAGGAAACATTTCAAGGAGATTAGCGATCATACAGACGAAGAGAATGATCTCAGCCGCACGTGCGGCATACGCCTTTGCTACTTCCCAACCATCACTGATGGCCTCGGACCTGACGATTAAGCGATCTCGCCAGTGTATTTCTTGGCGTGCCTGCTGCTGTGGTGGTAGTGGTGGTGGTGGTATCATTCTGGCCTCCCTGCTGTGATTGCCTGTAATTCCACTATGTGATTCTGCGGGGTATCCACTCCGTCCATAACCCCTATCGTTTGAGCGTGTCACGGGCGAAGTCCCGATTGCGCTGTGAGGTGCTCAAGTCAAGCGCCTCTAAACATTTATCGATATTTTGCAGCACGCGGTAGAACCCCTGAAGCATGATCACTTTTTCCTCAGTCCATCCCGATGGAAGGACCGTTACGCCCTCCATAGAGGCATGTACGGCGTTCTCTGGAGCCGATGCAGTATCCCCCTTACGGCCGTTACGCGTACCGTCTGTAGCCTCATCGAAGCTCGATTTTGAGGCAGTGGAGAAGGGAATGGATACGCTGTTACGGACATCGCGCGAGCCCTCGTTGCCTCTCTGCGTAGCGCGTACGTCCATTTCACCCGACGTATCCTCTCCCTCGTCGGGTGTTGCCCATCGCGCAGCATGTTTTTTGAGCGAGGAGAGACCCGGTGACTTCGAATGATCGGGCGAGGTACGCTCGCGGAATTGCTGCACGGCCGCATTTCCTTGCGGGTCGATCACAAACGCCTCACCGGGAGCCAGCGCTTGCGCCGCATCTTTCGGGATACCAAGCTCGGCATATTTGGCCAGATCGTTGGGGAACGTCTGGCGAAACAGAATGAGCCAGTCGCAGGAGATGCAGCGCTTATCAAGATCCGCCGGGCGCTGCGTGGCAAACAGAAAGCCAATGCCACGCTTGCGGCCGCGTCGTACGACGGTTCCGAAAAAAGCTTGTTGGAGCCTGGCAAGCAGGGTCATGCCATTTTCAGGCTTGTACTTGGAAAGCATGCTTTCTTCTTGCCGTTGTGGGAGCCAGAACGCCGCCTCATCGAGGATAAACATGCAGGTCGCACGGTCGTCATTGTCGCGCGCTTCCGACCAGGCGCGCATGCCCTTGATAATGCCAATCATGACAAGGGCGGCCTCATCGTCGCTTTCGTAGCTCTGTAAGTTGAGGATGACCTGGCGTCCCCGCTCCAGTACAGACTGTCCAAATGCTTCGGCCGTACCAGGAACCACGTTGTGCGCGCCCGCCTGGTAGGGTCGCATTAAGTATTTCGAGCTGCGCAGCGCGTCATACTCTCCCTCGGTATCTGCCAGCACAAATGGCACGCCAATTCCCTGCAGTTTGCCCAATTCTTCAAGGAAGACGGTTAATCCGTTACTCTTGCCGCTGCCAGGAATACCAAACATCCCAATACGCTTTGACAGGATATCCCTGGCATGTGGTCGCAAACATGGTCCTAAGTTCACATGATCATCGCGCCTCGTGTTGTCCCCCTCTGTCTCATCGCTGTACTCCCCGTGCACAGTTCGGTCCTCTTTGGGCCGAGCTACGGGCGCTGGCTGCAAGCCCGCCAATCGCCGCAGTTTGGCGATTGGCGATTGATCTTTGTAGTACTCTGCTTGTTCATCGGGAGTAAGCGAGTCAACGACACGGGCCGTGATATCGCGTATATCGTCTGGATTGCTCCCAGGAACAAACATTCCTACGACGTCCGGCGAGGACAGTCGAAAGATCGCATAGGCCGCAAACAGACCCGTCAGGGTGACCGCCGGGTTAAAGTGCGCCGCCATGTCAATAAGCGTCGAAACGGCAAGGGTTCCTCCAGCCGCAAGTACCTGCTGCTTGGTAAGCTGTGGGAGTTCTACCGGCTCTACAGCGAGGCGTTCGTCTTGCGGCTCCTGCTGCTTGCTCATCAGTGCACCTTCTTTCCCACACTAGAATTTGCCCCAGCCATGGCGGAGCAAAAAGAGGCCGACCGTGCCAAAGTAGCCAACGACAAAGGCGGTGAGCAGCGCGAACCAGAAATGCCCCCATGGGCCAGAGCCGATGGTGCCATAGTTGAAGTCGGCATAGTAGTTGAAAAACACGATGCCAACCGCGATGATCTCAAACACAACCCCCACCGCACGCCCCGCCTGGTAGACAGAGTTCCGAATGAGTTCATAGCCGACCATGGTAAAGGCCAGGTAAATGACCTCGACTCCCCAGCCAAAGATGGTAGCGATCGCGTCGTTCACGCTCAGATGGCCAAGGAGCAGGTCGATCGGCTGAACGAATATAGCCCAGTTGGGTTTGTAGACATCGACACTTTTTGTACCCTGGATAAACGCCTCATTCGTTTGCACCTGCGTGGTCAAACACAGGATAAAGAAGATCATGAAGAGGGCACCAATAGCCAGGAAGGTCACTCCCCCCCGACCGCTGACAGTTCGTACCGGTCCCGCATCAACAATTGTTGCGCCTGGTGTGTACGTATTTTTTCTCAAAGGTTAATCCTCCTCTCGCGTGTAGACAATGACATCGTCAATGCTCTCTTCATGCTTGAGGATCGAGAGGAACAACGGATCGACGTGGCATTCGTACCATTCCAGTGTCATGAAGTAGAGCCCTGCTTCCGTACAGCCGCTGGTGACGTGACCCACCTCGTCGCGATCTTCAAACCAACTGTGGATTTTGTCCGTGAGCCATTCCATCGGCTCAGCCGACGTGAAGGTCACAACGTCTATGCGCCCAACTGCACGCGGCCCTGCCTCGAACGTTGGCGTATCCGGGGAATGGAATCCATAAGGGATCATCATGTGTGTTTCGCCCTTTCTTACGCTCTAGAGGAGCGTACCTATGTACGTTGATACACTATCTTCTTTGAAGAGAAGAGACGATCTACAGAGACACACGTAACCTGGCTCATTTCCACACGATATACTGCCGAATAGCCAGACCTCCTGGCGGCTGAATTGCCGTTGTACGCGAGGATCAATCGCACTACCCACCACTCCGCATAGTCCGGCGCAGGTGTTGCACCTGCGCACCCGCTTGAACGGATCGGACGATACTATGCCATTGATAGAACATAAGGTTGACAAGTAGCTAGGTCGCCCGCCATACTTACTCCCCCTGATCGCCCCTCCGCACGATAGCCCGAAAAATCGACTGGTAGAGGGTGCGCGTCGGCTCAAGTTCGACACCGTCCTTCTCGCTGTTATAGTGCATGTAGCGCAGCCCGGCGTGGGTTTGTGCCAGGTCTGCTATTGCTTCCTCAGAATAACACTGTTCGCGCTCGTTCTTGACGCGATACGACGCCGCATCCTGTTGTGCAGCATTATCAATCGCTTGCATCCTATACTCGGCACTCCTTGGGTCGTGGTCGTTAAATCGTGGCATTCGTGTGTCCTTGTCCTTTCTTATGCATGGGTTGCCAGAGGCGTCGAACAATCTTCAAACTCCGCGAAACGTCGCGGAGTCGCGGTTAATGGTCGAATGTGGGAGTGTAGCAGCTTATACATGCGGCTGAAGATGCGCGGCAAGCCACTCTACTGCATCCGTGTAGTCGGTAAAGATTGGTGCAGAAGGGAACCGTTCGTAGAGATCCTGGGCAGCCTTGCGGATAGCCTTCGCGGTATGATCTGCCATGCCCGTCGTGGCGAACACAACGACCGTCCGCTCCGGGGCATCGTAGAGGGCCATTACAAGCTCAACCAGGCTGTACGCAGAGAGGTTAGCGGTCTGTGCCTGTGGATCAGGGTTTGCGATGACATACAATTGATACGTTGCGGTGCGTTTGGCTTCATCCTCTCGCGCCTGTGCCTGTGCATCCCACTGTGCGACGACAGGATTGAAGAGCGCCTGCGCAGGAATACCACGAGCGAGAAGACCCGGAATGACAAGCTGCTCCCGCCACGGGTTACTGCCGCATGTGCCGCCAAGAAACACCTGGTGCATAATGCATCCTTTCTGGACTACTAGCCTTAACCGAAGGCTAGCGACTATCTACCTCGCGAACGCGGTGGACAGTCGTCAGCCTACCGGTTTCAGATGGGAAAGGGAGGGAAGAATATCAAGGAGGCACAGTCGCCGATACGTCCCTTCCCCTCGCCAGGACTCGATGGGCTCATGGACACGTCAACATGAGTGGTTCCATAGAGCAGGGGTGTATCATACTCGCTTGATTGCGTCGTTTCCCTCTCGAATGCTATACGCGAGACGTCACTGGGGCAGCATCAGATTTCTCACTGACCTGCACGGCGCGGGACTGTCCGCTTCCATCTCGCCTAAGCTTACGCAGCTTCATATGTTGAACGCCTGGTGTCCCGCTTGAGCTTTTTCATTCTGGAGAGTGCCTTGTAGTGATAGAGATGGGCTTCTTCTTTTCGTATCCTGGCCGGATATGTTGTTGCATTGCCACCCTAGCAGCTATTGAGCGGTCTCTCCCCTAGCCATAAGCAGTTTGGCTTCACTGCGAAATGCCTGCATCTGTCACCTGCAAGCGATATTCGGTTGTAAAGGTGCGCCTTGGTTGACAGAGAGTGACCATAGTGCTTACACCTCCTATGTGTGCTAGAATAAGAAGCACCAGGAGTGAGCAAACACTCTTTGGTCGGTGTGGTAGGGCATGAACGTTGCTGTCAGGCTTGAGCATGCCCTACACTGGAAATAATCTCTCCGTTTACTAAATAACAGTTTTAAAAATACTTTCTTTAAAAGAGATTATAACACTTAAGTGTGATATTTTCAAGGGTATTCTATGTGCTATAATCCTTTTTAAAGAAAATGAATTGCGAGGTAAGCCAGTGCTCAAAGAGATCCGACTTCTTGATCTCAACGCTAACCGGGAATGCATCCCTACTACCCAGGCAGTTAAGCGTGCCGGTCTGAGCAAGACGTATCTTACCCAGTTGCTCCGAAAAGAAGAGCTAGACGGTTTCCAGCTTGGCCGGGAATGGCTTATCTATGTTGACTCCTTGGAGCAGTATCTTGCGACTCATCACAAACCCGGTCCCAAGGGACCGCGCAAAAAGCCTGAAAGTGATGCACCTGCTCTCACTCAATAGGTCTGCTCAACTGCCTCCGTGCTTGCGCCTGTTGTCGATACATCTTTAGTAGGCGGCGTTGTCTTCGTGTGCCCCACCAATGAACAATAACTCCGGCTATGAACGCGATGAAGGTCCATACAAAGGCTACCAGCGTAAACGTCGCGGTATCCATAACTTAACTCCTCAGATTAATAACGATAGCGGTCACGACCGATTTTGCCGCCAAGAATCATCCCAGCTACCAGGGATATCAGACAAAGACAGAGTATGAACCAGAAATTCACAGAGATGATCACGTCCATTAGAAACCTCCTTCAGAGCTATCTGCACTCTCTCTGCTATGTTATAATGTTTCACAGATTTGCTGGAACTACTGCGGCGGCGGGTACGGCGGCACTTGAATCAGTCGCAGCTAGTTCATCCCTTTGAAAGTGCTTGCGCTGCTTTTATCGCTCGCGGCTTTCTGCTGTAAGTATGCCAGAATAGTGCTTCTCCCAGAACAGCTTTTATTCGACTATCGTCAGGTAATCGTTCGACTTTGGTTAGTATTAGAATCGCTCTCATTTAAAGTTTCTATCGCTTTGAAAGATATATCTCTCCTTGTGGATAATGTAGAGAGAAAGAAGGATGAAAGATCATTATGGGGGAATCTAACCAGGCTTTACGACGCGAAAGAGAGCTACGAGGTTGGTCTCAACGTAGAGTTGCAGATGAAATAGATACGAACGTCGATACGGTGAGTAAATGGGAACGTGGCATCAATGTTCCCGATCCACACTTTCGAGCAAAGCTTTGTGAACTCTTTGGGAAAACAGCTTTAGAGCTTGGCTTTATGACCGATTTATCCCCGGAACCCCCAGGAGAAAAAGTTGCAGGAGTATCTTACCATCCACGCGAGGACTGGGGAGAAGCACCATTTGTGGGCACACTATACGGACGAGATGAAGAACTAGAAAAGGTAGCTGAATGGGTATTATCTGACAAATGTTCCCTTATAGCGTTATTAGGCATTGGAGGTATTGGTAAAACATCTCTAGTTACAAAAGTAGCAGAAACTGTAAAAAGCAGTTTTGAATATATATTTTGGCGATCATTACAAAATACCCCGTCCTTGAAATCAATCTTAAGAAGTTGTATCCAATTTTTCTCACAACAAAAGCAGATCGACCTGCCAGAATCACTCAATGAACAGGTTCTAATGTTTCTAGATTATTTACGCAAGCATCGATGTTTGATCATACTGGATAATATGGAATCGCTTCTGGAAGGCGAGCATGCAGGAGCTTATCGACCTGAATATGATGATTATGCTACAGTACTGCGCTATGTTGGTCGGGCCAACCACCAGAGTTGTCTCCTCATCACGAGTCGTGAGCAGATCCGTGAAGTTGCGGAATTAGAGGGCCAGAGCAATCCTGTTCGTGCGATCCAATTATCAGGGTTAAGAACCGCTTCTGGCCGAGAATTACTCCAAGGCACGCGTATGTTTGGCGAGGAAGAAGCCTGGAATGCTCTTATTCAGCTTTATGCTGGCAATCCTCTCTACTTAAAATTAGTGTCAGAGCCTGTACGCGAAGTATTTGGAGGAGATATCGCCAAGTTTCTAAAAAAAGGAAGGTCTATGTTGGGCGATATTCGAGATCCCCTCAATCTGCAGTTTGCACGTCTTTCAACTTCAGAAAAGAGCATTCTATATTGGTTGGCAGTCGAACGTGAAGCAGTTTCACTTGATGAATTGCAATATAATTATATTTCCCCCCTGGCTGAAGAAGAGTTACCTGAGACTTTGTGGTCGCTGCGTCGTCGCTTTTTGGTAGAGGTTGATAGTGCGGAAGTACCTCATTTTTCCCTACAACCTGTAGTCCTAGAGTATGTTACAGATCGCTTTATTCAAGACATGACTCATGATATTAAGGCAGAAAAGATTGATGGAGTATGCATGAGCCACTCTTTGATTAAAGCGCAGGCTAAGGACTATATACGCGACTTTCAAATTCGCCTTATTCTTGCATCTGTGGTCAAACACCTCCTCAGAGAGTTCGAGGAACAAGAGATTGTGAAGAAACTCCAGCGTATTCTAACGCAGTGCCACAGCCAATATAGGCAGCGATCTGGTTATCTAGCAGGCAATATACTGAATATACTCACTTATTTAAACTCAACATTGCGAGGATTAGATTTCTCTGATCTTACTGTAAGGCAGGCATATCTACGCGGCGCGCAGCTTCCTGACGTAAACTTTACTCGTGCGAATCTTGCCAAATCTGTTTTCACAGATACGTTTGGAAGCATTTTAACTGTAGCTCTTAGTTACAGTGGAGATCTATTAGCAGCCGGTACTGCTAATGGTGAGATTAGACTGTGGAAGGTGCGTGATGGTACGCCTCTAGCTCATTTTATAGGGCACCAGGGTTGGGTTTGGTCCGTTGCATTCAATAAAGATGCGTCCTTGCTTGTAAGCGGCAGTGAGGACGAAACAGTGCGTCTCTGGGATGTTCATTCTGGAAAGTGCCTTGCTGGCTTATACGGGCATAGTAACCGTGTGCGCTCAGTAGCCTTTAGCCCTGATGGGAAAACAATTGCTAGTGGAAGTGAAGATAAAACTATTCGCCTGTGGAGTAGTAGTAATGGTCAATGCCTTAAGATCCTGGAAGGGTACTCACGTATTGTTAGACCAATTGCATTCAGTCCAGATGGCGCTACTCTTCTGAATGGAGGCGCCTCCTCATCTGCGTGGCTCTGGGATGTGGAATCTGGTCTTTGTATAAGGCGGTTTGATGGGCACGTTAATCAAATATGGTCTGTTGCCTTTAGCAATGACGGGGAAACAATTGCGACTGCTGGAGATGATCAAATCATTCGGTTATGGGATGTCGAGAGTGCAATCTGTCTCAGGGAATTGCGAGGACACACTAACCGCATCTGGTCTATTTCATTTGGTGCAAATGGAAACTTACTTGCTAGTGGGAGCGATGATAAAACTATTCGACTTTGGGATGTGAAATCTGGAGATTGCCTTAAAACGTTGCAAGGGCATACTAATCGAATCTGGTCTGTTGCAGCCCGCCCTGATGGCAAGGTAGTTGTTAGTGGCAGTGATGACCAAACTATTCGGATTTGGGATGCAAAAACGGGTCAGAGCCTTAATACACTACAAGGGCATGCAAACTGGGTCTGGTCTGTCGCCTGGAGTCCTTCTAATTCTAATATTGTAGCTAGCTGCGACGAAGATCTTACTATTCGACTTTGGGATATAAGTACAAATCAATGTTTCCAGATCCTGAGCGGGCATACAAATCGAATTCGCTCCCTTGCGTTCGCTCCCAACGGAAAAACACTTGTAAGCAGTAGTGAAGACCAGACAGCACGTGTCTGGTCTTTAGAAGGATTATGCATTCAAATTTTTGACACACACAGCCGTACTGCGAATCGTGTATGGAGCGCCACTTACAGTCCTTCCAGCGAGATTATTGCAACTGGTCATGAGGATCAAACCATCAAGATCTGGGATGTGAAGACTGGGAAATGCATTCGTATCCTAACAGGGCATGGAGGTTGGGTCTGGGCAGTTGCCTTTAGTCCAGATGGCACATTTCTAGTAAGTGGCGGCGAAGATGCAACTGTGCGAATATGGGACACGACGACAGGCGAATCTAGAGGAATTTTGCGCGGGCACGCAAGTAGGATCTGGGCTGTCGCAGTCAGTGCGGATACCAACTTTATCGCTAGTGGTGGAGATGACCAGAGCGTCCTTCTCTGGAATCGCCACACACAGCAACGCATTCATAGCTTTGAAGGTCACTCTAATCATGTGCGATCACTCTCTTTCAGTCCTGATAGTAGCTTGCTCGCAAGTGCCAGTGAAGATCAAACTATCCGCCT
>JAABUQ010008213.1_pt1 | contig 14751 bp, 8 predicted proteins | sample 5560001 | NCBI WGS metagenome assembly JAABUQ01 (sample SAMN10711888, study PRJNA513371) | rock metagenome | isolation source: Antarctica rocks | place: Antarctica: Victoria Land, Finger Mt nord | collected 2015-12-18 | reverse complement strand
CGCCGAGGCCGACAACCTCTGCATCGTCTGCGGCGTCTTCATCCACCCCGAGGCCGCCGACGACAAGAAGATCTACCAGTACAACCACGCGGCCACCAAGCTCGCCATCGAGCGGGCCATGAAGAATGACCCCACCCCCTCCGAGGTGATCGCCAAGAAGGACACGGCCAAGCACCCCTTCGCCGGCCAGTGATCGAGCCCCGCCGGCCCTGAGCACCGGCGATCGATCGCCGGCGCGACCAGAAAGGACGTTCGGATGTCCTTCGACCCTCCCAAGCCGGCGATCCTCCTCCAGCTCGACACCGACGCCCAGCCCAGCGTCTTCGACGCCGCGGTCGCCGTCGACTCCGGCGTGGCCCACCTGTTGCGGCATGGCGGCGTCCGGCCCGACGCGGTCCGCGACCTCGTCCACGGCCTGCTCTTCACCCGAGGGGCCGCCGAACTGAAGCGGTCCGCGATCTTCGTCGGCGGTTCGGACGTCGGGCTTGGCGAGGCGGTGTTCGAAGCCATCCGGGCGACGTTCTTCGCCCACTTCCGGGTCTCGGCCCTGCTCGACCCCAACGGGGCCAACACCACGGCGGCGGCGGCCGTCCTGGCGGCGATCGAAGGAGGCGGCGGCTCGCTCGAAGGGGCGAATGTCGCGGTCCTGGGCGCCGGCCCGGTCGGCCGCCGGATCGCCCGGCTCCTCATCGGCCAGGGTGCCGAGGTCGCGATCGGCACGCCGACGATCGAGGAGGCCCGAGCGGCTTCCGAATCGATCCGAGGCACCCTCGGCCGGATGCCGTCCGCGTTCTCGACCGAAGGGGCCGACGACTCGATCCGTCGAGAGGCGTCGATCGTGATCGCGGCGGGGCCTAGCGGGGTGACGGTCTTGCCGGAAGCGGCTCGGTCGTCCTGGCCCGACCTCAAGGTCGCCATCGACCTCAACGCCGTGCCTCCGACCGGGATCGAAGGGGTCGAGGCGACGGACCGGGGCGCCGACCGCGAAGGCGTCCGCTGCTGGGGGTCGCTGGGCGTGGGCGGGTCGAAGATGAAGATCCACAGGGCGGCCATCCATGCCTTGTTCGAGTCCAACGACCGGGTCCTCGACGCGGAACAGGTCTTCGAGATCGGCCGAGGGCTCGCCTGAGCCGGCCTCCGGGAGTGTCACCATGAATCGGATTCGGGCGATCGCGGTCCTCGGGCTCCTGGCCCCTCTGATGGGGGCGGATACCCCGACCCGGCCGATGGAAATCTACTTCATCGACGTGATGGGGGGCGCGGCGACCCTGATCGTCACGCCCGAAGGGGAGTCGATCCTGATCGACTCGGGTTGGCCAGGCGAGCAAGACCGCGACCCCAAGCGGATCGAGCGCGTGCTCAGGGATGAAGCCAAGCTCGACCACCTGGACCATCTGGTGACGACCCATTGGCACACCGACCATTACGGCGGCGTCGAGGGCCTGAGCCGGCGAGTTCGGATCGATCATTACTGGGATCGAGGGCTGCCCGACCCCGCCGCCACCGACGGCGACCGGGCGAACTTCCCCGACGGCCCGAAGGCGGACGATCCCCTCGGGATCCGCTACCGCGAGGCGTCCGCCGGCAAGCGCAAGGCGCTCCGGGCCGGCGATTCGCTGCCGCTCAAGGGGGAAGTCCGCTCGTTGGTCCTCGCCTCCGGAGGTCGGATCGCGGAGGTGGCGGATGCTCCGCCCAACCCCCTCTGCCGGTCGGTCCCCGCCGACCTGGCCGAAGATCGGTCGGACAATGCCCGGAGCCTGGCATTTCGGTTTCGCCTGGGGAGGTTCGACTTCCTCGACTGCGGCGACCTGACCTGGAACGTCGAGCGGCAACTGGTCTGCCCGGTCGACCGGATCGGCCCGATCGACGTCTTCCAGGTCACGCACCACGGCATGGACATCTCGAACCACCCGACCCTGGTCCGCACCATCGCCCCGACCGTGGCGATCATGGACAACGGCCCGCGCAAAGGCGGGTCTCCCGGGACCGTGAAGCTGCTCCGGTCGATCCCCTCGATCCGGGCGGCTTATCAGCTCCACAAGAACGCGGCCACCTCGGCCGGCGAGAACGCCGACCCCGAGCTGATCGCCAACCGCGACCCGGCCGGGGGTCAGTTCATCCGGGTCTCGGTCCGGCCCGATGGGGCGAGCTACTCGGCCCAGATCGGCCACGACGGCCCGGAACGGACCTTCGAGTCGCGGTGATCGGGACTCAGGTCGGCTCGGCGGCCTCGGCGACGTTTCCGGCGGCCCGGCGAGATTTCTTGGGCTTGGGCTGATGCTTCCAGCGGCGATGGAGCCAGAGGTACTGGCTGGGGTCGTCGCGGATGATCGCCTCGAGGGCCGAGGTGTAGCGCTGGGTGAGGAGCCGGGCGTCGTCGGCGGTGCCGGTCCACTCCTCGGGCTCGATCAGGTCGGTGCAGCCGACCTCGTAGCGGAACCCGGGGCCGATCCGCCGGGCGTAGCCGACGACGACCGGGGCCCGGTGCTCGATCGCCATCAGGGCGATCGCCTTGTGGGTCGAGGCGGGCCGACCGAAGAACTCGACGTACATCCCGCGCTCGCCGGCGTCCTGGTCCGCCAGGAACGAGAGGACGCCGCCGGTCCGGAGGACTTCGAGCATCTCGTCGTAGCCCCCCTTCTTGGCGATCATCTTCTGGCCGGTCCGCTCGCGGAAGGCGCGGAGGAAGCGGTCCAGATGCGGGTTGTCCAGCGTCCGGGCCACCGAGCTCGGGGGGAAGCCGAACACGCCGAAGAGGTAGCCCGCCATCTCCCAGTTGCCGTAGTGGCCGGTCAGCATGATCAGCGGCCCCCCTTTGAGCAACCGTTCGAGGATCGGGGGATGGCCGACCAGGGTGATCCGGTCCCGCCAGTTGGTCGGGTGGAGCTTCCGGGGGATGTGGAGGATCTCCATCAGCATCATGCAGAAGTGGAGATAGACGCCCCGGACGATCCGGTCCCGCTCGGCCTCGGTATAGCGGTTGCCGAAGGCTTGGCGGAGGTTCTCGACTCCGATCCGCCGGTGGCGGGCGTCGACCCGGTACAAGATCGAGGCCAGGGCTCGGGCCAGGGTGTAGGATTGCCCGATCGTCATCGCCTGGCCGATGGCGACGATGAAGCGGACGAGGAGGTAGACGAGGTAGTCGGCCCAGGGTTTTCGTCGTCGTTTCACGGTCGCCCCTCCGACCGAACTCGCTCGAAGGCCCGGTCTGGCCGAAACCTAACGGACTTGCGGGGCGCGCACAAGGCGAAACAATCCGCGATGAATCGAGGAGTTGGGATGGAAACGCGGCCGGATCGGGCGGGCGAGGTCGAGTCGAACGTCCCCCAGCGGATGGACCGGCTCCCCTGGGGGAAGTGGCACTGGAGGGTGGTGATCGCGCTGGGGATCACCTGGATCATCGACGGCCTCGAAGTCACCCTGGTGGGCTCGATCGGCGGCGTGCTCAAAGACCCCAAGACGCTCCGGCTGACCGATGGGCAGATCGGCCTGCTGGGGTCGGCGTACCTCGTCGGCGCGGTCGTCGGGGCGTTGATCTTCGGCTACCTCACCGACCGGTTCGGCCGCAAGAAGCTGTTCACGGTGACTCTCGGCCTCTACCTGATCGCCGCGCTGCTGACGGCCTTCTCCTGGGACTTCTGGAGCTTCGCCCTGTTCCGGTTCCTCACCGGGGCGGGGATCGGCGGGGAATACTCGGCGATCAACTCGGCGATCGACGAGATGATCCCGGCGCGGGTCCGGGGGCGTGTCGACCTCGCGATCAACGGCAGCTACTGGATCGGGGCCGCCGCCGGCTCGCTCTCGACGCTGGTCCTGCTCAACCCGGCATGGATCCCCGTCGACCTCGGCTGGCGGCTGGGCTTCGGCCTAGGGGCCGTGCTCGGCCTGGTCATCATCTTCTACCGGAACCACGTGCCCGAAAGCCCGCGCTGGCTGCTCACGCACGGCCACCCCGAGGAGGCCGACCGGGTCGTCGACGCGATCGAGCGGCATTTCCGCGACGAGGGGAAGGCCCTGGAGCCGGCCTCGGGGTCGATCCGGATCCGGGTCCGCGACGACATCGGCTTCGGGCTGATCGCCCGGACGATGATCCGGACCTACCCCGGCCGGACCCTGCTCGGGCTCACGCTGATGGTGTCCCAAGCCTTCCTGTACAACGCGATCTTCTTCACTTATGCCTTAGTCTTGAGCAAATTCTATCAGGTCCCCAACGACCGGACGGGCCTCTATCTCTTGCCGTTCGCGGTGGGGAACTTCCTCGGCCCGGTGCTCCTGGGCCGGTTCTTCGACTCGGTCGGCCGCAAGCCGATGATCGCGGGGACGTATGCCGTCTCGGCCTCGCTCCTGGCCTTGACCGGCTGGCTGTTCGCCCACGGACGGCTCGACGCCACCTCGCAGACGGCCCTGTGGTCGGTCATCTTCTTCTTCGCCTCGGCCGCGTCGAGCTCGGCCTACCTGACCGTGAGCGAGGTGTTCCCCGTCGAGATGCGCGGGATGGCCATCGCGCTCTTCTATGCCCTGGGGACCACGATCGGCGGGACGACCGCCCCGGCGCTCTTCGGCCGCCTGATCGAGTCGGGCTCGCGGTTCGAGCTCTACCACGGCTACCTGCTCGCGGCGGGCCTGCTGGCCCTCGCGGTGGTGGTGACGTTGATCTTCGGCGTCAAGGCCGAGGGGGCGTCGCTCGAGTCGATCGCCGACCCGCTCTCCCGGGCCTCGGAGGGCGAGCCGGGGCGGTGAGCGCTCTCGATCCTCCGACCGGCACATGACTTGCTCGAATCGGCCTGCGAACTTCGGGACGGGGGCGAGGCCGTCGCTCGGATCATTCGCGGGACTTCGGGGGCGGATCATGGCGTCGGCGTCGGTCGGTGGGTCCGGGCCGGTGGAGCGGGGCCCGGCGTTGACCTCCCCCTCCCGGGTCATCGTCGAAGGGGTCCGCCCCGAGGTCGATCAGGGGCGGTTCCCCATCAAGCGCGTCGTCGGCGAAGAAATCGTGGTCGAGGCCGACATCTACGCCGAGGGGCACGACGTCCTCTTCGCCCTCCTCAAGCACCGCCCGGCCGGGGCAACCTCCTGGGTCGAAGTCCCGATGACCGGCCTGGTCAACGACCGCTGGACCGGCTCGTTCGCGGCCGAGGCGCTCGGCCGGCACGAATACACGGTGGAAGCCTGGGTCGACCGCTTCGCCAGCTGGTTCAAGGAGCTGGGCAAGAAGGTCGAAGCCGGCCTCGACGTCGCCAGCGAATTGCTCGAAGGGGCGGAACTGGTCCGCGAAGGTTCCCGACGGGCTTCGGGGCCGGACGCCTCGTGGCTCAAGGCTCGGGCCGACGCGATGGGCGGGCAGGCGGAGCAGGCCGAGCGGTCGAGGCTGGCCCTCGACCCCGAGCTGTTCGCCGCGATGGCCCGCCATCCCGATCGGAGCCGGGGGTCCACCTACGACCGGACCTTGGGGATCGTCGTCGAGCGGTTGAGGGCCCGGTACGGGGCGTGGTACGAGATGTTCCCGAGATCGACCGCGACCGAGGCCGGACGGCACGGGACCTTTCGGACCACGGCGGCTCGCCTCCCGTATGTCGCCAGCATGGGGTTCGACGTCCTCTATCTCCCGCCGATCCATCCCATCGGCCGGGCCTTCCGCAAGGGGCCGAACAACACGCTCACGCCGGGGCCGGGCGACCCCGGCAGCCCCTGGGCCATCGGCGGCCCCGAAGGGGGCCACAAGGCGACCCACCCGGAACTGGGCACGCTCGAAGATTTCGATGCGCTCGTCGCCGAGGCGAAGAAGCTCGACATCGAGATCGCCCTCGACATCGCCTTCCAGTGCTCGCCCGATCATCCGTACGTCAAGGACCATCCGCGGTGGTTCCGCCACCGCCCCGACGGGTCGATCAAGTACGCGGAGAATCCGCCCAAGAAATATCAGGATATTTACCCGATCGACTTCGAGAATGACGACTGGAAGGGGCTCTACGAGGAGTTCCGCGAGGTCTTCCTCTTCTGGGTCGGCCACGGGGTCAAGATATTCCGGGTCGACAACCCCCACACCAAGCCGTTCCGGTTCTGGGATTGGGTCATCCGCGAGGTCTGCGACCGGCACCCGGACGTGATCTTCCTGGCCGAAGCATTCACCCGGCCCAAGATCATGCACCGGCTGGCCAAAGGGGGGTATCAGCAGTCCTACAGCTATTTCACCTGGCGGAACACCAAGGCGAGCCTCGAGGAGTACTTCACGGAGCTGACCCGGACCGACAAGGTCGAGACGATGCGGCCGAACCTGTTCGCCAACACGCCCGACATCCTCCACGAGTTCCTCCAGGTCAGCGGCGTCCCGGGCTTCCAGATCCGCCTGGTCCTGGCGGCGACCCTCGGCGCCACCTACGGGATCTACGGCCCGCTGTTCGAACTCTGCGACGGCACGCCGGTGAAGCCCGGATCGGAGGAATACCTCGATTCGGAGAAGTATCAGGTCCGCCACTGGGACCTCGATCAACCGCACAGCCTCCACGACCTGATCGCGCGGGTGAACCAGATCCGCCGAGAGAACCCCGCCCTCCATTCCGACCGGGGCCTCGAATTCCACTCGACGGATAACGACGCGATCATCGCTTATTCGAAGGCGACCCCGGACCGGTCGAACTTCGTCCTGGTCGTGGTGAACCTCGACCCCCACCACACCCAATCGGCCTGGGTCCGGCTCCCGATCGCCGAGGTTGGCTTGACGTCCGACCCCGGGCAGGCTTACCAGGTGCATGACCTGATCTCCGACGCGCGTTACCTGTGGCACGGCGAGTCGAATTACGTCCAGATCGACCCGTCCTCCTGCCCCGCGCACATCTTCAAGGTCCGCAAGAAGGTCAAGACCGAGCGGGATTTCGACTACTTCGCATGAACCCCCACGCAGGATCGAGCGGACGGCCGGCCCGTCGCGGCCCCGGCGAGGGTTCCGGCCTCGATCGCTCCAGGAGCTTCGGAAGATGGCGGTGGCGCAAACCAAACGAGGATGGGAAGCCCTGCTCGAAGGCGAGCCCCGGCGACGGCTGGAGCGCGAGGCATTGCCCCCGTTCCTCAACCGACAGCGCTGGTTCGCCGGCAAGGCCCGCCAGATCGCCTCGGTCCGGCTCGTGGACGTCACTTTGCCCAGGGAGGTCCCCGAACCGAATCGGCTGGCGATCGTCGAGGTCGCCTACGAGGGGGGGCGGCTCGAAACCTATTTCCTGCCGCTCGGCCTGGCCACCGGCGCCGAGGCGGATCGGGTCGAGCGCGATTCGCCGGGGCGGGTGATCGGTCGGGTTGAGGGGGTCGGCGTCGTGTTCGACGCCCTGTCCGACCCCGCCGTCAGCTCGGCGCTCCTGGACGCCATCGGCGCGGACCGGTCGTTCCGGGCCTCGGCCGGGACGATCCGGGCGTTCTCGACCTCGGCGTTCCCCGCCGCCCGGGGGCCGCTCGATCGGCCTCTGCCGGTGGCCGGCGGCTCGTTCGAGCAGAGCAACTCGGCCGTCATCTTCGGCGATCGGCTGATCCTCAAGGTCTTCCGCCGGCTCGAACCCGGGATCAACCCCGACTTCGAGATCGGCCGCTTCTTCGCCGAGAAGACCAAGTTCGACCGGATCCCCAAGACGGCGGGGGCCCTCCTCTACGACCGTGGGGCCGGCGAGCCGCTGATGCTTGGGATCCTCCAAGGGCTCGTCAAGAACGAGGGGACCGGCTGGGACCACGCCCTCCACGATCTCAAGAGCTATTTCGAGGAGGCCAGCCGCCGCGTCGGTCCGCCCGAGGGCGAGGATTTCGAGGGGCGACCTGTGCTCGACCTGACCCGGGTCGAGGTCCCATCGGGCGTGGTCCGGGCGATCGGGCCCTACCTCGACGCCGCCGCCACCCTGGGCCGGCGGACGGCCGAGATGCACCTGGCCCTCGCCAGCGACCCGTCCGACCCGGCCTTCCGACCCGAGTCGATGACGCCGACCGACTCCGAACACCTGGCCGCCGAGGTCCGCCGGCAGGTTGAAGTGGCCCTCCAAGCCCTCCGGGCGAACCTCGACAAGCTCCCCGAGACTACCGCCGAGCAGGGCCGTCGGGCCCTCGACGGGTCGTCACGGCTGCTCGAGGCGACGACCGCGCTGGCCACCTTGAAGGTCGACGCGGCCAAGACCCGATGCCACGGCGATTACCACCTCGGCCAGGTCCTGCGGACCGGCGACGACTTCGTCATCCTCGATTTCGAGGGGGAGCCGGCCAAGAGCCTCCCCCAACGCTTGGCGAAGGTGACGCCGCTCAAGGACGTGGTCGGGATGATCCGGTCGTTCGATTACGCCGCCTTCGCCGCCCTCTTCGCCTTCGCCGGCGATCGAGAAGGGGTCTTCGACCGCCTCATCCCTTGGGCCCGATCGTGGCGGACCTGGACCTCGGCGACGTTCCTCAAGCACTACCTCGCGACCGCCGCGGGCGCCTCGTTCCTGCCCGACGACCCCACGCAGGTCGGCACCCTCCTCGACGCCCTGACGCTCGACAAGGCCCTGTACGAACTCCTGTACGAGCTGAACAACCGGCCCGATTGGGTCCGGATCCCGCTCCAAGGGGTCGTCGCCCTGCTGGACTCAGGATCTCAAGGAACCCCGGCCTCGCCGAAATCGGACGCGGCTCCGCCCGATTCAACCCCGCTGTTCGGCGAGGTGGACGCCTATCTGCTCGGCGAGGGGACGCACTACCGGGCCTACGAGAAGTTCGGAGCCCATCCGTCCAGGCGGAACGGGGTCGACGGCGTCTCGTTCGCCGTCTGGGCCCCGAACGCCCGCGAGGTCGGCGTCATCGGCTCCTTCAACGGCTGGGATCCCCAGGCCCACCCGATGGAGGTTCGGGCCGGTTCGGGCCTCTGGGAAAGGTTCATCCCCGGCGTCAAGCCCGGCGATGCTTATAAATATCAGATCACCTCCCACGTCGCCGACTATCGGGTGGCCAAGGCCGACCCCTACGCCTTCGCCGCCGAGCCGAGGCCGAAGACCGCGTCGGTCGTCGCCGACCTGGCGTCTTATCGATGGGGCGACGCGGCCTGGCTGGCGAGCCGCCGGGGGACGAACTCCCTGGGGGCCCCGATCTCGATCTACGAGGCCCACCTCGGCTCCTGGATGCGGCGCGAGGACGGGACCTGGCTGACCTACGCCGAGATCGCCCCGAAGCTGGCCGACCACCTCCACGATCTGGGTTTCACCCACGTCGAATTGATGCCGATCGCCGAGCACCCGTTCGACGGCAGTTGGGGCTACCAGGTCACGGGATACTTCGCCCCGACGAGCCGGTTCGGCTCGCCCGCCGACTTCATGGCGTTCGTGGATTACCTCCACCGGCGGGGGATCGGCGTGATCCTCGACTGGGTGCCGGCCCACTTCCCCAACGACGAGCACGCGCTCGGCTATTTCGACGGCACTCACCTCTACGAGCACCCCGACCCCAAGCAGGGGTTCCACCCGGACTGGAACACGTTCATCTTCGACTTCGGCCGGCCCGAGGTCGCGAACTTCCTGATCGCCAACGCCCTGTTCTGGCTCGACAAGTATCACATCGACGGGCTCCGGGTCGACGCGGTGGCCTCGATGCTCTACCGCGACTATTCCCGGAAGGCCGGCGAGTGGGTGCCGAACCAGTACGGCGGGCGCGAGAACCTGGAGGCGATCTCCCTCCTCCGCCGGGTCAACGAGCGGGTCCACGCCGACTTCCCCGACGTCCTCACCATCGCCGAGGAGTCCACGGCCTGGCCGATGGTCTCGCGGCCGACGGACATCGGCGGGCTCGGCTTCGACCTCAAGTGGGACCTGGGCTGGATGCACGACACGCTGTCGTACCTCGAGAAGGACCCGATCCACCGCAAGCACCATCAAAACCTGCTCACGTTCCGGGGGCTCTACGCCTTCACCGAGAACTTCATCCTGCCGCTGTCGCACGACGAGGTCGTCTACGGCAAGGGGTCGCTCCTCAAGAAGATGGCGGGCGACCGCTGGCAGAAGTTCGCCAACCTCCGGCTCCTGATGGGCTACCAGTTCGTCCAGCCCGGCAAGAAGCTCCTCTTCATGGGCGACGAATTCGGCCAGTGGGAGGAGTGGGGCCACGACGGGGCCCTGGACTGGCCCCTCCTGGGCGACCCGGCGCATGCCGGCCTGATGCGCTGGGTCCGCGACCTCAACACGCTCTATCGGGGCACCCCCGCGCTCCACGAGCTGGATTGCCACCCCGACGGGTTCGCCTGGATCGACGCGGACGACTCGGAGCGGTCGGTGCTCAGCTTCTTGAGGAAGGGGCATTCGAGGGACGAGTCGATCCTGATCGTGGCCAACTTCACGCCGATCCCCCGGACCAACTACCGGGTCGGCGTCCCCAAGGCCGGCCATTGGGCGGAGATCCTCAATGGCGACGCCACCCTTTACGGCGGCAGCGGCCAGGGCAACATCGGCGGGATCGGGACCTCGCCGATCCACGCCCACGGACACGCCCAATCGCTGAACCTGACCCTGCCGCCCCTCGCCCTGATCGCGCTGAGGTCGCCCGAGCGATGACCGGGCCACCCACCCTCGGCGCCCGGCCGGAACGAGGCGGCGTCCGCTTCCGAGTCTGGGCGCCGGCCGTCGATCGCGTCGAGGTCGTCGTCGAGGGGCCCGGTGATCGTGCCTTCGACCTGGCCAGGGTCGACGCCGGGATGTTCGAGGGGTGGTCGGACCTCGTTCATGTCGGGGATCGCTACCGATACCGGGTCGACGGCCGAGGCCCGTTCCCCGACCCCGCCTCGCGATCCCAGCCCGACGGGGTCCACGGCCCGTCGGCCGTCGTCGACCCGGAGGCTTTCGCCTGGTCGGACGCGGGATGGCTCGGCATCGACCGCGATGCCTTGAGCCTCTACGAGCTGCACGTCGGCACCTTCACCGCCGAAGGGACCTTCGACGCGGTGACTGGCCGGCTCCAAGACCTGGCCGATCTGGGAATCAAGGCCGTGCAGCTCTTGCCGGTCAACGACTTCCCCGGCCGCTGGGGCTGGGGTTACGACGGGGCCTCGCTGTTCGCCCCGGCTCGCTGTTACGGGACGCCGGACGACCTCCGACGGCTCGTGGATCGGGCCCATGCCCTGGGCCTGGCGGTGGTCCTGGACGTGGTCTACAACCACTTCGGGCCGGACGGCAATTACACGGGCCAGTTCAGCCCGGATTACGTCGATCCGGCCCACCAGACCCACTGGGGGCCGGCGATCAACCTCGGAGGCCGGGGCTCGGAGCACGTCCGCGAGTTCTTCTTCGAGAACGCCCGGCACTGGCTCCGGGAATACCACTTCGACGGCTTCCGGGTCGACGCGACCCATGCGTTCGTGGACGACGGCCCCCGGCCATTCCTGGCCGAATTCGCCGAGCATTGCCGGGCCGCCGTGCCCGACCGGCCGGTCGTCCTGATCGCCGAGGACCACCGCAACCTCGACCGGATCATCCGGCCCGCCCGCGAAGGGGGCTGGGACTTCGACGGCGTCTGGGCCGACGACTTCCACCACCAGATCCGCCGCTACTTCACCGGCGACCGCGACGGCGTCTTCCAGGACTTCCGGGGTAGCCTGGCCGACATCGCCCGGACGATCAACCGAGGTTGGCTGTTCGAAGGGGAATACTCCGCCTACCGCGAGAAGTTTCGGGGGACCGACCCGACCGGGATCCCGCCGGCTCGGTTCGTCTTCTGCACCCAGAACCACGACCGGGTCGGCAATCGAGGGCTGGGAGATCGCCTGAACCATGCGCTCGACCCGGCGGGATACCGGGCGGCGACCGTCGCCCTGCTCGCCTGCCCGCGGACCCCGATGCTGTTCATGGGCCAGGAGTGGTCCGCCAGCTCGACCTTCTCTTACTTCACCGACCACGACCCCGAACTCGGCCGCTTGATCCGCGAAGGCCGGGCCCGCGAGTTCCGCAAGTACGACGACTTCAACGACCCCGCCCGCCTGGCCTTGGTCCCCGACCCGCAGGCCGAATCCACCTTCCTCTCCTCGAAACTTCGCTGGGAAGAGCGCGACCGCGAGCCCCACGCCTCGGCGCTCCGGCTGCACCAAGCGTTATTCCGGCTCCGCCGCGATGAGCCGGCCTTCCGCGCCGGGACGTTCGAAGCCGTCGCCCTGAGCGCTGACGCCCTCGGCCTTCGGCTCGGGATCGGGACCGACGCGGAGATCCTCGTCGTCATCCGCTTGAACGGCTCGGGACAAGTCGGACTCGACCGCCTCGGGATCGATCCGGGCGGATCCTTCGAGTCGATCCTCACGACCGAGGATCCTCTCTTCGCCCCGGATCCGGCGGCGATCCGGCGGGATGACCTCCCTTCGCCGACCTCGATCCACTTCGCTCGCCCCGGCGCGTGCTTGTTCCGGATCCGGCCGGGGCGAGCGACCGTCCCCGCTCCTCGAAGGATGGACCCACGATGATCGACGATCCCGAAATCTCTCGCGCCGGCGTCATCCCCATCGGCGAAGATCGGGCCCGCTGGTGCGTCTGGGCCCCGCTGGCGAAGACGGTCGAATTGATCCTCGGGGACGGCGCCGAGGCGAATCGCCGGCCGATGGAGCCCGAGGCCCGAGGGTTCTTCGGGTGGACCGGCCGGATGCCCTCCCCGGTGACGCGGTATGCCTACTCGCTCGATGGCGGGGAAGCCTTGCCCGACCCGGTTTCCCGGTCGCAGCCCGACGGGGTGGATCGACCCTCGGCCGTCCTCTTCCCCGACCGTTTCGCATGGGATGAGGGCGACTGGCGCGGGATCGACCGGGCCGACCTCGTCTTCTACGAGCTGCACGTCGGCACCTTCACCGCCGAAGGGACGTTCGACGCGGTGATCCCCCGGCTGCCCGCCCTGATCGAGCTGGGCATCACCGCGATCGAGTTGATGCCGGTCGCCCAGTTTCCCGGGGAAACGAGCTGGGGGTACGACGGGGTCTTCCCGTTCGCCGTCCAGGCGAGCTATGGCGGGCCCGAGGGGCTGAAGCGGCTGGTCGAAGCTTGCCACCGGTCGGGCCTGGCGGTATTCCTCGACCAGATCTACAACCACTTCGGGCCCGAGGGGAACGTCCTCTCCCGGTTCGGCCCCTACCTCACCGACAAATACAAGACCGATTGGGGCCCCGCGCTCAACTTCGACGACCGCGAGTGCGACGCCGTCCGCGCGATGGTCCTCGACAACGTCCGGATGTGGGTCGGCGACTATCGGTTCGACGGGCTCAGGCTCGACGCGGCCGACCAGATCTTCGATCGGGGGCCGAGCCCGATCCTCGCCGAGATCGCCGTCGTCGTCCACCGCGAGGCCGCCCGCCTGGGCCGCCAGGCCCACCTCTTCGCCGAGACCGACCTCAACGACGCCCCCCGCTTCCTCCGCTCGCCCGCCGACGGCGGCTACGGCCTCGACGGCCACTGGACCGACGACTTCCACCACGCCGTCCACGCATTGATCACCGGCGAATCCAACGGCTACTACGAGGACTTCGCCGACGGGCCCGCCTCCGTGGCCAAGGTCCAGGCGGCGATCTTCCGCAACGACGGCTGCTACAGCCCGTTCCGCAAGCGACGCCACGGGGCCAAGGCGACCGAGTTCCCCGGCGATCGGTTCGTCGCCTTCACCCAGAACCACGACCAGGTCGGCAACCGGGCCAAATCCGACCGCTACCCGGCCACCCTCTCGCCGGCCGCCGTCCGCCTGTCCACCGGCCTGCTCCTGCTCGCCCCCCGACTGCCGCTCCTGTTCATGGGCCAGGAATACGGCGAAACGAACCCATTCCCGTTCTTCTCCGACTTCTCCGACCAGGGGCTGGTCCGCGCCGTCCGGGAAGGGAGGAAGAAGGAGTTCGCCTACTTCGGCTGGGAAGGCGAGGTGCCCGACCCCTTCGACCCGGCCACCCGGGCCTCCGCCGTGCTCTCCTGGACCTGGGACGACCCGACCCGCGCCGGCCTCCGCCGTCTCCACCGCGACCTGCTCCGCCTCCGCCGCGAGTCGCCGATCCTCCGGGACTTTCGCCACCCCTCGGTCGAACTGCTCGGCGAGGACGGCGGCCCTCGGGTCTTGAAGATGGTCCGGGCCGATGCTTCCGGGTCCACCCTCGATTGCTACTTCAACCTCGGACCGCATGCCCAAGCGATCCCGCGCCATCCGGTCGGCCCGGCCCCGACCTTCCGCTCGGAGGTGGTCGAGTATGGAGCCGAGGCCACGCCCGACCCCGGCCGCATGGCTCCCTGGGAGTTCGTCACTTACGGCCGGTGAGCCGGCGGTCCGGGAGGAACGCGCCCGATCGGTTCAGCGGGGCCTTTCGGCCGGCCGCAAGGCGACGAGATGGATGCTGCCGCCGGACCGGTTGGAGACGGCGAGGAGCGCCCGATCGGGATCGAAGGCCAGGCCGAGGGGTCGGGTCGCCGAGAGGTTCGCGGCCCCTTTGAGCGGCAAGCGGTCGTGCTCCCGGCCGGGGTCCGAGCCGGCGGGCAGGAGGGCGATCCCGGAGTCGAACGGCAGGGTGTAGGCCCAGTAGTCGGGCGATCCCGGGACCTCGGTGGCCTCGCCGACCCCGCCTTCCACCCTCCGCTTGACGGGCGAGGCGGTGGGGCCGGACTGGTGCCAGAGCTTTTCGCCGGTCGCGTCGGCCGCGAGCAGGCCCCCGAGGTGGTCGAACCGGAGGGCGTCGGGCCTCGAGGGTTCGGGCCAGGGGGTCCGGGCTTCGATCGTGGGTCGGGTCGGGTCGGCCAGGTCGACCCAGGCGACGGC
>JAABUQ010008211.1_pt1 | contig 14759 bp, 12 predicted proteins | sample 5560001 | NCBI WGS metagenome assembly JAABUQ01 (sample SAMN10711888, study PRJNA513371) | rock metagenome | isolation source: Antarctica rocks | place: Antarctica: Victoria Land, Finger Mt nord | collected 2015-12-18 | reverse complement strand
ACGCAATGTCACACTTGTATCCAGGGTGGCTTCGTAGTCCACCATCTTAAAGATTCGAGGCATAGCTGCTCATTGTCACTTGCCTCACTCTGACACATCGGTGTTTCTCCGACAACCTGCTAGTATTCTTGCATCTAGCAGATCTAAAATCTTGCTGCACTGGGTCATGTCGAACTTCCTAGCAAAGTGAATATCATCTTTAATTAATGCTGGATAATCCTCAGTTGTAAGTATACGGGGATGACCTTGTCGAGTGCTATTCCAATCAATGTAGCGTTTAGGGTTATTACAAAAATTAAATAATCTACTATTGACTAAAATAGTTTGTATAAACGACTCATCAGGAAGATATGTTTTTTGATAGTAACTCTTTAGATCAGGGTGCTGATTTGAGAATTCATGTAGATATTGAACACACTTCCTAGAAAGAATATGGAAGTAAGATCCTGCATAGCATAAAAAGTCTTTATTAAAGGGAGATGAAGTACTACGAAATCCTACCATCAGGCCATAGGAAGAATTAATTCGAACACAGTGCTGAACATTATTGATAACCGTTCGTGGAAGCTTGACTAATGCCCGCTGCCAGAGTGATAGGGTTTTACCTAACCACCAGTACTTGTAGAGATAGCGATCGCGACCTTCCCTGCTCCCCCAATAATTGTGTTCAGAATCAGAAAACGGCTCAAAATACTCTAAAAAACCATCATAATTTGTTTCGGCAAGGAATTTATCGATGCAGGCGAGTGGTTGAGTAGGATAGTCTTGGCCTGTGATGTTGATCAGCCAATCGAATTCAGCGTTATGGCTAAGAAGCCAGTCAACAGCATCCAAGTAACCTTGCATTAAAGAAAAATCTCCCCGTCCCCCCTTAGCACTAATCACCTCAACCTCTAGTAATTTTCGTAGGGATGCCAAGTCTAAATTACTGGCTGTGAAGTTATGACTAACCAATATGTAAGACCCTGGACTTGATTTTTTAATGGTTTGGACAAGCCTGTATATCTGCTCTGGATTCTTATAAGTTTGGATAAGATAGAGAACCTTCATAATGCTTAAACCATCCTAATGCTTATAATGCGTCTCAAATCCGCTGTCGAAGTTATCCTTGAAGGAATTTGTCCTGCTGGAAGAATTTGCTAGCTCCCAGAGTTTACCGACCCTGTGAACAAACTTCATCTTGTACTCCTTCTCAAGTCCATCTCGCAATCCATTAAAAGGCCGGAATAAAAACACATTACTGAAACCATCAGCAATTTTAGGTATATTTGGCTGCATCACCAATTGCAGCTTTACTTTTGGCTCAAGCAGATAGCTCAAAGACATTACATAGCCTATATCATCACCACCATCAGTGTTACTGATCAAAAGTGGGTGAGCAGCTTGGTTAATTATGCGTGCCACCTGGGGATCGTGTTTCGTGATAGAAGAGCCCTTGTTCCACCAAACTTCTGCTTGAGAACTGACTACACAAGACAGCACTCCACCTGAAAGTAGTACAATCAGGGCAATCTGCCATAGCTTCTGTTGCCAGATCCTAACAGAGGAGGTAACTTGAGTAACGAGTAAATAAGCAACAGTTAGCTGAATACCCAAAAAACAGGGGAATAGATACCGAGGAGTAGTTGATAGTAATCCACCAGAAATTAAATCTTCCGATATTAGAGCTATTGGTGTAACCCCGATCAATGTCAAGGTAAAAAACCAAACCCGCTTTGGAGCCTTACGATAAATGAAATAAATTGAATATACTACCAGAATTAACACGATCAAAATTGGTAGAAGCAGGGGGAGCGCACTTGTCAGCGAGTCATTAGAGTCAAGACCAAAATCAAGAAAAATACGGCTCAGAATACCAGCCCACCTCTTAACCAAAGACAACGGAGACGTTTTCACACTCGCCCAGGCTAGTTCGCTAGAAATTTCGGACGGTTTAGAAATAATAATCAAAAGCCAGGGTGCGAAAGTTAGAATCCCTGCAAGCGATGCCAGCAGATAAGCCGTAAACGTCTTACTCAACCGAAAGCGTTCGATTACAGTTATGTAGATTCCGTGTCCAATTGCAACTAAACCAAAAAGCAGATATGTATAGTACCCTAGAGCCACGGTTGCCGCATAAACTGCCCAAGTGAGCTTTGTCTTTAGCCGCATCGCTCGCAGCAGTGCGGCGCTCGATAGCAAGATTGTCACCGTCCACAAGCTGTAATCCCGCGCTTCCTGCGCATACAGTACATGGACTGGCGAAACAGCTATCAGTGCGACTGCTATCCATCCCGTCAGCGAAGACTCAAATAATTCCAGGCATAGCCAATATATACAAGGAAAGGCTAGCAAGCTAATTAGGGCAGATGGACTTCTTATCACTGTGACTGAACTGCCAAACCACTGCACCCAAAATCTTGCCATCAAAAAATAGAGCGGTGGATGCTGAGGTTCTACTTCCCCATTCTTGATTGTATCGATTACGCCTTTTTTAGGATTAAAATGTTGATACTTCTGTAAATCTTCAATGCCAATTACATGACCGTCGAAGGCTTGATCTAACACTTCTGACAATGTATAGCCAGAATTTCGTAGTGACGTATAAGTCTCATCGTGCCAGTAGATTTTTCTGTCAAGGTTTACGAATCGAAAAAATATCCCGAGCAGTAGTAAAATTACGATTAAAAACCGTAACTGGGTGGAATAAAATCCCCCATGTTTATTCACCAATTTATTTTGCATGCAGCTAACCTCTAAAGTTTGCCCAGTCTGGCGCGGCATATTTTTGAATGCCCCTTCTGTTACTAGAAGATGCTTTCTTGTGTGCTGAGCAGCTCAGTGCTTTGAGCATTGGAGTCTTGGATACGAGTAGCACGAATTTTGCTGAGCAGCTGGAGGAGATAGCTAGCAATTCTAGGTGAGAGTACTCGTATGAATAGCAGCTTTATTACTAAAACCTGAGTTTTTCTACCTAATAAAATCCGTGGATGCAGGCGAATTGCTATTTGCAATTTCTGGCCAGCCTGCTTAGCTCCGCCAGCGCCGGGAATACGCGTTAAGTATAGGTGTGCTAAAAACTGATGCAGATTAGCTAGACTCTGATTCTTAAGGGGTTGGAATTCCAGGGGAGCGGCTCGAAATGCCTTTTCAATGACGCTGAGGATGTCTTTCTCCATTACCTCAATTTTGGACGACGCCGAGTCTGAGGTTTGACGATAGAGAATTTGTGGTTTGGGAACTACAATAAAAGGCCAATGAGCTGCTAATCGCAGAGAAAGTTCCCAATCCTCACCGTGTGTAAGTGTAGGATCAAACTCTCCTACAGACTCAAGGGCTTGCCTACGAATTAAAGAGTTTGATCCGCTTCTAAGGAAATATCCAGCTAACAGCTCTGCATAAACATCACCTTCAAAGGTTATAGGCTCATCTGCATGAAAAGATTTTCCTTGCTCATCCATGAAATAAGTCCAGCTATAAGCAACTCCTGCCTCTGGATGCTGTTGCAGAGCTGCAACTTGCAGCTCCAACTTATCTGATGTCCACAAGTCATCCGTATCAAGAAATGCAATAAACTCCCCCTTAGCATGAGCAATACCACGATTGCGGGCAACTGAGACTCCGCCATTCTGATACGAATAAATTTTGAGTCGAGGGTCTTTAACTGTATCAAGCAGTTCTAAAGTATGATCAGTCGAGCCATCATTAATCAGAATCAGCTCAAAATCTGAAAATGTTTGTTTCTGAACCGATTCAATGGTTTTTAAGACAGTGCGCTCAGCATTGTAGGCAGGGACAATGATGGATAAAATTGGCGATCGGGCATTCATGATTTTTATCTTGGAAGTGAGAAATGTGAATTTGGAGCGAAGACGTATTTAATAACTAAAACAGTAAATATAGGAAGCAGCAGGGCATGACAGATGAGTACAGATGCGGCTACCCAAAAGATTCCCCATTTTACAGCTACTAGCAAGAAACCTGCGAAAATGACAGTAAAAATCAGGTTCCAGTAAAGAGAGATCTGGGTTTTATCCACAGTTTGGAGTAGTTGAGAAGCGGTACCTGCAAAGGGGCGCGGCAGAGCTGAAAGACAGATAAGCACTAATATTGGGATTGCCGTAACCCACTTTTGACCAAAAACAATCGGTACATAGAACGGAGCTAAGCTCGACTGTAGAAGAACCAGTGGAACAAAAATTAGAGCAATTATTTTTATGCTACTAAAATATTGCTTTTTTAACTGCTTGAAGTTACCACGAGCAGCAGACAAATGAGGAAATAAAGGTATCAAAAGTACATTCATTACACTTAGACTAATTCCTAATCCAGCGTTGAAGGCAAAATAGTATATTCCTAAGGCATGAACTCCTAAAAAATGCCCAATTAATAAGTAATCTAGGTTAGCTCTTAGCCTGTCTAGTAACTCAACGCCAAGAATGTTTTTACCGAAATTAACGATTTCCTGCCACTCTTTAAGAGTGAAAAACTTCGGAGGTCGCCAGGGATGATTTATGTAATGGATCACAATCCACACTGGAGCCGTCAAGATACTGGGTAAAACTACGGCCCATATTCCCATACCTAAGAAGGCCAAACCTATAGTTAAAATATTACCGAGTATAGATTGGGTGACATTACATAATGCCATAACGTTTAGTCGGTTTTCTCGCTGAAGCAAGGCACTCTGAACATCGAATATCGGCGGTATTAAGTAGCCTACTGCAAGGACGCAAATAGGTAAAATAAGTTTGTTATCCCCATAAAATAAAGCAATTGGAAAGGAAGCAAGACACTGAATAATCAAAAGGAATCCGCAAATAATCCAATTCAGCCAATACGCCGTATTACATATAACTTTGACATCGATTCCATCAGCCTGAATAATCTTGCCTCCAATTCCACCTCTGAGGCTAAAAACATTTAGGAAATCATTGATTGTTAAAATGATTGCTATCAGACCGTAATCATAAGGACCTAGCAGGCGAGCTATAAAAACCGTTGTTCCTAGGCGAAAGACGCGATTCAATAACTCTGCTCCCCCTAGCCAACCAATATTGCGAATCAATCGACCGGATAATTGCTGCTTCAATTTATTGATGAGCATTGACATCAAGAACTTTCGTTGTTTGTTTTATCGCTCCTGTCTTCACTTTCTGCTGCCAGAATGTGTGATTTTCCGCCAAGTTTTCAGCCTTATTGTGCATGGCAAGGGTTATTGCTACATATAAGATCCATAAGACATCTTCTCTCATAATAAAACTCTCAGTTAGATTAGAAAGAAGCACGAACGTCAAGTATCCTAGCGGCCAGAGGCCTTCTGCGTTTTTGGTCAGGCGTACCCAGGCGACGGCTCGTAAGCAGCCCGTTATAAAGCTAAGTGCAAACACACAGAATCCTAATAAACCTATGTCGAGGCATACATCCAAAAAACCATTGTGAGCATGTGTAACCTGGATTATTCTCCAGATATCTGCAGACTCACCCTCCCAGCCCCGCCAGAACACGTGATACCCATAGCCCAGCCAAGGGTGGTTCCAGATCTTATCGACTATAACAGGCCAAAAATCCGTACGACCCGTGAGGGTAGTATCCCGCCCAAAAGCACCCAAAATAGTTTCTGCGTTACCCAAAAACAACGTAGCCACACCTCCAGCCACCAATAACACAGTAATGAAGAAAGGCACGGCCAAGCTGTAGTTCCACCGCAAAGCTCTGTAGAGAGCTAAGAGGGCCATCATGGTTAGAAAGATAATCAGGGCTGATTTTGCAGTCGAAAGCACAATCAGGCCAACTGAAATGCTAAAGCCAGCCCACTTAACCCAACGATGTTTCTGACTAATGGGAGTTAAAAGCAAGAAGACCAGTGCACTCAGGTTCATATTGCTACCCAGATGGTTCTTGTGGATGTAGACACCTTGCCAGGCACCCACATGAGCCTTGTCTGAGTCAGACAGCAATTTGGCCGCACCCATAACTCCGTATTGTGGTAGCGCCAGGCCAAGCACTATGCTAAGCAGCGCCACTATGCCGAACATCCAGGTCACCAGTTGTAACTGCTTTTTCAAACCATAGCGGGTACCGAAGTACACCCCGAACAAGGTCATCTGAATCAGAGGTAGAAAACCCTTCGCCTGGCCACCAGCAATTTCATTATCGGTATGGTATAGGGCCCACATTGGCACATCGGAGTAGAACACTGAGGCCAGAACTATAATCATCAGAACCCATAAGAGTTTTTCCCTGATAATGATACGAACAACTCTCTTCCTCCGTGTAATAAGCAGGAGGATGGTAACCGCCTGGATTACCAAGTTAAAAATCGGTACCATTTGATAGATTGGATGTTCCACAGGCAGATGGGCTGTTAGCGCTTCTGAATAAAACAGAAGCGCTAAAACAACAAATACCTGTTCAGCTAGCCTTTGAAGTATGACACTGCTTTCGCGCTTCATGGGTATAACTATCCAGTAGGTCGGTCAAGAGCTGTTAGCATTTTTTCTAACTCAGACCGTGGCCTTTTCCCTGGTCACAAAATCTTCCTCGCTGTGGTATTCCTTCGAATAGTAGAAGTAGCTGCCATTTTCTTCCAGGCTCACACCATTGACTACTAGACCCAGAACGTTCTGGCCTGAGCTCTCTAGCGACTCTTTAGCAGCAGCAGCACTGGTAGAATCGACCACCCCAGGTCGTGCCACCAACAAAATACCGTCCGTCATCTTGCCTAAGGTAAGAGCGTCAGCCGCCACTATCAGGGGGGGGGCATCGATAATGACAAAATCATACGTCTGGGAAAAATCCTCAATTAACGAAGCCATCCGTTTGGAGTCGAGTAGGGCCAGTGGGTTGGGAGGTATTACTCCGGCGGTTAGGACATCCAAGTTAGCCATCACTTCTGTTACAGCTACCTTAAATTCAGCCTGACCAACAATGACATCGCTCAGACCCGCTGCATTGGTCAATGCCCAGATGTGATGCTGAGATGGATATCGCATATCCGCATCCACTAGCAAGACCCGATGCCCCAGTTGAGCCAGGGTTGCGGCCAAATTAGCAGAGACTTTAGACTTACCCTCTTTGGGAATAGAACTCGTTACTACAATGACTTTCAGCGCTTTATCTGAAGTGAGAAACTTGAGATTAGCCTGAAGCATTCGGTACGCTTCACAAATCGGCAAGCGCGGGGTATCTCTGACGGGAAGTTCTGGAACCGTCGATTCTGTATTCCTACCGCCAAGGGCAGCTTTCTTTTTCAAGGAAGGAATAACTCCCAGTAAAGTATACCCAAACAGCTCCCTCGCCTCTTTGAGGGTTTTGATCGATGTGTCTCCGACTTCTAAAATGACTACAGTGGCTGCCGCAAGCAGGATACCCAGCATAGCCCCTAAGATTAGGATCATGGCTGATTTGAGGTGTGAGGGCTCTTCAGGAACTTCGGCTGGTTCAAGAATACGGGCGTTCCCCATGTTTTCATTTTCTACAACACCTACTTCTTGGAGCTTTTTCAACAGAATTTCATAAGTAGATTGTCGCGCTGCCATTCGCCGCTCCAGCTCCCGCTGCTGCTGTTCCAACTTGGGTAGGATATTAACTCGTTTTTTGTAGGTTGCCTGGGTGTTAGATAGCTTCGCCAACTGATTGACCAGACCTGAGCGTTCCACCTCTGATTTGACAAAGTCTTCGTTCAGTTTTTGTTTGCTCTCTCCAATCTGCAAACTTCCACTAGGCACTTGCCGCACAGATCCAGCCTGTCGTAGCCGCTCTTGTAGTAGGGCTTTTAGATTGGCTTCCTGAACCTTCAGGTCAACTATCTTAGGATGGTCTTCTTGGAAGAGGCTGCGTTGGACTGCTAACTGCTGTTCTACCTTTTGGAATTCTTGTAATACATTTTGCACCCCAAGAGACTGGTTGAGGGAATTCCCGGCTATAGCTGCCTGTGAATTCATATTCAGTTTTTTCTGGAGATCTGCAAACCTGGCGTTTGTATCCGCAAGTTTAGCCTGAGTCTGATTACTCTGGGTTTCTAGTTCCTGAATAATTGCTACTGCCGATCTGGATTCCTCGTTCAGGGCGACAATATGGTTCTTTTCTTTGAATTCGCGCAGAGCCGCTTCTGCTTGACGAACCGTGGCCTCAGTTCTAGGCAGCTGCATGGCAATAAACTCACCAGCCTTAACCGCCTCAGCCCGGTTGGTGAATATATTGTTTTCTATATAGGCGCTCATAAGTTTGTTGACCACGGCCGCAACTTTGTGGGGATCGGCGCCTTTATAGGAAACCGTTAAGACATCTGTTCCCGGAATATTTTTCACCTTGAGCTGGTTTTTTATAAATTTCGCTGTCAGGCGTTTACCCTTTTCATCTTTTAGATTTAATGCGGCTATGGTTCTTTCTAAAAGGGGGTCAGAAAGAATAACTTCTGACTGTGTCTTCGCAGGACTAACCTCTGGTGCGACATTACCCTCAGTTAGGGGAGCAAACTCTCTGATTTCTTTTCCTACTCCCGTTATCGAAGACGTAGCATCTGTCTTGAGCAGGAGCTTTCCTGCCGTTTCATACGAGGGTTTTTGCAATAATGCAACCGGAACCGTGAGCATGAAAACAGCCCCAAAAACACCTGCAGCAGGTAGCCAACGCCGTTTTATGCTCAACCAAAAATGCTGAAAATTTATATCATCTTCAGATTTAATAGCATTTACAGGTACCATACGCCCCGTAGGCTTCATCAACGAATTACGGGGTTTATAAGAATGCACTATGTCATTGAATTCGATTCTACTCATATGGTAATTAAAAGGTTTTTTGAGTCGTTGTTTCAAGTCTTACTCATCGTATCACAAAATGTAAAAGATGAGCTTTAATATCAGTAACACTCGAATCGTATTGCTCTAACGCGAGCAACGCGAACCATCATAATTAGGATAATTTTTCCCCCAAAAAATTGGCAAAATCTTGAGAATTAGCTTCAGATCGTACATTATGCTCCAGTTTTTTTGGTAACGCAAGTCTAAGTAGATTACATCCTCAAAATTATAAATTTGAGAGCTGCTCCTTGTTTGCCATTCACCAGTAATACCAGGCTTAACATCTAGGCGCTGCCACATGGGCAAAGTGTATTGATCAACTTCGTCGAGAATTGGAGGTCGGGGCCCCACCAGACTCATTTCCCCTTTTAGTACATTCCAAAACTGGGGCAGATCATCTAGACGCATTTGCCGTAAAAAGTTACCTATTCGTGTAATTTGAGGAGCTTCTACATTTTCGTTTGTGGAACGAAACTTCCACAAACGAAAATGTCTTCCTAACCAACCACAGCGGTTTTGACTAAATAGAATTGGGCCTGGGCTATCGAGTTTAATTGCAATGGCAATGGGGATAAACAAAATAGCCGTAATCCCTAACCCTATTAAAGCACTTAGGATATCTATGAGCCGTTTAACCCGAGAGCGTACTGAAGGATGATAAATGGGTATCTGATGTTTTAGTTTATGAGTATCTGCTAGAGTGACGGCCTTAGTTTCTGAATCAATCATCAGAAGCGGCTCAAGCCCCGCCAGTAACAAAGCTGCTCTTACCTGGGGATGCACACTCCAAAGAACCAGCTCAATCCCTTGCTCTGTAGCTGTTTTCAGGCTACTGACTAGTACACCTATACCACTGCTGTCTATAAAAGTAGTCCGGCTTAAATCAAAGATAATTCGGGCAGTTCTCTTTTGCCAAAGGTGCTGACAATTTGCCTGTAGGGCCATTGCCTCAGGCAGATTTAAGCAAGTGGGCAATTGGAGTAAGAAAATTCCGTTCAAAACAGTAAACTGAAGCTCTACCTTTAGAAGTGGAAGTTGGCTAATCATGGAAGTTTCAGATGGTTAAGAAGTATAAATTTAGCTATCTTGTAATGCTCTGCTGCCTTGGTCTTTGCTTTAACCAAAGCGATTCTTGAGACGCTGACAGAGGGTCGCGGCTGAAATTGTGGCTGGAGGAACCCATCGGGGCAAGGCCAGAAACTTCACCAAATCCCCTGGCGACCAGGCAATGGGAACCTCTATTTGGGCTAAGGCAAGTGCCAGCTCAATTTGATGGTTATCAACATGTTCTCCGAAGCGTTGACTACGGGGCACCAAGATGTAGGGTTTGTGAGTAGCCCCTAAGAGAATAACTGTTCCTTCCCCACAGTGACCGATGATCAGACGCGCTTGCTGAATTAGCTCCTGAAACTGATCCTGTGCTAATAGGGAGTAGGCTTTAACTCCAGAGGGCCAATCTGTACAGCTTCCATACTGGACTACTATTTCTTCCTGAATAAATCCTTGATCAATAAGTACCCGTATCCAATTCATTAAGCGGTTAAAAGGGAATTGTTCAGTGCCGACAGTGATCAAAATCATAGGATCTGTTTATGGAAAAGATTTCACGTAGGAAGCGACAAACTCTGCCTGCGGATAATTGACTTGGAGTTGAGGCCAGTGAACATAGATGGCATCTAGAAACGGTAAAACTAACCTGGCCGATAAACTTAGCTGTTTAACCCGTGTGATGGATTCAACAAAAACCGTCTGGCTGCCTAAGATTTTTGCTACGATTAAAAAAGGTACTGTTACTCCCGCTCCTGTGGAAATCACCAAATGAGGACGCTCTTGGAACAGCACTTTCCAGGCCAAGAAGAAATTGCGTAATAAGTTCTGCAAGTTGCGAGTTGTGGGACTCCAAGCCCAATACACCCTTTCCCTTTCTAGAGCTGCTTTAGTAGTAGCAGTAAGGAAGGTGACCCAGACCCGCTCATGGGTATCCCAAAAAGGACGTAGTCCTTGCATGGTCTGAAAATGTCCTCCAGCAGAGCAAACGAGCATAATTTTCATTGTCGGTATTCTAGATAAATTGCTTTTGCCAGAAAAAAGTCAATACTTTTTGCTTAAGGGGAAAATTACCCCAACCCCTCTTCAAGCCAAGAAGAGCTTAATCCAAAAGTATTACCTCACTGGTTGCTTGAAGTGATACGATTATTAGGCTCATTTGTATAAGTTTGCAATTTACGTATCAGTTCTCTCAGCACATCTGTTTTGGTTCTTTTAGTCTGGAGGCAGTAAGCTTCGATTGCTCTCATTTCCAGCTCTGAAACCTTAAAAGTAATCCATTGCTTCTGTTTATTCACTTTGAAATAACTTGCTCTGTTGCTGAAAGGAAGCGATCAATACTTTTGGAGATATTTGGATCAAAAGTTATTATTTGAGGACTTTTCGCTTTAGCGAAGCCTTGGGGAAAAAACTGCCCTCGTAAACTATAGCTGAATAAGCCCATGTATTCGTATAACACCATCATAGCTTTTTTCTGCGGAGCTAAATTAGGTGGTATTGGACTTGTATGGGGAATGACTGTAAATCCTAAACTGCGAAAAGTTAGGAGCGATCGCAACATGTGAGGGGGGTCAGTAACTAGCACAAGTTGCTTAACTCCCTGCGGTTGTAGCACTGTTGCTGTGAACCGAGCGTTTTCCTCAGTAGTTCGAGAACAATTTTCGTCATCTAGCGCTTGATTAGGAATGCCTTGTGCTCTTAGTAGCTGAAACATTTGAGCAGCATCTCCCGCGCCACTAACAAAAATCAAAGGTGCCCGATGGGCTCTCCAAAGCTCAGCAGCAACTTCCACTCGGGATTTGCTGAATGGCTTACCGCGCCCTAATACAACAATTGCGTCTACAGTTACACCCGAATCTTTTGGAATAAACTCAACTAATCCCTTGGTAGCCACAGCAATAGTTAAGGGGAATTGGGCGGTGAAGTAAATCAGCAATAAAACGGTTCCCATACCACTCAACTGACGCCCCCAACGTAGTTGAGGAAACTTCCAAAGCAGTCCGATCAGGGCTACGAGTGGCACTACTACAAGTGTGGGTGTCATCAGCCAGGTAGAAAGCATTGACTTCAAGACAAGCCATTGGCTAGTGGGGCGAACACATAAAGCTGGGTCAAGCATTGAAGTTAACTCTTAAAACTGTAACTACACTCACCCCAATAGTTAGGATCGGCTATGAGGAGCAAGCGTATGTCTACTCATAAAAAAACCTAAGTCGTGAAGGTGATAGCAATATAATAAACGAATGGAAAAAGCTCTTGGGAGTCTTTTCATGTTTTGACCCCAAGAGCTATTTCGTTCGAATTACTCCTCACCAAATCAAGTCTATAGCTTCTTTACTAAGGTAAGGATTGAGCCAAATGCCACTTTTCATATTGTCACTCAAGTCAACTTTAGATCTTCTCCCAGAATGCTAGTAGCTGGATAAGACACAATTCTCCCCTTTACCAGGGCTGCTAAAGTTCACTCTTGGTGTCTTCTCTAACAGACCACAGCGCAGATGGCGCGGGTCAACTCAACCTAATAATATTTAGCTGTCCAATACCAACACTACTGTACTCAGCCTCTCCCTGGTTTGTCAAGCCCCATCGAACTATAACTATTTCGTTCCAAGTTTTTGTATAAAAAAGTACAAAAACTTGGAACGGCTCACAGCAAAAGGTCGCTACACCTCCACGCTGCAAGCGCAGCACGAGCGCGAGCAATTGACGCGCGAGTCAACGGAGCGCTGGTCACCCCATAGCTTCATCTAGTGATTCTTTAGAGGCTTTAGCCAGTTGCTCAATTGAACACTTGTAAAGCCCGCATAGTTGAGCAAACTGATCAGCTCGCAAGCGGGGCATAGTGCGACCATACTCCCAATTGCGCACTGTACTTTCTGCAATGTCGAGATGGTAGGCCACGTCGATAGTTCGTAGCCCTGCCTGTTCTCGAAGTTGTTTCATGTTGATTACGCCTGTAACGGGCGTCTCGTCTAACCCTTCTATCATAGAAAAATTCACAGGAACAAATTTTCCGCTTGCATTTGATTTTCTGCACGCATTTGGTTCAACTTGGCCACGCCGAGGCAGCGATAAACCGCATCTCCAAAACTTGGAGAAAGTTGTCCAATCGCCAACATTACTTTTGTAAGACTTCCTCTCATAGAACCTTGATTGACAATTATCTCCGCCTTGTTTTGTTTAATCGCCCTGGTCACTGCGTTCGCTACTTCCATTGGTGTAGAAGTACCGGCAAAACTTGGTGCAGGCACACCAAAAAACATTCCTGCTTGGGAGACATAGCCCGGACAGATCACCGATATCCCTACACCAGTATTAACCAATTCCTGCCGTATAGCATCGCTCCACATAATCAAACCAGCTTTACTAGCGGAATAGATGCTGTTGTAAGGAGAGCCCTTTTTGCCCGCGAGAGAAGCAATATTAACGATGTGGCCACTACCCCTGCTTACCATGCTCGGCAGCACCAAACGAGTTAACTCCATGGCTACAAGTAGATTTGTCGCCAATACGGACTGGAGATCCTCTAGTGAGTAATCTTGGAAAGCTCCGTATTTTACTAATGCAGTATTATTAATCAAAATATCGATGTTTTCCCATGAACCAGCAAACTGATTTATCTGCTGCCCTAGGAGTGACAATTCTTCTACGTTGCTGATGTCAAGATGAGAAACGCTGACTACACTTGCCTGCTCTCTTGCTAGAGCACGGGCAATCAATACTCCAATCCTACGTGAGGCACCGGTTAAAAGCACTGTCTTACCTGCTATTGTTTTCATTCTCATCCGCTTAGATTTTTTTGCCAGATTTAAAGAAGAGCGATTGTATGAGCGATTGTCGGATTTAACCTTGATTTCATGTCTGAAGCCTGGGGTTTAATCTCAAATCACCACTTATCATTACCCAGCAAGCGAATATTTGATGAAAATCTTGATTATTGTATCTGCTTTGAGCGGAAAAGTTGCGTTTTTAAACTTCGGGTCACCTGTTAGCATCGATTAAAAACCAAAAAATAATGGTCGCTAAATCGTTTATTTTTCTGAAAAGACATGCTCTCATTCTTGAGCGACAACCAAGCAGAATCACTCAGGCCATCCTTAACAAGCAGCAGGGGACAGGGCAAAGCGCACACTGTCAGAGCACCACTAAAACTGAGGAATTTTTTCAGCTTGTTGTGAAGATAGCATAACGTCTTCTCTCTAGGATTTGTAGTAGCCTCCTATACTATCTATGATATTGATCGAAAAAATATAGCTAAAAATTGAGTGGTTCAACTGCTTTCATGGTGCTAAGTGTATAGCACAATACTTGTAGCTATCTGCTTGCCCCTTCCTCTAACGACAGTTGTAACCTTGCCCGAACGTAGGCTCAGTAGATCATAACTTCTTTGGCTAACTTTAGAGTAGTCTTGGCAGGTGGTGAAATTATTTCACTGCCTTTGTGGGTGTGAACCTTTCATCCCCGCTGCCTTCGCTGAGGGAAGTTTGGGCGCTTCATTTCATGCGAGAGATTGTCAACGCCATGTTCTACATACTAAAGGTGGGCGCACCTCGGCGACTACTGCCCACAACCCTACCCCTTTCCTCAGCGCTCATCTCTCGGCGTGGTGGAGCGCACCACTCGGAGGATTGAATCACTATCTGAGTCTGAGCAATGACTATGAGCACTTACCGGCAACGAGCGAGACGATGATTTACAACGGCATCACCGATTTGATCCTGAGGAGACTGACTCTTACAGCGGTTTTTATTCGGATAGTGTACACTTGAAATAGGTAAACTTCTTGACTAGTTACGGCAACAATGAAAGCATACTCCCTCGATCTGCGTCAAAGAATTATTAATGCGCATAAGAATAGAGAAAATTCAGTACGCCAATTAGCCTCGCGATTTCAGGTCAGCGCTAACTTTGTGCAGAAACTAATCAGGC
>JAABUQ010008209.1_pt1 | contig 14763 bp, 19 predicted proteins | sample 5560001 | NCBI WGS metagenome assembly JAABUQ01 (sample SAMN10711888, study PRJNA513371) | rock metagenome | isolation source: Antarctica rocks | place: Antarctica: Victoria Land, Finger Mt nord | collected 2015-12-18 | reverse complement strand
AAACCCGCGACCTGCTGCCGCTCGCCCTCACCCCCCGCGATCCTCTGCCGCGCCGCGACTTGGTGCTGAAAAAGGCCAACCTCTTGGCGGCAAACGGTCACCCGCGCCTGGAATACCTGCCGACCACGCAGGTGGAAGCCGTGCAGCATTCGCTCGCCGACAGCCGCTTTACGGTGACTTTGCAGGTGGACCACGTCACGCGCCGCCTGAAGGTAGACAGCGTCATCGCCGCGGTCGGCAGCCGCACCGACACCTCCACCTTTGAGCGCGCCCTGCACCCCGCCGAGCCGGGCTGGTTCGTGCTCGGCTCAAAAGCCGGCGCCTGCGCAGGCCAGGACTTCGCTTTTTCCAATTTGCGCGGCCAAATCCGGGACACGTTCCGCCAGGTGATGTCCGACCCCGACTTGGACTTGTACGCGCAGGCCACCGATGCCCTCGCCGCGCAAGCCCGCCTCGCCGCCGACCCCCAGACTGTTTAACCTTCAGCTTCCCCCGCGCTGCCCGCCGCCCGGCCCGCGAATGCCGTCGCGATGCTCCCGCCCCTGACGCGCCGTTTCCGCCCGCTGCGCCCGCGCCTGCTTCTGCGCGTGCTTGCCCTGCACCGCGCCCGCCGCGCTGAACAAATGGCACGTGTTGGGGGCCATCACCACAGCGGCAATGGCGGGGTCGGAACCTGTCGCCGATGCCAGCAGGGAAACAAACACGTTCGGGTCGGCATCAACCTCCTCAAACATGCCGTAGTGCATCGGGATCACCTCGCGCGGCGCGATTTCCGATGCCAGCTTTGCCGCTGTTGACGGGTCCAATTGGTTCGGCCCGGCAATCGGGCACAGCAGCACATCCGGCCCCCACTGCGCGACCGCGCGGGCCAGCCCATCATGGTACGCCGTGTCGCCCGTGAGATACACGACCGGCCCGTCGGTTTCGCTGCCTTGCTCGTTAAACTCAAACACATACCCGACACTGTCTTCCGTATGCTGGGCGGCGACCACATGGGCGGTAAAATGGGGAAACTCCAATGCCTGCCCCGGCATCGCCGTCTTGATCTGCGCACTAGGCACGCCCAGTTTCACCAGATGCTGCGCCGACGACGGCGGGCAGACAACCGGAGCCTCCGGGTTCTGCTGCGCGATCAGCGGGGCCGAGTGCGGGTCGGTGTGGTCAAAGTGATCGTGCGTCAAAAACAAATAGTCCAGGCGCACATCGCGCGGCTTGACCGGAATACCCACCAGGCGCGCCCTGCCGTCAGCCGCCCCGCTGTCGGACAGATACGCGTCCACCACGATAACATCGCCCGCATGCGCCTTGAATGCAAACCCGCCGTGCCCCAGCCAGTGGATTGCCACGCGTCCGGGTTCCACTTTCGCCTTGATCAATTTTTCCATGCCGCCTCCTCCAAAACAAAGCCGTGTGCCTTTTGATGCTCCGTTTGTACCCCGTTCTTGGGCGTTTGCACGCCGCCCAAGCCGTCGCGGACAATGCGCGTGCCGAGGGCATTGTCTCGGCTTTTCCCCGGCGTTTCCAGCGTGTACCGACGACGGAAGAGTTTCTTCCGTCGTCGGTGTGCCGTTGACAAGCTGGGGAAACATGGGGGCAATGCCGGTAGGAAGATGCCCTCACCCGGCACTGCGTGCCACCCTCTCCCGCAAGCGGGCGAGGGTTCGGACTAATTCTTTCTGGCTCCCCTTCGCCCGCTTTGCACTGGCAAGCCCGGAGGGGCGGGAGAGGGGGCTGGGGGGTGAGGGCTGTCCTTTGCCGCACCCTTTGTGCTTAGAGTGTCCCGCTTGGCTGCAAAAAGCTCTCATATATGCTAAACTTTTGCGCGCTCCCTGTGCGTAAGGAGAATGGATGAAACGAACACTTTGGGCAGTTGCGCTGACCCTGGGCTGGCTGGGAAGCGCGTGCGTCGCGCAGGCGAAGCCTCAAAAAGCGTCCGTGCCGCAGGCGGGGGCGGCGGACAACCTGGGCGTCGCGGGGCAGGGCGTCACCATTTTCCAGCCGGACCCGAAAGCGCCGGGCAAGTTTTTGTTTAAGATATACGCGCAGGGGATTACAGGAAAGTCCCTGTCTAATGCGTTTACCGGGGCGCTGACAGGCGTCTCCGCCGTGCTGTTCCAAAAGGGGCGGGCGACAGCCACTCTCGCCGCGCCGCTCGCCCGCGCCGACAGCGCGCAGCAGATGGTGACGGCATCGGGCCGGGTGCATGTCAAGTCTTTGGTGGAACCCGGCACCATGATTGACGCGGATACCGTAGTCTGGCACGCCAAAACCAACATCGTAGATGCGGCAGGCCATGTCGTGTACCGCAACGGCAAAAACGGCGTCACTTTGCGCGGGCCGCGTTTCCGCGCGAACACGGCCTTGCAGACAATTACATCGGTGGGGCCAGGGCAGGCATCGTTCCGGTAGACAGTCAGCAAGGTTGAAGGGCAAAGGAACAGCCGCTTGCTTACCCAAAAGGCAACAACGACTATTTCAGCAATGCTTGCCTTTGCGGGCTTTGCGCTTCCCGCACTCGCTCGCCACGCCAGCATTCAAGAACAGATTGAGGCTGTTCTCCGGCGGGCTTCTGTCAGCTTTGCCCACAAAGACGTGAAAGGCTTCATGGCGCATTATGCCGCTGACTTTCAAGGCAGTGATGTTTCCGGCGACCACTACAACCGTGAGCAGGCAAAGCAGAGCTTAATGAAGTCATTGTCTGTGATTCACTCCATATCTGGTCAAGAGCCGATTGAAAGCGTCACGCCAATCCCCGGTGGCGCGGTTGTTTTGTTCCGTGAACACACTGTCCTGCATATCTTAGGCCAGCGCACACATAAGATGCACGTGCTTGTTTTTGATGCGGACTGGCGTAAAATATGGGCACGAACCAACAAAGGCTGGCAGCTCCGGCGGGAAACGCAGCTTACTTGGAAGGTCACCAAAGACGGTAAGGTCACAGTGAACAAGTCACGCCAAACAAACCCAACGTAACAGTCTGCAACGCTCACTCAGGAAGAAAAACAATGCCGACGCTCACTAAGTCTTGTCTGCTGGCCGCTCTTGGCGGCGCGCTTCTCTTAACCGGATGCCAGGACAACAACGCGCCCACTGCCGTCAAAGACGGCATCGCGACTTATTCCTACTCCGACGGATTGTATTCGGAGACGGTGACGCTGCGTGCCAACGGCCAGTACGTGCAGTCGGAAAAGGCGTCTTCCCGCCCACTAAACCCAGTTTCAGGGCCGCAGGGAGGGATTTACAACTTTCCAGGCCGAACTTTCAAGACAACCGGCGCGTGGCGTCTGCTAGACAGGCCGGGGGGAAAGCCATTGTCGCTTCCAGTCTCCGCCGAGACTCTGCCGCGCGGGGCGGTCGTTGAGTTGCTCAAGGCCATGCCGTTCGGCCTCACCTACGAGAACCGTTCTCCCATCGGGCTAAAGGAAGACCGCGTCATTTCAGTGGGGGAGTTCAAGGTTTTGTCCCAAGCCGCGACAGTGCCCGTTGCCGCCAAGACAAAGTAATGTTGTTGGTGGGCTACGTGGGCATCGTCGCGGGTGAAAACTGGTTTAGGGCCATAGGGTGCAAGGCTTACCTCTAACATGGACATCTACAAGCGGCTGTTGGACTTTCTAAGGGAGTTGGAGCAGGCACATATCCATTACACTTTAGAGCATAATCGTGATGAGGCCATCATGGTCTTGGTTGCCGTTCCTATGCAGCATTGGGAGATAGAGTTCTACGCCGACGGCCACATAGAAACCGATGTCTATATCTCCAATGGTGTCAACGGCGATGAGCAAGCCGAGGCGGAACTGGAACGCTTCTGGCGAGAGCAAGGGAACTAGTTTGATGTCGGAAATATGCTGCACCTGACGCCCCTGTTGCGAGGAAAAGAGTTATGGAAACCAGCATGCCTGACGAACAGGACAAGTTTGATTACAACGAATATGCGAAAACGCATCTGCCTGAGTATAACGACTATGTCGGCAAGCATCTGCTGATTAGCCTCACCTATCTTGACCGGGCAGGCGAAGTCAAGCACAAGGTTCAGATGCACGGCATTATCACCCGCATCAACGAGGCTATTATTGCAGTAGAGCGTCAGGATAATGGGGAAGAGTTTACCATCCCGGCAGACATGGACGCGCTCAGGGCCGCGGCTGAGGGCGAATACCGCTTAAAGCCAAGCGGTGAGGTTGTCGTTAACCCTGATTACCTGGCTGTTTGGACAATCGCGGAGCCGGAACCGGAGGCCGAACAGCCAGTCGCCTAACCAAGCTTCTGTCCCTGCCGCCAGTGAAAACCCCAAAGGTCGCCGTGCTAAAGCACAAGGGCAGCCAAAACACACACCATGTGCAAACATAACAACATAATGCTTATCGCCGGGACTGCGCTGGCGTTTGCCGCGCCAATCCAGGCACAGGAGGCCGCGCCCACTCCCGCGCCCGCGTCCACGACCCGCGTGGGGCCGGTAGACCTCACCTACCGCAAGGGCGCGGCATTTGCAGGAAACCAGGTGCGGGTGAGCGGGGACGTGCATATCAGCTCCACGACGTTCGCGGCGCAGGCCGAGACAATCACCGTGGATTTGCTGCGCGGCGGCAAGGGCGGGGCAGTCGGCGGCATCGGCAGGGCGGCGATGGAACCGCTTGCCAATCAGCAGGTCAGCGGGCGCTTTCAGGACATCGCGCAGGGGCGCAATTACCAGTTCCAGGCCGACCATGCCGTGTATGTGCCCGACAACGCAAGGCCCGGCGGCGGGCGCATTGATTTGGCAGGCCATGTGCGCGTAGCAGTCAACGCGCCCATTGCGCTGGACGGCCCCTTAGTCACTGTCACCGACCATGCCGTCGTGCTGCTGGGGCAGGGGATACAATATCCTCAGGTGCAGACCGGGGCAGGCCACCTGACATTCACCCCGCTGAATGGGGGCCAGTAATGCCGACGCTCAAGGCGCGCGGCCTGCAAAAAGCGTACCGAGGCCGCAGGGTCGTCAACGGCGTGTCCGTGGACATCAAGCCCGGCGAGATTGTCGGGCTGCTCGGCCCGAATGGGGCGGGCAAGACAACGTCGTTTTATATGATGGTCGGTTTGGTGAAGCCCGATAAAGGGCAGGTCTTACTGGATGACACGGACATCACGCGCCTGCCCATGTACCAGCGCGCCCATGCGGGCATCGGCTATCTCGCGCAGGAGCCGAGCGCATTCCGCAAGCTCACGGCGGGCGAGAACATCATGCTGGTGCTGGAAATGGTGCCCGGCCTATCCCGCGCCCAGATGCTGGAAAAGCGCGACAGCCTGCTGGAAGGGCTGAGCCTGACCGCCCGCCGGGACAGCCTCGCCCAGACCCTGTCCGGCGGCGAGCGTCGGCGCGTGGAGATCGCCCGCGTGCTGGCGACCGACCCCAAGTTTATCCTGCTGGATGAGCCGTTTACGGGCGTGGACCCCATCGCGATTGAAGAGTTGCAGGGCATTATCCACAAGCTCAAGGGCCAGAACATTGGGGTCTTGATTACCGACCACAACGTGCATGCGACCCTGCAAATCACCGACCGGTCGTATATTATCTCCGAAGGCGAAATCAAAACATCGGGCACGGCTTTCCAGCTGGCCCGCGACACGCTGGCCCGCAAGTACTATTTGGGGAACACGACCGCCCAATTGCTGCTCCAGGATATTGGGCTGACGGCGGAGGCGGAAGATGTTTCCGGCGCCGCCCGCCCTGATGAGGACGCCCCGCCTGCGGGAGAAGGCCCCTCCGCCCCTCCCACTGTGGGAAAGTAGTCCGGCCTTTGCTGGATGCCAGGCGACGAAAGACACCCCCCGCCGTGAAACTTGTCGATAAGCTTGTACTCAAAGACATCGTGCCGTGGTTCTTTATCGGCGTCGGCATGTTCACGGCCCTGTATTTCGCGCTGGGGGCGTTTATCGCCGCCTCGCGCTTTCTCTCGCAGGGCGCGCCGCCATTGCTGATTGTGCAGTGGATGCTGTACAACACCATCCCCATCCTGGGCAAAACATTCCCCATGGGCATGCTGCTGGCTGTGCTGCTCGGCTTTGGGCGCTTGTCCGGGGACAGCGAGGCGGTCGCGCTGTTTGCGGGCGGCATCTCATTCCAGCGCATCGCGGCCACGGCTGCCGCCCTGGGACTAGTGGTGAGCCTGGCAGGCTGGGCATTGAATGACCCAATTGCCTCGTATGCCAGCGCGCAGGCGCTGCGCATCAAGACTGAGGCCATTGACAAGCCGGGCGACACCAAGCAGACGCTGAACACCGATATTCAGGGCGGGGGCGACACCATTACCAACCTGCGCGTGGACAACGGCTACGATGCCCGCACGCAGTCGCTGCGCCAGGTGACGCTGACCATCTACAACAAAGCGCGCCAGCCAACCGTGATTATCCATGCCGACCGCGCGCAGGCCGTCAAAATTACCGGCAAAGACTGGACGCTGTACAATGTGGACATCTACCGTCTTGGCCCGGCGACCATATATGCCCATTCCACGCACCCAATAAGTTCGCGCGCGCTGCCCACCACCGCCTTGCAGCACTCGCCGGATGTCTTTGCCCTCTTGCAAAGCTCGCCGGACAACTTCAGCTCCGGCGAGTTGCGGCACTTGATTGCCACCCTCAAGCGCGAGGGCCTGGGCAATAACCGCAATGCCCTCGACTTTGAGTTCAACTACTGGGGCCGCTTCTCTATTCCCCTGGCCTCGCTGATCTTTGCCGTGGTGGGGGCGCCGCTGGGTTTGCGCCCGCAGCGCAGCGCCAAGCTGACCGGCATGATTTTGGCCCTGCCCCTCATCTTAGGCTACTATGTGCTGTACACAGTCATGGACAACCTGACGATGGGCGGGCGGATTGCGCCGTTCTGGGCGGCGTTCCTGCCGGACATTGTCGGCCTGGCCCTGGGAATGTGGCTGGTGTGGCGGCGGTCTTTGTAGCAAAGCCTTTTGCTTTACCTTCAGGGGTCGTGAAGAAGCCAAAGGCACGCGAGTGCGTGTCAGGCGGCAAGGGGTTCCGTGCGCTTGACCTGCGACAGCCGTGCGGCGAAGGCGAGGGCGGCGAACACATCGTCGCGCTCCAGGTCGGGGTAGTCGGCCAATATCTGCTCGGTAGTCATGCCGCCGCTCAGGAGTTCCAGAAGCATCTGCACGGGGTAGCGCAGGCCGCGAATGACAGGCTGTCCATGACAAATGGCGGGGCTGCGGGTGATACGCTCCAACAGGGAATGGGGGCTGCTCATGGCTTCATTGTACCGCACTTGTTCCCCGGCAGCATGGGATTACATGTTACACCCTCCTAAACAGCACCCACTTCACACGTTTACTATCCTCCTAAATAAAGCCCACTTCTTTACCTAGAAAAGAAGGTGTTGCCCACCCCGGTGCTGAACCATAGGTTGCACAACCAAGATGGGGAGGGGACGGAGCCAACCGCTCTCTCCTCGTCCAAACATTCTAAAGTTCGCCGGTCAGGCTATCTCAGCCGAGACCCCTTCTAGCAAACCAATACCCTCCTGTTTAAGTGGGCACTATTTAGGAGGGGCCTACAGATTACAGCGATTGGAGTACTGGCAATGAAACTTCTCATTCTTGGCGGCACGAAGTTTGTGGGCCGCCACATGGCAGGCGCGGCTTTGGCGGCGGGGCATGAACTCACGCTGTTCCACCGGGGGCAGACCAACCCCGACTTGTTTCCCGATGCCGAGCATCTGCACGGCGACCGAGACGGAGGATTGGACGCACTGAAAGGCAGGCACTGGGACGGCGTTATTGATGTCAGCGGTTATGTCCCGCGTGTCGTGCGCCAGTCCGCCGAATTGCTGCGCGACGCGACGGCGCAGTATGTCTTTGTTTCCAGCATTTCCGTGTATGCCGATCTCAGCAAACCGGGCCAGGATGAAGACGCCCCCGTCAGCACTCTTGCCGACACAACCCGCGAAGACATTGGGCCGGACACCTACGGCGCGCTTAAGGTTTTATGCGAGCAGGCCGTGCGAGACCTATTCCCCCAAACCGCCCTCGTTTTGCGCCCCGGCCTGGTGGCCGGCCCGAATGACCACACCGATCGCTTCACCTACTGGCCCCACCGCGCGGCACAAGGCGGGGCCATGCTCGCGCCCGGTGAACCCAGCCAGGGCATCCAGTACATAGACGCCCGCGACCTGGCGGAATGGACTATCCGCCTGGTGGAAGCCCGCCGCACAGGCACCTACAATGCCGTCACCGATGACCCCGCGCTCACCATGAGCCGCCTTCTGGATGAATGCTGCGCGGCGGCAAACTCCGGCACGCGCCTGGTTTGGGTGCCGGAAGACGCACTCTTAAAAGCGGGCTTGCAACCCTGGTCGGAGCTGCCCCTTTGGCTCCCTACGCAGACCACTGCCAAGTATCGTGGCTTCAACAAAATCAGCAATGCACGGGCTGTCGCGGCAGGCCTGACCCTCCGCCCTTTGCCCTCCACCATCCGCGACACGCTGGCCTGGGATCAAACCCGCCCGGCAGAGTACGCGCTCGAAGCGGGCCTGACGCCTGCCCGCGAGCAGGAAGTGTTAGACAGTGCGGCGCGCTGACCCGCCTGGCCGACAGCGCCGCTTTGGGAGTGCCTCTTGCCGACCGGCTTTCCTCCGCATCGCGGCGGCATTTCTTCAGCTGATTATCCGCGTTTTCAGCGCGCATCAACGACGGATGACTTTGTTCCGTCGTTGATACGCCCTGGCAATGCTGAAAGAAAGCCGAGGCGCCGCCGCCGCCGCGCGCTGGAAACACGCTGCCGAAGTGAAGCGGTTGGTCAGGCTGAACCGGACGCTACCGGTTGAAATTGCGCATGGCAACGCTGAAGTGTCTGGCTTGCCAGCCGCTGAACGCGGCTTCGCCACAGGTACTGCCGAAGGAGGCTTGGCTTTGGTTATGTTGGCGCGGGCTGCCTTGCCGTCGGAGAGCGTGGCGCTGGGAGCAGGGTTGTCGGCAGGGCAGTCTTTGGAGAGTTACTATCAACAATGGCAAAAATTGATGATCTGACACGGTAAGTCGGGGATGCACGGCTGCGGCGTGGATTGGAAGCGGCGGTGGCGGAACTGAAAAAGCGGACGCGCTTTGGGCTGGTATACGAAAGCCATCTGCCGGAAATGACGGCCCTGCCCGGTCTGCCGATCACAGGGGTGGCGTTTGTGGTGCGCCGGGAGAAGTTGTCAGTTCGCCATGCGTTCAAGGTGTGCGCGCTGGCGGACGGCGTGGCGACCTTGCAGCCGATAGCAAGCGGCCCGGAGCAGTGCGCGCCGGTGGGCGAACTGATGGCATTGCAGCGGTTCGGAGGGCCGATTTATCCTGGCCTGGAATTGGTTGGCCGTGAGGAGCAAGCAGGAGCGAGCAAATTATGTGCTGATCGATGGGGAGAATTATCACGCGGCACAGTTGCTTTTGCACGTGTACGAGGGGCAAGTGGACTGCCTCTACCTAGACCCGCCGTATAACACCGGCGCGCGGGACTGGATGTATAACAATGACCTGGACGCATAACAATGACTATGTGGACAGTAGCGATACGTTTCGCCGTTCCAAGTGGCTGTCGTTTATAGAAAAGCGTCTGCGGCTGACGAAGCGGCTGTTGCGTCCTGATGGCGTGCTGATTGTCACGATTGACGAGCATAAAGTCCATCACTCAGGCGTGTTGCTGAAGAGATTTACCCTCAGCACTTGCGCTCCATGGTAACGATTGTTATCACGAATACAATAAGAGGCCATGCAGCGTGGACATCGCGCCGAAAATATCGGCGGCATCCTCAAACCGACTCATATCCACATCGGATTTGCCGTGGTAGGCGGCAACAGCCAGACTGAGCCGCACCCCAGTCTTCACGCTGATCTCAGGATAGCGGGGGTCGTTCCGGTTCACGAGGTCACTCCGAAACATCAGACAGAAGTGGCCGGGATGGTCTAACGCAAAGGTGACAAACGCGAGAGTCAGTGCGCGCACGTCCGCCATAACATCGTCCGGGCGACCGGCTTCCTCGATGTATCGACTAATCAGAAACGCCTATTCGGCGACAGGTCCGTACCAAAGCGAAGCCCGTCGATGAGGAGAGCGACCATGCGGTCTGCGTGGCTGGGGCCGTCATTGTGGGCCGACATGCACAAGCTCGCAACCGCGCGCAAAAGAGCGTCCGCATCGACATCGGTGCGAACCTCGCCCGCAGCTCCGGCGGATGCAAGAAGCGTCCGCAGGGCCGGATGAAGCCGCTCTTCGAAGTAGGCCGGTAAAGCGTCAAAGGCTGAATCTCCCGAGTGCAGGGCCTTCGCAAGACCGCGCTTGGTCGCGATGAAAGCCGCATAGCGCTGCATCCAATGCGCCAGTGCTTCAAAGGGCGCGTACTCATTCGCCAGGATCGGCGCGGCGTCCGCGCAGGCGTCGATCTCGCGGCGGAAGACGGCTGCGATCAGGGCAGACCGCTGCGGAAAGTGCCGATAGACGGTGCCGATGCCGACGCCGGCCTTTTTTGCGATCTCCCGCACCGGCGCGTCCACTCCGGAAGTCGCAAACACCGCCAGTGCCGCTTCCAGCAGCGCGTCCGTGTTCCGCTGTGCGTCGGCACGCGCGCGCCGATCTATGCTGCCCCGAGGCTCCAAGCCATCACCTCGGTCTTTTGGTTTGTCGATCACTATGCCCCCACTTGACAAACGGAACATTGTTCCGTATAATACGGAATATGGCTCCGCTTTAGTGATTTTAGCACATCACGGCGGCGTTGACCACCCATCGATGCAAAAAGGAGGTTACTGTGCAGGACAAACCCGTCGCCCTGGTCACCGGCGCCAACCAAGGAATCGGTCTTCAAGACCACGCGGCAACTGGCAAAGCCGGAAACATACCCGTCAGCACGGCCACTCCTGTCGTCTCTGTCAGTCCGGTGGTGCTGTCAGCGCCGGGGCGTGCCGTGGACTTGCAGATGCGAATTTCCGCGCCGACGACCGGGCGCGGACTACCTATCATCCTTCTCTCGCACGGCCAGGGAATGTCGAACAATCTTTCCTCGTTGAACGGCTACGGCCCGCTCGTCAATTTCTGGGCCGCTCACGGCTTCGTCGTGATCCAGCCCACCCATCTGAGTTCAAAGACTCTCAGCCTCGATCCCAAAACTCCCGGTGCGCCCTTGTTCTGGCGGTCCCGCATTGAGGACATGAAGCGCATCCTCGCCCAGCTTGACGTCATCGAGGCTTCCGTTCCTGAGATCACGGGGCGCTTGGACCGAAGCCGGATCGCTGTCGTCGGGCATTCCATGGGTGGGCATACAGCAGGTATGCTGCTGGGCGCGCAGTTGACCGATGAAGACGGAACGAAAGTGGATATGGCCGAAGCCCGGATTAAAGCGGGTGTGCTGCTGACACCGCCCGGCAACGGCGGCGCTGATCTCAGCGCGTATGCGGCTGAGCATTTGCCATTTTTCCGGCACCCCAGCTTTGCCGAGATGACGACGCCGACCCTCGTGGTCGTGGGCGACAACGATGTCTCCCCACACCTGACGGTTCGGGGCGCGGACTGGCATGCTGATCCGTACTTTCTGAGTACCGGCCCTAAGTGTTTGCTTACTTTGTTTGGCGCAGAACACGGGCTTGGCGGGGTTTCTGGATACGACGTGGCCGAGACGACGGACGAGAACATCGAGCGGGTGGCCGCGGTCCAGCGGCTCACCTGGGCCTACCTCCGCACCGCGCTCTATCCCGAAGACCCCGCCTGGCCCGCCGCGTGTGCCGCCTTGATGGACGCGCCCGATCCGCTGGGGCGGGTCGAATGCAAGTGAGCGCTCAACAAACCCACAAACTAGGGAAAAAACCATGAACTATCGCACACTCGGAAAAACCGGCATCAAAGTCAGCCCGTATTGCCTCGGCGCAATGTTGTTCGGGCTGTTCGGCGCGGCCGGCAATCCCGACCATGAAGACTCAATCCGCATTATCCACAAGGCTCTGGATGCCGGCATCAACTTCATTGACACCGCCGACGTCTATAGCCGGGGCGAGTCGGAGGAGATCGTCGGGAAGGCGCTCAAAGGCCGCCGCGACAGCGTCGTGCTTGCCACCAAGTCGCACCTCTCGATGGGGGACGACCCGAACCAGCAGGGCAATTCGCGGCGCTGGCTTACCCATGAGTTAGAAGCTTCGCTGCGCCGCCTGCAAACCGACCACATTGATCTCTACCAGATTCATCGGCCTGCGCCGGATACCGATATTGAGGAAACCCTCTCGGCCCTCACCGACCTGATGCGAGCGGGAAAGGTACGTGCAATCGGCTCATCGACATTCCCCGTCTCGGAGATCATCGAAGCGCAGTGGGTCGCGGAGCGGCGCGGGCTGGCGCGTTTCCGTACCGAGCAGCCGCCGTATTCGATCCTGAACCGCGGCATCGAGCGCGAAGTGCTGCCCGCCTGCCAGAAGTACGGGATGGGCGTCATGGTCTGGAGTCCGCTGGCGATGGGCCAGCTTACCGGCCGGTATCGCCGGGGCCAGCAGCAGCCCGACAGCGGGCGCGTTAAATACTTCCCCAAGCAGATGAGCGACGAACGCAGGCTGGACGCGGTGGAGCAGCTCATCCCCATCGCGGAGCAGGCGGGGCTGTCGCTGACGCACATGGCGATGGCCTTCGTCATGGCCCACCCCGGCGTGACGTCGGCGATCATCGGCCCACGCACGATGCCGCACCTCGACGATCTGCTCGCGGGCGCCGAGGTCATTCTTAACGACGAAGTTCTGGACCGGATCGACGCAATCGTTCCCCCTGGGGTCGACGCCGGACCGCTGGAGGTGGCCTACAACCCGCCGGCGGTGACACAAGCGAGCTTGCGCCGCCGCCCGGCCGCCGAGCGGTCAGCCGCCTGACCAAACCATATATTAACGAACAAAGAGGAAATTACCATGCAGAACAAACCCGTCGCCCTAGTCACTGGGGCCAATCAAGGAATCGGTCTTCAGATCGCAAAGGACCTCACGGCGCACGGCTTCACCGTGCTGGTCGGGTCACGCAATTTCGAGCGCGGCGAGGCTGCGGCAAAGGAAGTTGGGCCGGACGCCCGCGCCCTTCAGCTTGACGTCACGGATGCGGCCTCTATCACCGCTGCGGCAGAGCGCATCCAAAGCGAGCTGGGCCGTCTGGACGTGCTGGTAAACAACGCGGCAATCGGCCATGCGGGAAAGCCCGGTACGCCGCTCGAAGAGATTATAGCGTCGAGCCGCGCGAGCGTTGCATCACTCGACGAGGTGCGTGCGGTATTCGAGACGAACGTGTTCGGCGTCATCGCCGTCACGCAGGCGATGCTGCCGCTCCTGCGCGAAGCTCCGGCGGGACGTATCGTCAACGTAGGGAGCGGCGTCGGCTCGCTGACGCTGAACGCGGACCCGACCTTTCCGTATCGCACAGGGTACGGCGTCGTCTACGCCGCCTCGAAGACTGCCCTCAACGCGATTACGCTTTCTTTCGCAATTGAACTTGAAGCGACGAATATCAAGGTCAACGCCGCGAGTCCGGGCTTCACTGCGACGGCCCTCAACAACTATGCAGGCACCGAGACTGTCGAACAGGGCGCTCGTAACCCCGTGCGCGTCGCTCTCGGCGCGGACGATCCGACGGGCACATTTTCTGGCCCGAACGGCCCGATCCCATGGTAATCACGCACACGAAAGAGAATCAGGAGAATTACATGAATAGCAAAGTTTGGTTTATCACCGGCGCTTCTCGCGGTTTTGGCCGCATCTGGGCCGAGGCCGCGCTGGGGCGCGGCGACAAAGTCGCGGCGACCGCCCGCAAAGTTGAAGATGTTGCCGATCTCGCGGAACGCTTCGGCGACGCCGTGCTGCCTTTGGCGCTCGACGTCACGGATGCCGATCAGGTGCGTCAGGCCGTTCAGCAGGCCCACGCGCACTTCGGCAGGCTGGACGTTGTCCTCAACAATGCCGGCTACTCTCTGGTCGGCACGATTGAAGAAGGAAGCGAAGACGACGTTCGCGCTCAGTTTGACGCGAACTACTTTGGCACGCTCCGGGTCATCCAAGCCGCCCTGCCTTTGCTGCGGCAGCAGGGCAGCGGGCATATCCTCGGCGTTTCCAGCGGCGTTGGTCTGGTGGCGTTCCCGGTCATCGGCTCTTATTGCGCCACTAAGTGGGCGGTCGAAGCGCTCCACGAGAGCCTGGCGCAAGAGATTAAAGCGTTCGGTATCAAGGTGACGCTGATTGAGCCGGGCGCTTATGCGACCAGTTTCGGAAGCCCCGAGTCGCTGAAGTTCGCGCCGGGAATGGACGCCTACGCCGAGCTTCGGCAGCAGGTCTTTGGGAGTATGTCAAGCATGAAAAGAGGCGATCCGCAGGCGACCGCAGACGCCATCATCGAGATCGTGGACGCGGAAGACCCGCCGTTGCGCTTCTTCCTCGGCAACCAGAATTTACCTATGGTGCGTGCTGCCTACGCGGATCGCCTCGCCACCTGGGAAGCGTGGGAAGCTGTCTCCAACGCGGCGCAAGGCGAGCCGCGATAAAGTACGGCTGCACCGTTCTAGCCAAGCCGCGGACCGACCGAGTGTTAACTGAGGCAAGCAGCTAAGAGCGTGTATAGAAAGCCATGAAGAGGCCCCCCCGCCCCAATAATGGGGAGCCAGAGAAGGACAAGACAAAAGAAGGTCACTGCCTACTGTTTGTATTGCTCTCTTGTCTGGTTCTGTGTTGCTCCCCAAAATTGGGGCCGGGGGGCCTTCCTAACACTATTTATACACACCCTAAGAAGCAGCTCCCC
>JAABUQ010008208.1_pt1 | contig 14765 bp, 13 predicted proteins | sample 5560001 | NCBI WGS metagenome assembly JAABUQ01 (sample SAMN10711888, study PRJNA513371) | rock metagenome | isolation source: Antarctica rocks | place: Antarctica: Victoria Land, Finger Mt nord | collected 2015-12-18 | reverse complement strand
GTATTCAGGTGCTTTGGAGAGGTTGGTTGAAATTGCAAGATCTTTGTGAAGGTTGGCAGCTTGCTCAGACTTAACGGGAAAAGTCAGGACGAAAATATGTCTGCGATCGCTGTAACCACTCAGCTACTGTCAATTCACTCAGTGTAGTTGTCATTTCAGTTACTCCTGCCTGAGACCAAAAGACAGGACTAAATTGTCGCCACAACTGCCAACAAAGCCGGATTAAGACTAAACTCACCACTAGCCAAAAAGCTACTTCAAGCAACTTACCCAGCCACAGGGCAGTAGTACTAGGTACATACCGATTCAGTTTTAAATGGGAAAACTGGAGTTCCACCCATTCGCCCACTTGTCGCTGGAATTGCTCAATCTGCCAACCCCAGCTAGTCTTTTCAAAGTCTCCAGTGGGCATAAAATTAAGTATTCGTTGAAATCTAGTCTAAATTATAACCTAGATGATCTGATGAACCAACACAATAAGTCATCTTACACTCAAAACTTCCGACTGGCAGCATCGGGCAAGATAGATGATTGTAGTAGTGTTGCCCAGCTTCAAAGCATGACTATTTATTTTTACAAGGTGAATGAACCTTATGGCTGTTTTTCCAACTTCTCACCGCATGCAATTGAGTTGTACGGTATGTACTGGCAAACAGTCGAGCATTATTATCAAGCGCAGAAATTTGTGGGAACTGGAGATGCAGCACTGAGCGCCCTGATTCATGATGCTCCCACACCAACCGAAGCAGCCGCGTTGGGGCGGGACTGTACCCGTCAAATCCGTCCCGATTGGGAACAGGTCAAAATCCAAGTTATGCGAGAAGCCGTACTCAAAAAGTTTTTAACTCATGCCGATATAGCAGCTATTCTAATTTCTACAGGCGAGCAGTTAATTGTGGAAAATTCCCAGACCGATTATTACTGGGGTTGGGGTAGAGATAAGACTGGTCAAAACCATTTGGGAAAAATTTTGATGAGCGTCCGTCAAGAAATCGGGCAACCCTACTTCAAATCAACTATACCACTCAAGCCGTCAGCAGTGAATGGTGATGGTAGTACTTAGCCAACGGCGTATTTTGCCAATGTTCAGTTGAGACTAGACTAATTAGTATGATTGCCCGTTATAATGTCCCAATAATTTGACATTTAGTAAGCCAAAGCGATTAGGGAGGAATTAACCAGTGTCTCGTAGCTACCTATTTAGCTCTGAATCTGTCACAGAAGGTCATCCAGATAAAATTTGCGATCAAATTTCTGACTCGATTCTAGATGCACTACTTACTGTCGATCCTAGTAGCCGGGTTGCGGCTGAAGTCGTTGTTAACACTGGCTTGGTATTAGTGACTGGTGAGATTACGTCAAAAGCTCAAATAAATTTTGTCAATCTCGTCCGCCAAAAAATTGCCGAAATTGGCTATACAGACGCTGTTAATGGTTTTTCCTCCAACAGTTGCTCTGTCATGGTAGCTTTAGACGAACAATCTCCTGATATTGCTGTGGGAGTTAATACTGCCCAGGAAAGCCGGGAAGAAGACAGTAATGAAAAATTCGATGCGATCGGGGCAGGCGATCAAGGTTTGATGTTTGGCTTTGCCTGTAGGGAAACACCAGAACTGATGCCCTTACCCATCTCTCTCGCCCATCGCCTGACTCGCCGACTGACAGCAGTCCGTAAAACGGGCGATTTACCGTACCTGCGTCCAGATGGCAAAACTCAAGTGACTGTTGAATACATTGACGGTCAACCTGTCAGAATTAACACCATTTTAATTTCAACTCAGCACACTCCTAGCATTGGCGATATCCACGAACAGGAAGCTGTTCAAGCCAAGATTAAAGCCGATCTATGGGAATCTGTAGTGCTACCGATTTTTGCGGATATGGAATTGCAGCCAGATAACCAGACTCGATTCTTAGTCAACCCCACAGGCAAATTTGTAATTGGTGGTCCCCAAGGAGACTCTGGACTCACAGGAAGGAAAATTATTGTTGATACTTATGGTGGTTACTCACGTCACGGCGGCGGTGCATTTTCTGGTAAAGACCCCACAAAGGTAGATCGCAGCGCGGCTTACGCTTGTCGCTATGTCGCCAAAAATATTGTGGCAGCGTCTTTGGCAGACAAGTGTGAAGTGCAGTTAAGTTATGCGATCGGCGTAGCACGACCAGTTAGCATCTACGTCGAAACTTTTGGTACTGGCAAAATTCCAGATGAGCAATTGCTAGATTTGGTGCAAGAGCATTTTGAACTTCGTCCGGCGGGAATCATCCAGGCATTTGATTTGCAGAGGTTGCCGCAACTCCGGGGCGGTAGATTCTACCAAGATATTGCTGCCTATGGTCATTTTGGACGCACTGATTTAGACCTACCTTGGGAGCAGACTGATAAAGTGTCTGTCTTACAAAAAGCACTCACACAATCTCTATCTGGCGTTGCTAGCTGAAGTTATCGTACTGCCACGTCAGACTGGCTGTGGCGGTACTTATTAAAACTTGGCTCAAAAATTTTCAGTGGCTCGGCAGCCTTTCTCAGGGGAATGAAAATAATTTAAATATTCGTCGAAATTTTGTGAGCCATCTTGTTCTCAGCTTACTAAGAGCGAGGAGAGTCAATCCTTGGCTAGAAGTTGAGTCTAGTACAATACTGTAATTATGAGACGAATATGAAAATTATTACCTCAAATGATGCCTCTGCTTGAAAATACAGAAACACAGTCCAGTCTGCCTGAAGTTTACCGTAGTATTAAGATCCCTGAGGGTAAATTTTGGCGGAAGCTACTAGCTTTTGCTGGACCCGGATATTTAGTTTCTGTAGGCTACATGGACCCTGGTAACTGGGCTACAGATATTGCTGGTGGCGCTCAGTTTGGCTATACACTCCTCAGCGTCATTGTACTGTCTAACTTCATTGCCATTTTGCTACAAGCTCTATGTGTGCGTTTGGGAGTCGCAACTGAGCAAGACTTGGCAAAATCTTGTCGAAACCAATTCAGTCATAGGGTTAATGTTTCTCTGTGGATACTAGCGGAGATTGGGATTGTAGCTTGCGACGTGGCAGAAGTGATTGGTGGTGCGATCGCCTTGGAACTATTGTTTCAGCTTCCTTTGGTTGTAGGGGTATGTCTCACCAGTCTGGATGTTTTACTTTTACTCATGCTCCAGCGCTATGGTTTCCGCTATATTGAGGCGATAACTATTACCTTAGTATCTAGTATAGGGTTGTGTTACTTAGCCGAAGTAATCTTTTCGCGTCCCGATTTGGGCAGCGTCATGCTTGGTTTTGTACCTCAACCAATAATTGTGCAACAACCAGAAATGTTATACGTTGCCCTGGGTATTCTGGGAGCAACCGTTATGCCTCATAATTTGTATTTGCACTCAGCGATTGTGCAAACACGGGCATGGCAGCGTACTCCAGAAAAGCAAAGAGAAGCGATTAAGTTTGGTATGTTCGATTCAACTATCGCTCTATCATTTGCTCTATTCGTTAACGGTGCCATTTTAGTTGTTGCTGCTGCTACCTTTCATTTTTCTGGTCATCAGGGAGTCGCAGAAATTGAAGATGCCTACAAATTACTCTCCCCCTTGTTAGGAGTGAAGGTTGCAAGTTTGCTATTTGCTTTAGCTTTACTTGCTTCTGGTCAAAGTTCAACCTTGACAGCAACTCTAGCTGGGCAAATTGTGATGGAAGGCTTTTTAAATCTGCGCATTCCTCCTTGGTTACGCCGTTTGATTGGCAGGCTAGCTGCAATCGTCCCGACTTTGATCTGTACGATCTTATTCGGTCATGGTGGTACCACTGAATTACTGATTTTTAGCCAAGTACTTTTGAGTTTACAGCTACCGTTTGCTGTGTTTCCATTAGTCATGTTTACCAACAACTCTAAGTTAATGGGCGAGTTTGTTAATCCATTGTGGTTGAAACTGCTCTCTTGGAGTGTTGCGTTAATGATTGCCGGACTGAATATTTGGTTAATTTACCAAAGTGTTTCAAATTTACTACGTTCTGGTTCTTGAAGCCTTCGCATGACGCGGTTGAATTACTCCGTAACCGCCGTGATTGCGCTCATAAATCACGTTAATCTCACCTGTCTCGGCATTGCAGAACATATAGAAGTCGTGCCCTACAAGTTGTAACTGTTCTAGAGCCGCTTCAATCGTCATAGGTGGCATCGCGAAATACTTAGTACGCACAACTTCACTGGGGAGTTCTGGGGTGCGATCGCCAATTAGATTTGATACAGGCGAATCTGAAACTACATCAGTTGTGGATGGAACAGATGTTTTCTTGTCTTGACGCTTTTCTTTGTATTTACGTAATTGACGGGCAATTTTATCAGAAACTAGATCGATGCTGGCATACAGGCTATCACTACTTTCTTCGGCTCGAATCACAGTGCCATTAGCGTAAATTGTCACCTCAGCCGCTTGCTTAGTACTAATTCGTGGATTACGGGCAACCGATAGATGTACATCTACCTCAGTCGTCAAGTTTTGAAAGTGATTTACTGCCTTCTCGACCTTCTGATGCACATACTCACGAATAGCATCAGTCAGTTCGATATTCTTACCTTGGATCACAAGCTTCATGCGGATTCTCCCCTGGATTTTAATCCCGATCGGGTTGGAGCTTCTACATTCAGGTTAACACTTTGTATTCTGGAAAACACAGACCTTTAAGTTTCCTTCAAAATCCTTTGCATTTGAGCTTCAACATGATGCCGCTCCAACCATCCTTAGACAGTACACAGCGTCAATGCTTGCTATATAATCAGGGACTGACTCCCTACCTAGCCGCCTGGGATTGGCAGCGATCGCTGTTTACCGAACGTCTCAACAATCCCGACCTAGAAGACGTTTTCATCTTGTTAGAGCATCCGCCAGTCTATACTTTAGGGACAGGAGCCAGCCGGGAATTTCTCAAATTCGACCCCGATGGCAGTAGATGGGAGGTCTATTGGGTGGAGCGGGGTGGTGAAGTGACGTACCATTGCCCCGGCTGTTTAGTCGGCTATCCGATATTGAATTTGCAACATTACCGCCAAGACTTGCACTGGTATTTGCGGCAGCTAGAAGAAGTGTTAATTCGGGTGTTAGCAATTTATGGGTTGAAGGGCGATCGCTTGCCTGGCTTGACAGGTGTGTGGCTAGAAGGGCGAAAAGTAGCTGCCATTGGGATCAAAGTCCGGCGCTGGATTACGTTTCATGGCTTTGCATTAAATGTTTGTCCCGATTTAAGCGGTTTTGAACGAATTGTACCTTGTGGTATTTCCGATCGACCAGTTGGTAGCTTGGCACAATTTATTCCAGACATTGAGCTAGAACAAGTACGTACTCAAGTAGCAGCAGCTTTTGCCGAAGTCTTTGGAGTTGAGTTATTAATCCCACTTGTTAGCTTTTAACGCTTAATCTCCGTCGGCACTGGATCGTAGCCACCAGGATGAAAGGGATGACAGCGTAACACCCGCCAAATTGCCATCATGCCTCCCTGCCATACTCCGTATAGCTCTATTGCTTCTAGAGCATACTGAGAACAGGTGGGTTGAAAGCGACAGGTTGGGGGAAATAGCGGCGAAATTAACTGCCGATAACCTTGAATTAACCAAATGATTAATCTTTTCATCTTGCTCAAATAATAGATAAAGTATTAGAAGAGGTTATTTGTACGACTGAAATCAAGTCTTGATCGATGTGTTGTGGTTAGAACCATCTCCAGTCTGGCTCCAAGTTGCGATCGTTACAGCTTGGGTGGGTGGGTTTTTGTTAATAGCAGCTAAGCTTAATCACTTGACTCTTAACCCAGAAGTTACGCGAAAAGTAGTTCACATCGGTACTGGGAATCTGATTTTGCTGGCTTGGTGGCTTTCCATTCCTGCCAGTGTCGGTATTGCGGCTTCCATTTTAGCTAGTTTAGTGACTCTTTTATCCTACCGAGTTCCTCTCCTGCCTGGGCTGAACAGCGTGGGACGGAAAAGTTTCGGCACCTTCTTCTATGCTGTCAGTATTGGACTTTTGATTGCCTGGTTTTGGCCTCGACAACAACCCCAGTATGCGGCGCTAGGAATTTTGGTCATGACGTGGGGAGATGGACTAGCCGCAGTAATTGGTCAACGGTTTGGTCAACATCATTACAAGATTTGGGGGATGCAGAAAAGCTGGGAAGGCTCTTTAACCATGTGCGTAGTAAGTTACTTGGTTAGCAGTTCGCTCCTTTTAGGTGTGCAAGGCAATATCTGGCAAACCTGGGTCGTGTCACTGGCAGTCGCTTTAGTAGCTACTGTTTTGGAAGCCTTTTCTGTCTTTGGCATTGATAATCTCACTGTGCCTTTAGGTAGTGCCGCACTTGGATTTTTCTTAAGTCGGATGCTTGAGTAGGAAGCAAGACACAAATCTAGGAGTAGCTGAAATTATTTGGTTGTGGTTAGAATATTGAAAGGAGTATCTCTTAAGAGAGAGTTCCACATTTCTACAAACTACTTCTATCAATAGATTGTTAATGAGCTTTTTTAATGCGTCTGAACCACTGCTGCGTGACAAACAACCAGAGCTTGATTTTCAGGATTTGCAAGGTCTTTGGCGAATTCGATGCAAAATTGGTAAGAGCGCGCTTTTCTCCAAGTTCTATAGCCGGATCGATCAGGTGTTTATTATCTGGGGTTTAATTTCATCCGCAATTTTTGTCAGTGCCCAGTTTCTCCCGATTAGTTGGAGTGCGCAAGCAATTTTATGGTCAGTGCTTACCATCCTGGGTACAGTTAGCATGGTTGCTTTAACTTGGTTTTGGGTAAGTGTGGAGCGCTTGCGTTGGGTTGTCTACTGCTGGGTAATTTTGATGCTAGTCGGTCTAATCCTGACTGACTTGGGTATCTTTTTGGGATGGGGAGAAGTTTTAATGCGCTTGTGTCCTTTGTGGCTGGGGTTAAGTGCATTGGGTTACTTTTATACGGGATTGGGAATGCGATCGCGTACTTTTGTCTTATTGGGAGTGATTCATCTTCTAGGAATTGCAATCTTACATTACACTCAGGCTTGGGCGTTTTTAACCACTGGCATTGTCATGGCGATAAGTTTACTACTATTGGCAGAGTTACAGTGGGATATGCGACCGCCTATTGATTACGATCGCTTAACGCCAGTACAAAAGCAGTTCAATCAAGATCAATTTCGCTTACGGCAGTTGACTAACTGAAGCTAACTGCTGCAAGCGATCGCAAGTTGTATGTAGTTGTGAACTATCAATCTGGTTGCCGTTGTTTGAAAGGCTCACCAGTAATTGGTTGTACTCCAACGTTAGGATAGGCATCATCTCTAGGACCAAAAATTCTGACTACCGCTTCCGAATTACGTAACATTGACATCTAGTGGAGAATAGGAGATTCGAACTCCTGACCTCTGCGGTGCGATCGCAGCGCTCTACCAACTGAGCTAATTCCCCTTCAAGCCATCTATTATGATATCATTAAGCTGACTTAACTTGCAGTTGATTGAGTCTCAGTTTCGGCATAAACCTGTTCTACTCGCTCCAACTCTAAATCGCAAAGATAATCTACCGTCCAGTCAGCAAGTCTTTGGAGCATGTGGAAGGGATAAGTATTTGCCACTCCCACTGCCTGCATCCCTGCACTGTGCGCTGCTTCAATTCCGACTGGCGTATCTTGGATCGCTAGACACTCAAAGGGTTGGAGGTTAAAACTGGGATCGAGCTGATTAAATTGCTCCATAGCCAAAATATAACGATTTGGTGCAGGTGTACTCGTAATCACATCATCTGCCCCGACAATCAACTTAAAGTATTCAGCTAAAGCCGCGCGTTGCAAGACTAATTCCACCTCCTTGCCAATAGCTTCACATACCACTGCAAGTTTTAAATCTCGCGCTCTAAGCTGAAAAATTAAGTCGTCTAAGCCTGGATACAAAGGCAATTTTTCCAATTGCTTTAGCTGGTTTTGATAAGCTTGGGTTTTGCGGTTCACCAGTTGAGTTAAGTAACTTTCACTTAAAACTCGACCCCGACGACTGAGTAGATCGTTAAGACAAGCGCGATCGCTACGCCCTAAACAAATTTGACGAAATTCTCCCGGTGATGGTCGAAGATTTTCTTCAACTATAATCTGCTCGATCAGTCGCTGGTGGAGCAGCTCGTCGTTAATAATGACACCGTTAAAATCAAACAAAACTGCTTTAAGCATGGCTTATGCGGGAGCAGGAGAGCTTTCCCAATCACTTCCATCTATTGATATCGGGGTATATGTTTCAAAACGGCTAGATACCGCTGAAATGGGTTTGACACCGCGAGTTACTTGGTGTATCCACCACAAGTCATGAGTTTGGACTGCGGCAAAGCCAGCAGCTCCCATCCAAGCATCAACACTCCCAGCCGCAAAGTCACGAATGTATGGCTCCTCAAACACATTATTGAGCCACTCTAGCTGCCGCAAAGTCTTCTGACTGCCATCCAAAATTACGACTTCCCCGCCGACTTGCAGCAACCGATAGCTTTCGCGCAGAATTGATTGGGAAACGGTTGGTGGAGTTTCATGAAACAACAAAGAAGCTGTTACCAGATCGAAATCAGCATTCTCCAACCCAGTCTGCTCGGCATTACCATGCAACCATTTAATCTTCAATCCAGCTTTTTGCGCTTTATCTTCGGCTCTCACCAACATATAGGGTGATAAGTCCAAACCAAATACTTCCGCTTGGGGAAAAGCCTGCTTTAACATCAGCGTTGTTGAACCCGTACCGCAGCCCAGATCGAGAATCCGCCTCGGTTTTCCCTCAATTACATCAATCAAGCCTTGACGGATCAGCGTTTCATTCGGAGGCAGGACATACTGGGTGATGGGATCGTAGGAAACTGCCGCCCCAATGTTGAGATAGCCGCCTTCAATCCCGTGGAAGTTTTGGCTACTGTAGTAAGTAGGAATAGCGACATCCGATTGTCGGAAGCGATCGCTCTGTTTTTCCCAGTCGATACTATGGGCATAACGCCGCAGCTCTTCCTCATCGATCATGAATCGAACTACAGGAGACAAAAAAGTTTCCCAGATTGTGTTTTGACGAACCATAAAAGTTGAACTAGATAAGTGTGAATACCAATATTTATCGTGACAGGCGCAATGAGTGCCTTTCCTGACATAATCTTGGGCAGAATTGCACCAATAACTCTCCTTAGCGAATTTTAATATACTACAACCCAATTAATGCTCTGATATTTTGCTCATCACCTTTTGTATTATGTTGTGCTACAGTTTAATATATACTTGATATCCAAAAATACTTTTCCAGTATTCTTTCTCTTACCATATTTCTAAATTATGTCACCTGAAAAACTTCAAATCTCAACTGCAACGCCAGTACTTTCCTGGGCAAACCACGCTTTAGGATCGGAAGAAACCAAAATGGCAAAAAACGTAGCATCTTTGCCATTCGTCTTCAAGCATGTGGCGCTGATGCCAGACGTTCACTTAGGTAAAGGAGCCTTGGTGGGATCTGTAATTGCTACCAAGGAGGAAATTATTCCGGCGGCTGTCGGAGTTGATGTGGGATGCGGCATGGGTGCAATTAAAACCCCTTTTACCGCTGAACATCTAGAAGGTAAGTTGAAGCAGATTCGCGCTGATGTTGAAGCTACTGTTCCAGTTGGCTTTAACGAAAATAAAGAGGTAGAAAAATCTGTGAGTAACTGGCAGCGTTGGCATGATTTCAAAGACTTGCATCCAGGAGTGCAACGTCTGCAAAGCAAAGCCATGTTACAGATGGGTTCACTAGGTGGCGGCAACCACTTCCTTGAAGTCTGCCTTGATACTGAGAACTTTGTCTGGCTAATGCTGCATTCTGGTTCGCGCCACATCGGTAACATGTTGGCTCAATGTCACATCAGCACTGCGAAGGAATTAGCAAAATTAGCAAATCTTCGTCTACCAGATCAAGACTTGGCTTACTTTGTGGGTGGAACTCCAGAATTTGAGGCATATTGGCGAGACTTACAGTGGGCGCAGGATTACGCTCGTTTCAACCGCGATGTAATGATGGCTCGCTTCAAGCGGGTGATTGAAAAGCATCTGGCTGGTGGTAAGCCGACTAAGCCTGTATTAGAAGTAAACTGTCACCATAATTATGCTGAGAAGGAAGTACATTTTGGTGAAGATGTGTACGTTACTCGCAAAGGTGCAGTAAGGGCACAGACTACAGATTACGGTATTATTCCGGGTTCGATGGGGGCGAAATCATTTATCATCAGAGGCAAAGGTAATGCCGAAAGTTACTGCTCTTGCAGTCACGGAGCGGGGCGTTTAATGTCTCGCAACAAAGCGAAAAACCACTTCTCGCTGGATGATTTAATTCAACAAACTCAAGGGGTAGAGTGCCGCAAGGATACGGGAGTATTAGATGAAATCCCTGGTGCTTATAAGCCTATAGACGAGGTGATGAATAACCAATCAGATCTAGTTGAAATTGTGGCAACGCTGAAGCAGGTTGTTTGTGTAAAAGGATAACCTGGATCGATATGGGAATTTTCAGTGTTATGGTAGCCGAGAGTTGACTCTTGGTTACCTGATGTGGAATCTGTCGATCCCTCTGCGCTTTCGCCGACTGCTGCTACCCCGCCGTCGGTTAGCGATCGCTGAAGCTTGTCTGATTGGCTTGACTTCTGGTTCTGCCGCAGTTTTGCTGGAGCAAGGAGTAAGCTTATTAGGTGGCTGGCGAGTACATGCAACTGAACACCTGCCTGCATGGCTTATCCTACCAGTTATTGGAGCGGTAGGCGGACTGCTGGCTGGTTTATTAGTAGAGCGGGTGGCTCCAGAAACAGCAGGTAGTGGCATGTCTCAAGTCAAGGCAGTACTTGCGAGGGTACCAATCCCGCTCGATCTACGAGTTGCGCTGGTGAAGCTCATGGGTGCGACTCTGTGCTTAGGTTCTGGACTAGCACTGGGCAAAGAAGGACCAACGGTGCAAATTGGAGCAGCATTAGCAGCTCAACTTAGCCAATGGATACCTACGTCACCAGATCATCGCCGCCAGTTAATTGCTGCTGGTGCTGGTGCTGGATTAGCGGCTGCTTTCGATGCTCCGATCGGGGGTGTGTTGTTTGTCGTCGAAGAACTTTTGCGGGGTGTATCAGGTATTACCCTTGGTACCGCAATTCTGGCATCTTTTATCGCGGCAGTAGTAGCCAGAGTATTTGGCAGTCATAGTCTGAATCTGGCACTGGATTTATCAGCCCTCACCAGCAGTTTCTTTGCTCAGGAAATTCCTTTCTACGTTTTACTAGGAATTTTGGCTGGAGTACTGGGCGTACTTTTTATTGAAGGAGTAATACTCAGTCTGTCACTGTACCGCAAATCGGTTTATTTCGGCTTACCCGTGCAAATAGGAGTCGCGGGATTAGTCTCTGGACTGACGATCGCTCTCTTACCAGTTACCTTCCGTGATAATGCGGGGCTGCGAGAACTTTTGCTTACAGGGCATACTCACTGGCAGTTTGCCGCGATCGCTTTTATTGCTCAGTTTTTCTTGATTTTAGTAGCAACAGGTTCGGGAGCGCCGGGAGGCTTGCTGGTTCCTACCTTACTTTTAGGCTCTGCTCTCGGTTATTTAGTTGGTACTTTTGAGCAAAGTTTGCTGGGAATGAGTCTGGCAACGACTTATGCCCGTGTAGGAATGGCAACATTTTTTAGTGCTGTAGCTAAGGTGCCAATTACGGCAGTCATTATCGTGTTTGAGATGACTACTGACTTTAACCTGGTACTACCTTTAATGATTAGCTCTGTCACTGCCTCTTTAACAGCAGAAATGATCTCTAGTGGTTCGATCTACGATCGCCTACTGGCATGGAATGGCATTCATTTGGAGGAAGAAGAAACTGTTAACAGCGGCTCTCTGACTCATTTGACGGCAGCCGATGTGATGCAGCCACGAGTTGAAACTCTAGGAACACAGATGACACTCGATCAAGTCGTGCAGGCATTTGCTCGCTCCCATCATCGGGGATTTCCTGTGGTTGAGGAGGGGAAGTTGGTGGGCATCGTCACCCAATCAGACTTAGCCAAAATTGCTCAGCGTCAATTGCCAGGAGATACAGCACTCAGTGAGATCATGACTCTACAACCAGTCACAGTGGAGCCAAATGATTCTCTAAACCATGTGCTTTATTTGCTCAACCGGAACGAGCTGAGCCGTCTGCCAGTAATCCAAGGTCGGAAATTAATCGGCATTATCACGCGCGGCGATATTATTCGGGTAGAAGCAGAGCATCTGAGCTACAGAACCGACCAATTACATGCACCCGAACCATCTTATGTAGTTTATCAAACCCGTTCCCCAGCTATAGGACGAGGACGGATGCTAGTGCCGCTTGCTAATCCCGAAACTGTTGAAGTGTTGTTACAAATGGCTGCGGCTATTGCTCGCGATCGCCATTACGAATTAGATTGCTTGCAGGTGATTGTAGCTTCCAAGCATAACTCTCCCGCCGAGGCTCGTGTAAATACAACTAAAAGTCGCCGCCTACTACGCCAAGCGGAAGCTTTAGGACGAAAGTGGCAAATCCCTGTGCATACAGAGATACGGGTAGCTCATGATGTCGGCTCGGCAATTCTAGAAGCGATTAAACAAAGACATATCGATTTGATTTTAATGGGTTGGGAAGGCAAAACCTCAACTCCTGGTCGCATTTTTGGCAATGTGGTAGATACCTTGATTCGGCAAGCGCCCTGTGAAGTTGTACTGGTGAAATTGGGCAGTGTTAGTCTTAACTCCTGCAATCGATGGTTGGTACCTATTGCTGGTGGTCCCAATTCTCAGGAAGCGATTCAACTTTTACCAGCTTTAGTAATGGGAAGTGCCGAGATTCGACTATGCCAAGTGTTCCCCCCATCTGAGCTAACACCAGACATGACTTTGATGGAACAAGCAATCCACGATCTAACTCACCGCAAATTGTCCAGTATAGTAACTGCTGCTCCAGTTAAATCCAGCTCTGTCTCTGAGGGTGTCATTAATTTAGTTAAAAGTGAGCATTTTGACGTTGTGGTTTTAGGAGCCAGTCGTGAAGGATTGCTGGAACAGGCAATTAAAGGGAATATTCCCGAAGCGATCGCCAGCCATGTAGAAAGTACAGTTATTCTAGTGCGCGGTGCCCTTCATTAGAGGTAATAAAATTACTGAGCAGTCATGCCACCATCAGCAGTAACGATCGAGCCAGTAATGAATGATGCTTCGTCAGAGGCAAGGAAAAGTGCTAAGTGAGCAATTTCTCGTGGTTCGCCAGGACGACCGATTGGCTGAAACGAGTCGATTGTCGCATATACCTTCTCCAGCCCCCCTAACATTTCGGCATGAGCATAGTTAATTGGTGTATCCACCCATCCAGGACAGATGGCATTGCAACGGATGCCCTGCTTGGCGTAGTCCAGTGCCACCCCTTTAGTGAGCATGACGACTGCTCCCTTAGAGGCTGAATATACTGATAGAAATGGTTCAGACACTAAACCATTAACACTGGAAATATTAACTATCGATCCACCTCCATTTCGCAGCATATACGGAATTGCAGAGCGACATCCATAGATTGCACCCTTAACATTCACATTCAGCGTCTTGTCAATTACGGCATCTGAAACCTCATGCAGGACACCAGGAATATTCACTCCCGCATTGTTCACTAGCACGTCAATTTGTCCGTAAAGCTCCACACAATGAGCAATGAAAGCATCCACCTGTTTTGAGTCACTCACATCTGCAGCCAAAGCTGAGGCAATACCACCCATGTCAAGAATTCCCTGAGTAGTTGCAGCCGCAGTTTCACCATTGACATCAACACAGAGAACCTTGCCACCTTCCTCAGCCAGACGTTCGGCAATTGCCTTACCAATACCCGAACCGCTACCTGTAACTACACAGGCTTTACCCTCGACTCGTCCCATATCATATCTCCCGCATAGCGCGATCGCTAGACCTTTTTCATGTCATTAAATCTGGTATGAATGGCTTCAATATCCCGCTCCATATCCTCAATAATTTCAGGAGAATGAAGGCGCAGCATGAAAATCCATACACTACCAACTGCCATGTACATTAAAAACAAGTAAGGCAGTACATTTGAAGGAAAATCTGGGACAGGATAAACACTGCCAACAACTGGAATTAGCATGAAAACAATGGCTACGACAGAGGTGGCAACATCGACTGGGCGCAACTCTCTAATGCGGTGTAAATAAATTGGAGCAGCTACTGACATCAGAACATATGCTAGTAGAAAGCCATAAGTTGCAATCGTGCCAAAGTAACCGTAACTGTCCAAAATTTTGACCTTAAACATGGATAAAGAGGCGGGAAGAAAAAATGTAACCAACGCTGCCATCGTTACAGCAACATGAGGTGTCTCATTTGTACCGTGTGCTTGACCAACAGCAGGATGGAAAATCCGATGACGCGCCATTGAAAAGAAAATCCGCGCTCCAGCATTGATACTAGCAACAGTGCAGGCAAAGAAGCTGATTACTGCTCCCACAGAAATTAATACGCCAAAAAATCCTACTCCAACTAGATCGGATAGGACATTAAGAGGAGCATCAACTTTATCAAAGGATGTTTTGTAGCCCTCAAAGCCTAGCACTTCAACATAGGAAATTACAATAGAGATCTTGCATAAGTTATGAGGGCTTGAAAAGACCAAGCTCGTAGTTGTACAGCCCGGCTATCAAATTAAATCTCAGCCCAAATCGTTTTCTCCGATTTCGATATTTCTCCGCCAAAAT
>JAABUQ010008206.1_pt1 | contig 14767 bp, 10 predicted proteins | sample 5560001 | NCBI WGS metagenome assembly JAABUQ01 (sample SAMN10711888, study PRJNA513371) | rock metagenome | isolation source: Antarctica rocks | place: Antarctica: Victoria Land, Finger Mt nord | collected 2015-12-18 | reverse complement strand
GCGAAGTCCAGCCCGACGATGCTGTGCACCGACACCACCAGCGGCGCCATGATCCCGGCGATCACCCCATAGGCCGCATGGTAGCGCCGCCACTGCGCCCCGGTGCCGCGGAAGCCGAGCGCCAGCACGCCGTAGAAAAGCTGCGCCCCCCGCCCCCGCGCCCGGTCCCGCAGCGCCGCGAGGTCCGGCATCAGGCCCAAGAACCAGAACACCACGGAAGAGAAGACATAGGCCAGGATGGCGATGAAGTCCCACAGCAGCGGACTGCGGAACTGCGGCCACAGCGTCATCGTGTTGGGATAGGGGAACAGCCAGTAGAAGAACCACGGCCGCCCCAGATGGATGATCGGGAAGATCCCGGCGCACAGGGCGGCGAAGATCGTCATGCTCTCCGCGATGCGGTTGACGGAGGTGCGCCAGGACGACCGCGTGAGGAAGAACAGCGACGACACCAGCGTGCCGCCGGAGGCAATGCCGATCCACCACACGTAGTTGATGAGGTCGAACCCCCACATCACCGGCCAGTCGTTGCCCCAGGCCTGCACCCCGCGGGCGAACAGCGTGCCGACCGACAGCGCGCCGACGCCCAGCATGGCAAGCGCCAGCCCGAACGCCGCCCACCACCACAAGGGCGTGCGCTGGTCCAGCGTGATCGCGGCGATCCGGTCGGTGACGCTGGCGGGGGTTTCGCCCGGCGAAACGACGGGGTCGAAGGGCACGGCCTCAGCCCTCCATCGCCGGGTTGGGATTGCGGATGCGCGCCTCGTAGGTGACGCGCGGGTGGGTCTGCTGCTCCGGCAGCAGGGCGTAGTCGAGCGGGCTGGCCTTGCGCGCCGCCACGGCGCTCGCCTTGTCGTTCAGGTCGCCGAAGCTGAACGCGCCCGTGGGGCACGCGGCCTGGCACGCCGTCACCGCCTGCTCCGGCACGCCGTCGCGGTCGTGCGCGATGCGGGCGGCGGCGATGCGCTGCAGGCAGAAGGTGCACTTCTCCATCACGCCGCGCGGGCGGACGGAGACTTCGGGGTTGCGGGACACCGCCGGGCGAGGCTCGTTTCGCGCGTAGGGTCCGAAGTTGAAGCGGCGGACCTTATACGGGCAGTTGTTCGAGCAGAAGCGGGTGCCGACGCAGCGGTTGTACACCTGGAGGTTCAGGCCCTCGGAGTCATGCACGGCGGCCTCCACCGGGCAGACCGTCTCGCACGGCGCCTCCTCGCAGTGCATGCACAGCAGCGGCTGGAACACCGCCTGCGCCTCTGGCCCGGCGCCTTCCCAGTAGCGGTCGATGCGCAGCCAGTGCATCTCGCGCTGGTGCACGACGTTTTCCCGCCCGACCACCGGCACGTTGTTCTCCGCCTGGCAGGCGACGACGCAGGCGTTGCAGCCGATGCAGGCGTTGAGGTCCACGCCCATGCCCCACTGCACCGGGGCGCCGGGCCGGACGCGGTACAAGCTATCCTCCGGCGTCTTGCCAGCCAAAGCGTGCGGGTTGTGCTGAAACGCGGCCAGGGTGCCGGTGCGCGCGATATCGCCAGGCGGCACCGTGCCCATGCCGCGGTCGGTCGTCGCGAGCTTGACCGTCCGACCAAGCGGACGCAGCGACGCCTCCCCCTCCGCCGCCCGTAGCGGGAACAGGTTCCACCCGGACCCGGCGCCGACCTCGCCGACATGCGCACGGCCATAGCCGGTGACGGCCACCGCGCAGCCGGACGCAAGGCCCGGCAGGCGCCAGACCGGCAGTTCCAGGTGCTGCCCGCCGCGGGACAATTCTACGAAATCGCCGTCCTTCAGCCCTGGCGCGACGTTATGCGCGACCAGCAGCGGGTTGTCCCAGGTCAGCTTCGATAGCGGGCGCGGCAGTTCCTGCAGCCAGCCGTTGTTGGCGTGGCGTCCGTCCAGCAGATAGGGATCGGGACGGAACAGCACGTTGAGCGGCGCTGCCGCCGGCGCGGGCGGCACGGCGCGCGCCGCTTCCGGACGCAGCGCCGTCGCCACGGGCGTCGCCGCGGTGTCGGGCACGACGCCGTCCGCGAGCGCGGCGAACCAGGCGTCGTCGTCCGGCAGCCGGCCGCGCCAGGTGTCCCGCACGGCCTCCCCGCTGTTGCGCGGCGTGCCGTCCAGCAATAGGGACAGCAGATCAACCGCGCTGCGCCCGCGGTGCAGCGGCAGGGCCTGGGGCTGCTGCACGGTGGCGGTGCCGTCATGCGCCCGCACGTCGCCCCATGCCTCGAAGGCGTGCGTCATCGGGATGTGCCAGCCCGCGGCCACCGCCGTGTCGTCCGGCGCCGGGGCGCTGTGGATGCTGAGCGGCACCAGGCGCAGCGCCTCGCCGAAGCCCGGCACGGTGTAGGCCGGGTTGCTGTCCAGGATCAGCAGCGCCATCACCCGGCCGGCCGCCATGTCGTCCGTGAGCGCGCGCAGGCTGGCCGCGCCGTCCTCCGGACGGTGCTCGAAAGGCGGGAACAGGTCGTAGGCGTGGCCCCGTCCGCCCAGCGCCTCGTTGGTGGCGTGGACCAAAGCGTGCGCCTCCGGGGCCAAGGCGGGGCCGGCGTGCACGAAGGCGCGGCCCTGTGCGGCGCGCAAGTCGGCGAGCGCCGGGCCGACCCAGGGCGGCGCGTCGGAGGGTGTCGCGCCCGACAGCGCCCCGGCGGACAACGCCATCAGCCCGCGGTGCAGCTCCGCCGGGTCAGCGGCGATGCGCTGGTCGGCAATGGAGCCGAGCAGGCTCGGCACGCTTTCCACGGCATAGATCCGGCTCATCGGCCCGCGCACCGGGTTGCGCCGCCCGGCCAGGTCGCGGGCGTAGCGCACCCAGCCCGGCGCGCCGGAAACCAAGTCGCTTTCCAATCCCAACACCACGTCCGCCGCGTCAAGCCGCGGCACGGCGAGCAGCGGCTGCCCGTAGGCCTGCACCGCGCCGCCGCGCGCCGCGTCGCGGCCATCCGCCTCCCATTGGTGCCAGCGCGCTTCCGGCAGCCGCGCCAGCAGCGCGTCCAGCGCCGCGCCCAAAGTCGGAGACACGCAAGCGCCGGTCAGGACGCGCAGCCCGGCGCCGTGCGACGCGAACAGGCTGGCCCGCGCCGGCACCAGGATGTCCAGCAGGTCGCCCAAAGTCGCCGGCTGGCCTTCCCGCAGCACGCCCACCGCGCGGTCCGGGTCGTAGAAGTCCAGCACCAAAGCTTGCGCCACCGCGTCGGTCGCGCCCAGGCTGGCTGGGTGCAGCGGGTTGCCCTCCACCTTCACGGGCCGGCCCATGCGGTGCTCGACGACCAGGCCCAGCCCAGCGCCGCCGGCGAGGCTTGCGGTGGCGTAGCGGTTGGGCAGGCCGGGCACGATGCCGGGCGGCGCCTCGACGGCGGGCACCCAGCCGTTGTCGGACTCCGCCGGGTCGCCGCAGCCGGACAGGCCGCCGAGCGCGAAGCTCGCCGCCATCAGCTTGAGTAGGCCCCGCCGCCGCGGCCCCGCCCCCACCTCCGCCATTATGCCGCCGGCCAGGGACGGAAAGGCCTCCGCCGCGGCCTCCGGGTCCTCCAGCACCCGACGCCAGCGCTGCGCGGGGGTCAGCGGTGGCAAATCGAGCACTCCGTCAGGTTGCGCCCGCCGACATGGTACTGCTCCAGCAGCGCCTCTGGCGGGGGCGTGTCCGGGCCGCGCTGCCAGGCGGTGTTGTAGATCTCGGAGGCGGGGCGCAGGTTCGGCCCGGGATTGCGGTGGCAGGACAGGCACCACTGCATCGTCATCGGCGCGGCCTTGTACATCAGCGGCATGTCGGCGACGTTGCCGTGGCACGAGGAGCAGCCGACGCCCTTGGCGACGTGGATGGAATGGTTGAAGTAGGCGTAGTCCGGCAGGTTATTGACCCGCTGCCAAAGCATTGGCTTGTCCTCGGCCAGGCTTTGGCGCACCAGGGCGAGCAGGTCGGCATTGGTCCAGATCTGCGAATGGCAGGTCATGCAGGTATGCGTCGGCGGCAGCCCGGCGTTGGCGCCGACCTCCACATGGCTGTGGCAGGTCTGGCAGCCGATACCGAGGCCCGCGACGTGGTGCTGATGGCTGAACGGCACGGGCTGCTGGACCACGAAGCCAACGCCGCGCGCCCAATCGGTCCGTGGCGCCATCCACCACCAGCCGGCGCCGCCCAGCACGACCCCAGCCGCCCCGAGCAGCGCCAGCTTCATCCATAGGTTGGCGCTGGGGCGGAAGATCGCGGTCATGGGCTGCGTTAGCTTACAGCAAACAGCCGTGTTCAGGGAAGCCGGGAACTTCCCTGCCGCCGCGGACTGCCTCCCGGCGGCGTCAGAACGCCTCCGCCTTCATCCGCACAAGCGTCTCGCCGCCGGCCATGATGCCCTGGAAATGCACGGAGTGCCGCGGCAGCACGCGGGCCATGAAGAAGCGGCCCACGTCCAGCTTCGCCTCGTAGAACGCGGCCTCCCCGTTGGCGCCGGCCTTGAGCTTGCCGCCCGCGACCTCCGCCATGCGGCACCACATGAACGCCATGGCGACCAGGGCGAACAGGCGCAGGTAGTCGGTCGCCGCGGCTGCCGCCTCTTCCGGCCGGGCCATGCCGCGCTGCGCGACCGTGAGCGTCGCCTGCTGCAGGCGGCCGAACGCCTTGGCGGTCGGGCCGGCGAAGGCGGCAAGCTCCGGGTCCTCCGCATGGGCTTCCAGCCAGGCGCTGACCGGGTGGAAGAAGCGGCGCAGCAGGCGCCCGGCGTCCTGGCCGAGCTTGCGGCCCACCAAGTCCAACGCCTGGATGCCGTTGGTGCCCTCGTAGATCTGCGCGATGCGGGCGTCGCGGACCAGTTGCTCGACGCCCCACTCGTGCACATAGCCGTGGCCGCCCAGCACCTGCACCGCGTTGTTCGCCGCCTCCGACCCCAGGTCGGACAGTGCGGCCTTGACGATGGGGGTCAGCAGCGCGACCAGGTCGTCGGATTCCTGGCGCACCGCCGGGTCCGGATGGTGCTCGGCGCGGTCGAGTTCCAGGCCGACCCAGTAGGACAGGGCACGCCCGGCCTCCGTCATCGAGCGGCTTTCCAGCAGCATCCGGCGCACGTCGGGGTGCACGATGATCGGGTCGGCGGGGTTCGGGGTGGCGGGCGTCGCGTCCGTGCTCTTGGTCTCCCGGGCGTCGCTGCGGGCGACCGACTTGCCTTGGCGGCGGTCCTTGGCATAGGCGGCGGCGGACTGGTAGGCGGTCTCCGCGATGCCCAGCCCCTGCATGCCGACGGCGAGGCGGGCGGCGTTCATCATGGTGAACATGCAACGCATGCCGCCGTTCGCCGGGCCGACCAGCCAGCCCTGCGCGTCGTCGAAGTTGAGCACGGCGGTGGCGGACGCCTTGATGCCCATCTTGTGCTCGATGCTGCCGCAGGCCACGCCGTTGCGCGGGCCGGGCTTGCCGTCCGCGGTGGGCACGAACTTCGGCACGAGGAACAGGCTGATGCCCTTGGTGCCCGCAGGCGCGCCCGGCAGCTTCGCCAAGACCAGATGGACGATGTTCTCCGTCAGGTCATGCTCCCCGGCACTGATGAAAATCTTGGTGCCCCTGATCCGATAGCTGCCGTCATCCGCCGGCTCCGCCTTGGTGCGGATCAGGCCGAGGTCGGTGCCGCATTGCGGCTCGGTCAGGCACATGGTGCCGGACCAAGTGCCGTCCACGAGCTTCGGCAGGTACTCCGCCTTCATCGCCTCGCTGCCATGGGCGTGCAGCGCGCGGTAGGCGCCGTGCGACAGGCCCGGGTACATGCCGAAGGCGAGGTTGGCGCTCGACACCATTTCCTCAAACACCGTGCTGACCAGCATCGGCATGCCCTGGCCGCCATAGGCCGGGTCGCAGGCGAGCGAGGTCCAGCCGCCCTCGATCATCGTCCGGTAGGCTTCCTTGAACCCTTTGGGCGTGCGGACGACGCCGTTCTCATAGGTGCAACCCTCCGCGTCGCCGGACAGGTTGAGCGGGAACAGCACCTCCTGGCTGAGCTTCGCCGCCTCCTCGGTCACGGCGTCGATCAGCTCCCGGTTCACCTGCTCAAAGCCCGGTAGGCCCGACAGGGCGCTGCTGTCCAGCAGCTCGTGCAGCACGAAACGCATGTCGCGGAGGGGGGCGGCGTAGGTTGCCATGGGTTAAATCTCCTCAGTTGCGGAGCGGCTTGCCGGTGGCAAGCATGTGTTCGGTGCGGGCGAGTGAGGCGGGGGTGCGGACCAGGGCCATGAAGGCGCTGCGCTCCAACGCCGTCACGTCGTCCTCGGTCATGACGTCCAGCGGATCGGCGTCGCCCCCGGTCAGCACGCGGGCGACCTCCTTGGACACCACCACGTCATGCGGCGTCGCCTTGCCGGTTGCGGCGAAGCCCTCCACCGCCAGGTCGAGCGCCACGCGCCCGCCGGGTCCCGGCAGGCTGTACTCGAAGGCCTTGGGCGGCTGGTAGCCGTCGGCCAGCGCCAGCACCCGCTGCTTCGCGTCATGCAGCAGCCGGTCGCGATTCATGGTGATCCCATCCGTGGGCCGCAGGAACCCAAGGCCGCGCGCCTGGGCGGCGGACTTGCTGACCTGCGCGGTCGAGATCACCTCGAACACTTTGGCGACCGCCGGCATCGGGCCGCGCGGCAGCCGAGGGTCCGCCTGCCAGCGCCCCAGCAATTCCTTGCAGCCGCCCCAGCCCGGCAGCAGGCCGACGCCGACCTCGACCAGGCCCATGTAGGTCTCGGCGTGCGCCTGCACCGCGCTGCAATGCAGCAGGACCTCGCACCCGCCGCCCAGCGCCATGCCGGACGGCGCGCCGACCACGGGCACGGGGGCGTATTTCAGCGCCTTGTAGGCCGCCTGCCCGCCCGCGACCTGCTGCTCGATCACCGGCCAGGCCGCGACGTTGGCGGCGAACATGGCGACGCCCAGGTTGGCGCCGACCGAGAAGTTCTCGCCCTCGTTGTGGATCACCATGCCGCGGTAGGACTTCGCCGCCAGCCCCAGCGCCTGGCCCAGCAGCCCCAGGCTGTCCGCGTCGAGCGCGTTCATCTTGCTGGTGAACTCGAAGCACAGCACGCCGTCGCCGATGTCCCAGACGCTCGCGGACCCGTTGCGCAGCACCGGCCTGGCCGCGCGCTTGATGTCCTGCAGCAGCAGCACGCCTTCGGGCCGTTTCACCGGCGCATACTCGCCCGCCGGGGTCAGGCATTGCAGCGCGCCGTCCTGCACGCGGTAAAACGAGCGCTCGCGTGCCAGCGCCAGCAGCGGCGGCACTGGCAGCCCGGCGGCCTCCACCGCCCCCGCCAGCCAATCGGCGCCCAGCCGGTCCATCAGCTCGAACGGCCCCTGCGCCCAGGCGTAGCCGAGCCGCATGGCCTCATCGACGGAGGCGATGTCGTCGGCGATGCCGGGCACCAGCGACGCGGCGTAAGCCAGGGTTTGTACCAGCACGGCCTGCGCGTACTGGCCCGCCGGGCTGGGATGCCGCACCAGCGCGCCGAGGTCGCGGCGCCCGGCGTCCGCCGCCTCCAGCTTCGGCTTCGCCGCCGGGCGGTACTCGCCGGTCGAAAGGTCGATGGCCTCCCGCACCCGCTCCTTGCCCGCCTTGCTCATGCGGTAGAAGCCGCCCTTCCCTTTCCGCCCGGTGCTGCCCTCCGCGATCATGCGGGACAGCAAGGGGTGCGCCTTGAAGATGCGGCGGAAGTCGTCGTCCGGCGGCAAGCTGAACAGCAGCGACGCGGCGACCAGCGGCATCAGGTCCAGGCCGACCAGGTCCACCAGGCCGAACACGCCGGTCTTGGGAATGCCCATGGGGCGGTGCACGGCGTCGGCGTCCTCCACCGGCACGCCGCGCTCGATGGCCTCGTTCACTGCGCAGGTGATCCAGTAGGTGCCGATGCGGTTGGCGATGAAGCCCGGCGTGTCCTTGCAGTGCACCACGCCCTTGCCCAGGCGCACGTCGCAAAGCCGCGTCAGCTCGGCGGCGACTTCGGGCCGGGTGCCGGGGCCGGTGACAAGCTCCAGCAGCCGCATGTAGCGGGGCGGGTTGAAGAAGTGGGTAATGCAGAAGTCGGCCTGGAACGCCGGAGACTGCTTCTTGGCCAGCGAGCGCAGCGGGATGGTGCTGGTGTTGCTGCTGACGATGCTGCCGGGCTTCCGGACAGCGTCCACCCGGTCGTACATCGCACGCTTGGCGCCGAGGTCCTCGACGATCACCTCGATAATCCAGTCGCACTCAGCCAGCCTCGGCAGGTCGTCGTCGAAGTTGCCCGGCGTGATGAGCCGGGCGGCGTCCGGCGTCATCAGCGGCTGCGGGTCGGCCTTTTTCAGCCGCTCGATGGCCGAGGCCGCGACCCCGCTGCGCGGCCCTTCCTTCGCCGGCATGTCCAAGAGCAGCACCGGCAGGCCGGCGTTGGCCAGATGCGCCGCGATGCCGCTGCCCATCAGCCCGGCGCCGAGCACGGCGCAGCGTTCGATTGTCGAAGTAGTGGGCGCCATGGCGGTCACGCCCGCGCCAGGATGGTGGCGACGCCCTGGCCGCCGCCCACGCACATGGTCGCCATCGCGTGCTTCGCCCCGGTGCGGGCCAGCAGCGACGCCGCCTTGCCGGTGATGCGCGCGCCTGACGCCCCCAAGGGATGCCCCAGCGCGATGGCGCCGCCGTCCAGGTTCACCCGGGCGTGGTCCAGCATCAGGTCGCGCTCCACCGCCAACGCCTGCGCGGCGAAGGCCTCGTTCAGCTCCACGACCTCCATCGCCGACATCTCCAGCCCGGCGCGGGCCAGCGCCTTGCGCGCCGCCGGCACCGGGCCGATGCCCATGATGTCCGGGGCGCAGCCCGCGACCGACATGGCGGCGATGCGCGCCAGCACCGGCAGCCCGTGCTTCTTCGCATAGTCGGCACTCGCCACCAGCACCGCCGACGCGCCGTCCGTCAGCGGCGAGCTGGTGCCCGCCGTCACCGTGCCCGTTGCCAAGAACGCCGGCTTCAGCGCGGACAGCCCGGCCTCCGTCGTGTCGGCGCGGATGCAGCCATCCTGGTCCACCGTGCCGGATTTGGTCTGGATCGGCACGATCTCGTCCGCAAAGCGGCCCTCCGCCTGCGCCGCCGAGGCACGCTGCTGGCTGGTGACGGCGAACTGCTGCTGGACGGCGCGGTCGATCTGGTAGCGCTGCGCCAGGTTCTCCGCCGTCATGCCCATGCCGAGATAGCTGTCGGGCTTCTCCTTCTGCAAACGGGGGTTCAGCACCGGGTTGAAGCCGAGCATCGGCACCCGGCTCATGCTTTCGACGCCGCCGCAGACGAACAGGTCGCCCGCGCCGGCCGCAATGGCGCCGGCCGCCATGTGAATTGCGCTCATGCTGCTGCCGCACCAACGGTTGACCTGCGAGCCAGCCGCGGTGATCGGCAGGTCCGCCAGGAAGCCCACGACCCGGCCGATGTTGAAGCCCTGCTCGCCTTCCGGGAAGGCGCAGCCGATGATGATGTCCTCGATGTCCTCGGGCTTGGCGCCGGTGCGCTCGATCAGGGCGCGGATCACCTGCGCCATCAGGTCGTCCGGACGCACGCGCGACAGCGCGCCCTTGCCGGCCGGGGTGAAGGGCGAGCGGGCGTAGCCGGCGATCACGGCTTGGGTCATGGTACGGTCCTTTCGGCGTCGGTGTTGCCGCGCTCGGCGGCTTTCGTCCTTGGGTGCGCTCCCATGTAGGAGGCGATGTCGCCCTCCATGTCGCGCAGCTCGGCCAGCGTGATGGTGATGTCCTCAAGCTGCTGCTCAAGGTCGGCGATACGGGCGCGCGTCCGGTCCAGCGTCATCGCCATCTGCCGGCGGTTGGCGCCCCCGGCGTCGTACAGGTCCAGGAACTCGCGGATATCGGCGAGCGAGAAGCCGAGCCGCTTGCCGCGCAGGATGAGCTGCAGCCGGGCGCGGTCGCGCTTGGTGTACACGCGCTGCGTGCCGGCCCGCTCCGGCGCCAGCAGCCCCTGGTCCTCGTAGAAGCGGATCGCCCGGGGCGATAAGGCGAAGGCCGAGGCAAGCTCGCCGATGGTGAACAGATCAGCCATATGCCGTATCAGTCATGTGGTTGACGTATACGTAAGGCCAAGCGCACCGCCCGTCAAGCGGCTCCTTGCGCCGCCTCCCGCTTCGCCCGCTCCTCCGCCACCAGCTCCTTCTTCGACAACTTGCCGATCAGCGTGCGCGGCAGGGTGTCGCGGAACTCGACCTGCTTGGGCATCTCAATGGGCGACAGGTGGTCCTTGAGGAAGGCCAGCAGATCCGGCGCGGTCAGCGCGGCACCGGGCCGTAGCGCGACGAAGGCCTTGACCGTCTCCCCCCGGTATGGGTCGGGCACGCCGATCACCGTGCACTCGGCCACCGCGGGGTGCTGGTACACCGCGTCCTCGACGACCCGGGGATACACGTTGTAGCCGCCGGCCAGAATCAGGTCCTTGATGCGGTCCACAATCGAGAAATACCCCTGCCCGTCCATCACCGCGATGTCCGCGGTGCGGAAGAAGCCGTCCGGCGTGGTGCTCGCCGCCGTGTCCTCCGGGCGCCGCCAGTAGCCGAGCATGACCTGCGGCCCCTTGATGCACAGCTCGCCGCGCTCGCCCGGCGCCACGCGGCGCAAGGAGTCGGCGGGGTCGCGCAGTTCGACGGTCGTGCCGGACATGGGCAGGCCGATGGAGCCGGTCTTGTTCAGCCCGCCGGGCGGGTTGCACACGGCGCAGGGGCTGGTTTCCGTCAGGCCGTAGCCTTCCACCACGACGCAGCCGGTGCGCGCCTCGAAGCGGGACTTCACCTCGGGCGGCAGGGGCGCGCCGCCGCTGATGCAGAAGCGGATGCTGGTCAGGTCGGCGCGGCCCTTGAAGGCGGCGATGGCATTGAACATGGTGGGCACGCCGGGCATGAAGGTGGGGCGGCGCCGGGCAATGGCGCGGACCGCCGCCTTCACCTCGAAGCGCGGCAGCATGACGATCTCGGCACCCGCATACACGGAGAACAGCAGCACCGTGGTCATGGCGAAGACGTGGAAGAACGGCAGCGCCGCCAGCGTCCGCTCCTGCCCCATGCGGGTGTCCTTGAACCAGAGCACGCCCTGAACCGTGTTGGCGTACAGGTTGGCGTGGCTCAGCATCGCGCCCTTCGGCACGCCGGAGGTGCCGCCGGTGTACTGCAGCACCGCCACGTCTTGATGCGGGTCGATGTCCACCGGGGCCGGCGGGTCGCCGGGTGCTGCGAGGTCCGCGAGGCGGACATGGGCAGCGTTCCGCGGCGGCGCGGTCCGGTCCCGGCGTTTCAGCGCACGGAACAGCGTGCGCTTGGCCCCGGGCAGCATGTCGGCGAACGGGCAGACGATGATCTGGGCCACGGCGCCCGCCGCCAGCAGCGCCGCCGCCTTCGGGTAGGTCACGGCCAGGTCGAGGGTCGCGATGGCCCGGATCTCGGCGTCCCGCGCCTGCGCCTCCAGCTCCCGCACCGTATAGAGCGGGTTGAAATTCACCACCGTCAGCCCGGCCTGCAGCGCCCCGAAAAACAGCAGCGGGTAGGCCGGGCAGTTCGGCAGCAACAGGCCGACGCGGCCGCCTTTGGCAAAGCCCAAGCGCTGGAACCCGGCGGCGATCCGCGACGCCATGGCGGCGGCTTCCGCCCACGTGGTGCGGCGGCCCAGGAAGTCGAACGCGGGGCGCGAGCCGAAGCGCCTGCCTGCGTCCTGCATCAGCGTGTGCAGCGGCGCCGCGGGGATCGGCGCGTGCCAATCCACACCGTCCGGGTAATGGTCCAGCCAGGGGGGCCGCGGGTCCATTCCGGGCGGTCGTCGGCTATTCCGCTGCGGCGCTGAAATTCGGCGTCCGGCGTTCTAGGAAGGCCGTGAAGGCTTCGCGCGCCTCGGCGTCTTGCAGCGCCTGGGCGAAGGCGGCGGACTCACGGTCCATCTGGGCGAGCAGCGCGCCGGGGTCGCCGCGCATCAGGGCACGGGTCGCGGCAAGTGCTGCCGGCGGCTTCGCCGCGAGCTTTTGCGCCTTAGCCCGCGCGTGCTCGCGCAACTCGACGGCGGGGACCAGCGCCGTCACCAGCCCGGCGGCGTGCGCGGCCTCCGCATCCATCGGCTCCCCCAGCATCAGCAGCGCGGACGCCCGGGCGGTGCCGACGCGCGACGGCAGCAGCATGCTGCTGCCGGCTTCCGGCACCAGGCCGAGATCGACGAAGGGAACAGACAGGCTGGCCGCCGGGCTGGCGTAAACCAGGTCGCAATGCAGCAGCAGCGTGGTGCCGATGCCGATGGCCGGGCCGTTGACCGCGGCGACCAGCGGCTTGCCGAAGGTGGCGGCCGCGCGGATGAACCGTCCGGCCGACGTTCCCGTGAGGCCGCCGGACATCGCGAGGAAGTCCTTGATGTCGTTGCCCGCGGTGAAGACGTCGCCCTCCCCCGTGACCAGCACGGCGCGGACCGCCGGGCGCGCGGCGGCGTCCGCCAGCGCGGTGGTCAGCGCGTCGTACATCGCCCCGGTGATGGCGTTCTTCTTCTCCGGCCGGTTGAAGCGCAGCTCCAGCACGCCGTCGGCCTCGTGGATCAGGATCAACTCTTGCGTCATGGGGGCACCTTTGGCGATGTTGCAGCCGAACCAATGGATAGCGCGCAGCATGGCCACGGAACAATATCAGACGCTGGTTGGCGAATCCTTTTCGAAACAGGTGCCGTTCGACGCGGCCGGCATCGCCGAGTTCGCCCGGCTGTGCGGCGACACCAACCCGCTGCACCATGACGCCGCCTACGCCGCCGGGTCGCGGTTCAAGGGCATCATCGCCTCGGGGCCGCAGGTGACGTCCTTGATGATGGCGATGGTCGCGGACTTCCTCGCGGCGCGCGGTCCAGGCGTGGGCCTGGGCTTCAACTTCCGGCTGCGCTCCGCCGTGCGGGTGGGGGAGACGGTGACGATGCGTTGGCGGATCACGGCGGTGAAGGAGAAGCGCTCGCTCGGCGGCCATGTCATCTCGCTGGAAGGCGAGGCCGTGCGCCCGGACGGGACCGTCGCGGTGGCCGCGACGGGCGAGGTGCTGGGGATGGACGCGCCCTGAGCTTGGGCAACAACGCGGGGGCTTGATGGCCTGAGCGTGTCCGGCCACTCTGCCGGGATGCACAACACTCCTGATACCGAACGTTTCCTGGCCGACCTCCATGCGCTGCGCCGCATCGGCACCTTCCGCACCGGGGTGCACCGCCCGACCTATACGCCCGAAGACATGCAGTCGCGGGAATGGCTGATGGCAGGCATGGCGGAGGCGGGCCTGGTGCCCGAGATGGACGGCATCGGCAACGTGCTGGGCCGCCATCCCGGCCCCGGCCCCAAGCTCCTGGCCGGCAGCCACATCGAAAGCCAGAACGAGGCCGGGTGGCTGGACGGCGCGCTGGGCGTGGTCTCCGCCCTGGCGCTGGCCCGCGCCGGCCTGCCGGTCGATGTGATCGCGTTCGCGGATGAGGAAGGGCATTACGGCTCCTTCTTAGGGTCCCGCTCCTTCACCGGGCTGCTGGAGGAGGCGGAGATCGACGCGCAGGTCAACCGCTACCACGGCAAGCCGCTGCGGCAGGCGCTGCAAGAGGCCGGGCTGGCGGGCCGGCCACGGATGGCGATGGAGGCGGGGCGCTACAAGGGCTTCGTCGAGATGCACATCGAGCAGGGCACCACGCTGGAAGCGGCGGGCGAGCAGGTCGGCGTGGTGACGGGGATCGTGGCGATCTGGCAATACCGCATCGTGATCGAGGGCCAACAGGACCACGCGGGCGGCACCACGATGGCGGAGCGGCGGGACGCCGGGCTGGCGGCGGTGCGGCTGCTGGCGTGGCTGGATGCGGAGTTCCCGAATCACGCGGCCGAGCGGACGGTGTGGACCTGCGGGCGGATCGCGCTGTCACCCGGCGCCGCGTCGATCATCCCGGGGCGGGCGGAGGTGCTGTTCCAGTTCCGCGACATCTCGGTGGAGGTGCTGGAACGGCTGGACGCCCTGCTGCGCCGGGGCGTGCAGGAGAGCAACCGGCGGGAGCGGTGCGTGGCGACGATTGAAGTGTTGGGGCAGTCGGCGCCGGCGCTGTGCGACGCCGGGTGGCAGGACGCACTAGCCGGGGCGGCGGAGGGGCTGGCGCCGGGGAAGTGGCGGCGGATGCCGAGCGGGGCGGGGCATGACGCGCAGTACATGGCGCGGGTGATGCCTTCGGCGATGCTGTTCGTGCCGTCGATTGGAGGGATCAGCCATCATTGGGCGGAGGATACGAAGGCGGAGGATTTGGCGATGGGGGTTCGGGTTTTGGCGGTGGGGGCGCGGAACTATCTTCTGACATCAATTTAGTTGCAACATAACAACAAGATTGACCGAGGGGAGCGGTTGGGGTTTATCGGGGATATGCGTACGGTGACCTGACGCGTTCCTTTTGCCCGTGCGCGAAAGGCACATGGCTATCACAGCAATAGATAGGTCGTAGGGATTATGGTCAGAAATGGCAAATAAGCGTGCCGGTCAGAAGATGAAGTATAACAAAGCTTTCACTGACTATAATAGGACCGATGACGAAGGGAAGAAGCTAAACGCTCTGCGCCTTATGGCGACCGTCATTAGAGACGCCCCTTTGAACGGTTTTAGCGAGAACGACGTAACTGATGGAAAGGATATTCCGGCTAAGCTTGACTTTGGCCATTTCCGGTCATGCGTTGGTCCAGAAGTGCGGCTCTGAGGCGATGTGGTCGAGGGCTGCGTCGAGGGGCATGGTCGCGATGCCGAACGGCCCTGAGGCGCCCCAGCG
>JAABUQ010008205.1_pt1 | contig 14768 bp, 13 predicted proteins | sample 5560001 | NCBI WGS metagenome assembly JAABUQ01 (sample SAMN10711888, study PRJNA513371) | rock metagenome | isolation source: Antarctica rocks | place: Antarctica: Victoria Land, Finger Mt nord | collected 2015-12-18 | reverse complement strand
CCAGTTCTTCTGGTGACAACTGCTTGAGGCTTTGCAATTCTACAGTTATCGGCTTTGGTGCATCACTCATACAGCTAGACTACTAGAAAATGGCTCTCTGTCAAGTCCTCGACCTGAATCCTTACGCTTTTGCTGACCTTTCTGTTTGCGAAAAGTCTCGCTCGTCCGAGAGCTAGGGGCGCGTACAACTATTAATCCTAAGAAGGTAGCAGGCACATTAATTAAACCTGTGAGCAAGGCGATCTTAATGTCTCGCTTCACCAGAAGGCTAAGGCCAAAGCTAACGCAGAAGGCAACCGAACACAGAAGCAACAGTTTTTTAACCATATCAGTTAAGGGTGCGATCGCTCCAAAGATTAGACAAATTCCCCCTTGGCAACCATAACTACTTTGCCCCCCACCGAGACTTCTATGTCTCCATCTTTTCGTTGAGCTTTCAATAACAGCAAAGCAGGTCTACCAATTTCATAGCCCTGTTCCACTCGCAGATTAATTGGTTCTTTACCAAAATAGGAATGCTGGACCAAATATCCGGCTAGACAACCATTCGCACTCCCGGTAGCTGGATCTTCTGGAATCCCGAAGTAATCGGCAAACACTCTAACACTCAAGTCATTAGCTGGGTTATAAGTCTCTGGGCAAAATCCTAGTATAGATTTTGCTTGAGTAGTACTGATTAATTCGAAACATTTGTCTCGGTTCACCTTGATTCGCTTCAGTGCTGATTGACTTTTTAAGGGAACAATGATAAATGGTACACCAGTAGAAACTTCTTGAATTGGAAATCTTAAATCTATCTCATCCAACTCTAAATTCAGGATTGGAGGTATTATCTCTGTAGCAAATACTTGATGGAAGCTTGGCGATTTTTGCTGCATCCATAACCATTCCAAAGAGCTATCTGAGTAATGCAACGTCACAGGGATTTGCCCGACTTTTAGATTCAAGATAATCTGCTTGGCTGGTTGTTCGATAAATTCTTGTTGCAGCACATATGCAGTTCCCAACGTGGGATGACCGGCAAAAGGTAGTTCTTGTTCTGGGGTAAATATCCGAACATCGTATCCCCCATCTCGCAAGTCTGGAGAAACAATAAAGGTTGTCTCTGCATAGTTCATCTCCTTAGCAAAGCGCTGCATTTTATCTTCAGAAATGCCAGCAGCATGAGTAAAAACTGCTAGCTGATTACCTGTATATTTTTCTTCCGCAAATACATCTACAATATAAAATTTCATTTTTATACCAGGACCTCGTTGGGACCAACAGCTAGGCAGCGGATGGCCTCTAAAAGACCTCTTGCTTTATTCAGGGTCTCTTCGTATTCTTTATCTGGGTTAGAATCGGCAACTAGACCAGCACCGGCTTGAACACTAACGGTATGGTCGCGGACTACCATCGTACGGATAGCGATCGCGCTATTGAGCTGGCCTTCAAAATCGTAATAACCATAGACACCGGAATAGGGTCCGCGACGGCAATCTTCCAAGTCGTGAATAATCTGCATTGCTCGGATTTTTGGCGTGCCGCTGACTGTACCTGCTGGAAAACAAGCTTTTAATAAATCCCAGGCGGTTTGGTGAGGAGCCAGTTCCCCAACGACATTGCTGACAATATGCATCACATGAGAGTACCGCTCAACCACCATTAATTCGTCCACTTTCACTGTACCGCTAGTGCAGACACGACCGATGTCATTGCGCCCTAGATCAACCAGCATGACGTGTTCAGCAATTTCCTTAGGGTCTTTGAGCAATTCCTCAGCTAGAGCCGCATCTTCCTGAGGCGTCTTACCTCGTGGGCGAGTTCCGGCAATTGGACGCACCGTTGCTAGCATGCCACCCGCTAGATTACGCTCAGCCTTGACCATGACTTCAGGACTCGAACCAATAATCTGCCAATCATTGAAGTGAAAGTAAGCCATGTAAGGCGAGGGATTGATCAGGCGCAAGGAGCGGTAAAGGGCAAAGGCTTCACCAGTGTATTCAGCACAGAGGCGTTGGGAAAGGACGACTTGGAAAATATCTCCGGCTTGGATGTGAGCTTTTGCCTTTTGGACGTTAGCGCAGTACTGTTCTCGCGGGGTGTTGCTAGTATAAACCAATCCTGAACTACTGTTTGGGGTTGGAGGAGTCCATTGCAACCGGGTAGTTTGCGGCGAGAGGGGCATCTGAAGCTTGCTGACTAGCTGGGCAACGCGATCGCATGCTTGTTGGTAAGCCTGCTGCAAATCTACCTGAGGGTCACGCAAATCAGTATAAGCAACTGCCCAGATTTTACGCTTCACCTGGTCAAAAATCAGCAGTTGGTCTACCTGCATCCACAGCCCATCTGGTAAATCCGTTGCCGATGCTGAGTAAATCGGAACACTAGGCTCAATCCACCGAATCAACTCATAGCCCCAGAACCCAAACAACCCGCCAATCCCTGGCGGCAACTGGGGTAACTTAACTGGTTGAAAAGGTTTCAGGCATTGAGCTAATGCTGTAAAGGGGTCGCCCTCAAACACCACCACTGAGCCATGTCTATGTGTCTGGGTAGTGCGGTTTCCCCTGGCTTCCAAAATCCAAAGCGGATTGCAGCCCAGAAAACTATAGCGTCCCAGTTTCTCCCCGCCTTCCACTGACTCTAATAGGAAGCTATAGGGCTGACCGGCACAGACTTTGTACCAAGCTGAAACTGGCGTATCCAGATCGGCCACCCATTCCTGATACACCGGCACAAAGTTACCCTGTTGAGCTAGGGTCGAGAACTGGGAAAACTCAGGGAATATCATTTAGAAAAGGGAGTAGGGAGTAGGGGAGGGCAGCCGCGTGGGCGGGTCCCCCGACTTGAGCGGACTGCCCGTCGAGCCAGCGCTGCAGGAGGGGAGCCACTGCGTTGGACGGGTTTCCCGGCTTGAAGCAAGTGGCGTTTTCCCACAGTCAACGGCGACTGGCGTAGTAGGGAGTAGGGAATAGAGAAGACATTCTCGGTCCTAGGCTTTAGCCTCCAGTCCGGACTAGAGGCTAAAGCCCGACAAAAAGCACTCTACGGCAGAGCCGAGGAACGAGGAGTAAAAAACGTCTCCATTCCCTACTCCTTCTATACCCGAAGTTCCGAGCGGAGGTTTCCTCCGCTCGGACTTCGCGCTACTCCCTGTTCCCTTTTAGACGTCGTAAGGATAACGACCGCTAAACTTCAACCTGGCTGGCGGAGGATTCTGACCAATGCTGCGGTCTACATACCCTACTTTCTCACGGCCTTCGTTCACCTTTTCAGGGAAGACGCCGTCATTCGGATGCAGGTACTGGACTTCTCCATTGGGATAGATCCGGTAAATTTTGTAGTCCGTAATTTTGAATTTTGCCCGAAGTTGCTGACCGCCTAAAGCTATGCCATATTCCTTCCGAGCTAGATACAGCGTGTTTTTACCTTGCCGCATGATGGCAGAGCCACCTGTGGGCATTTCAAACACTTGCTCTTTAGGGCTAGTCCAAGTAATAGCGTACTTTTCTTCTTCTTCAGCCTTTTTCAGTAAGCCACCAGTACTGCCACCGAATATGGGAGTTTGTCCATCCAATTCTGCTGCCATAGTATAGCTCTCTCAAGGGTTTTAGGGCATCCTAGCATCGAGACCGCACTGGTTTAGTGACAGTGTTAGGAACTGTAACAGTTCCCTTGTCCCCTACTCTCTCGTTGCCAATCGCTTTGGCTCTGAGCTACTCTCGACAATGGGGATGGTGAAGTGAAACTGACTGCCTTGGTCTTTGCCATCTGACTCCGCCCAAATCTGACCACCCCAGCCATTGACAATTTGGCGACAAATTGCTAGACCTAGACCTGTGCCGCCAGTGGTACGTCGCAGCGCCCCTTCTTCTTGATAAAATCTGTCAAACACCACTTCTAAACGGTTAGGTTCAATGCCGCGACCCGTGTCAGCAACTGTGACTTCCAACATTCGCGTGCCGTTGCAGTGAGCCTCAATAGTGATCTGTCCTGGAGTTGGGGTAAATTTGCAAGCGTTGTCTAGCAGTTTGGAAAGGACCTCGACTAGCCAATCGCCGTCAGCTTGGATCAAAGGTAGCGTCTCTGATACCTGGGTCGCGATCTTGGGTAGCTTTTCAGTCAAATAGCTGGAGCGAATCCGGCTAAGCGCCAGATCGACACATTCTTCTATGGGTAGGGATTCTGGGTGCCATTTCACCCGACCACTTTCTAGCGAAGATAGAGTGAGAAAATCTTGCACGAGTTTCCGCATCCGTTCAGAGTCTCCTAATGCGGTGCTTAGCATCACCTGTCGCAACTCCAACGGCATATCGGGTTCTGTGGAAAGACTTTCCAGACAGACCTGAATGGTTGACAGGGGGGTGCGGAGTTCATGACCAGTGATGGCGATCAGGTTGCTACGGGTGCTGCGGTCAAGGGCTTCCAGTTGCTGGTTCAGGTCTTCCAGGTTGGCGTAAGCTTCCGCTTGAATCAGGGCGGCTCCAATCTGGGTAGCGATCGCTTCTACCAGTGCCAGTTCGTCCTCCAGCCACTGATGGAGATTAGAGCGGCAGTAATGTAGCTCTACCATGCCTAACAACTTACCCTGATACAATACTGGCACCATCAGCCAGGAACGAATGCTAAATTGGCGGACGAGCGTACTCAGTGCCATTGAGTTGGTAACGCGCGAGTCGGTCTGAGTGTCGCCAACATAGACGCGCTCCCGCTGTTGTACCACTTCCTGAAATAGAGGATTATTCTGTAGCGGCCAAGTCTGGTCAGCCATAGATGGCACATCTGAACTCAAACACTCGTGGCTGATGATGGCAGTGGCATCAGTGGCTTGAGCGCGGTAGATTAAACACCGACAAACAGAGAGTGCCTGTCCCAGTTCTTGTACAGCCACCTTGAGAATTTCCTGGGGATGTAGGGGCTGCCCTTTGTGGCTGCCTCGGCGGATAGCAGCGGTAATCGAATTCACCATCCGCTCTTTCCGTTCTTGATTGGCAATGGAGCTGTAGGCTTTGATTAATTTGTACTGACCAGCTTGGAGGTAAGTGACCAAGCGCTGGACAAAAGGGTCTGGGTCGATATTATAAAATCCTGGCTGTGGCCTGGAGGCATTAGTCCGGTTAGCTGGCGCTACAGGCAACGAGCGGTTATTAGTTCTTTCTTGAGGACGAGCAGACTTGCGCTTGCGCGTCGAGAGTCCAAAGCCGGAACGCGCCTGCTCAATTTTGGTCGCCAACTCCGGCCTGTAGAGCAAAATCCGCTCTAGTAATAATTCAGCCGCTTGGCAACTGACATCACGGTCTGAAGTCCAAAAACCCTCAAACTGGCGAGCTGGATCCATATCGATGGCGGGGGGTAGCTCTGGCAATTGCTTTTGAGCTTGCGAGAGCGCGCCGCCGGGGCCGCCTCCAGCGGAACGTTGAGCTGCCATACCTTGGCGCTCCCGACATACTAGGCAGATGGCATATTGCTGAGCGATGACCACTAGATGCCACTCTTGACTCAATGGATCGGTTGGGTCAAATGCCACAGTCTCAACGCAGTCGGAGGCGTTGGTGAAATCAGTTTCTGGTGCTGCCAATATATAGACCTGATCGGTCCTTTGGGCAATTCGCCGGTAGCGGTGAGCTTCCTGGCGATAGAAGCGCTCCCGTTGGAAGCTAGCAATCACTAAAGGTTGCTCTGGAGAAGCTAGCACCTGGTCTTCCATCGCATGGGAAAGCGCCGTCAAGGAAGCCTTGAAATAAATTTGCGGCCGCAGTTGGGGCAGGGCTTGCATCAGATCGCTCAGTACGGAAGTCGAAATGCTCATGGCTGTCTGGCGCCTGCGCCGCAGGGAGTAGGGAAACCCCATGGATGAATCCACTCTTCTTGAAGCCAGGACGCCTTGTGCCTCGTGGCCAGCAATCTTGACACAAATCTGTTTTGGTTCTCCATAGATGAATCCGCTCTTCTTGTATCCGGTCTGGGAGTAGGGAGAATGAATTTGTCTTCCCCTACTCCCTACTCCCTACTCCCTTCTTCGGTAAGGTTCTCTATCAACCTATCCTACCGAGAAAAGAGTAGGGGAAAGCTAGGAAACTTAGGAAACCTAGGCTAATATGCTGGATAGCCACCCCGAAAGTGATGTATCTGCTTGGGTAAGGATTGACAGCAATATTCTGTTGACTTCAACCAAAAACGCTGGTAGCCAGACTTCTTCGGTCGGTTTAGCTATTTCTGCTACTTCTGTACACTTTTCATGAAAATCGCCCAGGTTGCTCCTTTGTGGGAGCGTGTCCCCCCCTTTCGCTACGGCGGCATTGAACTAATTGTCAGCCTACTCACCGATGAATTAGTCCGGCGCGGTCACGAGGTGACCTTATTTGCCTCTGGTGATTCAATAACGACCGGGAAGCTCAAGTCAGTACACGACCAAGCTCTGCGGCTCGACCCCCGTATCAAAGAGCCAGGATTCTACGAGCAAATGATGCTGGCTGATGTCTATCAACACGCAGATCAATTTGATATCATTCACTCCCACATCGGCTGTGCGGCCCTTCCCTACAGCAGTTTTGTCAAAACGCCAACATTGAACACAATGCACGGCACCTTCACTCCTGACAACGAGAAGATGTTTCGGCGCTTTGCTTGGCAGCCCTATGTCAGCATTAGTGAGGCGCAAAGAGAACCCCGCTTAGGCTTAAACTACATCTATACCGTCTACAATGGTATCGACACTGATGCCTATCCCTTTAATCCCGCACCAGCACAGCCGGCCTACCTAGCCTTCGTTGGTCGAATCTCCCCGGAAAAAGGGCCAGTGGAGGCGATTAAGATTGCTCGCGCTGCTGGATATCCATTGAAAATGGCTGGTAAGATTGATGTTGTCGATCAAGTCTTTTATCGGGAACAGGTCGAGCCTTTGATCGATGGCGAACAGATTCAGTACCTCGGTGAAGTTTCCCAAGCTCAGAAGGTTCAGTTGCTGAGTCAAGCCACTGTCACCTTATTCCCAATCAATTGGCGAGAACCTTTTGGGCTAGTGATGATTGAGTCAATGGCAGCTGGTACGCCCGTGATTGGGATGGGACTCGGCTCCGTGCCAGAGGTGATTGCTCATGGCAAGACGGGCTTTGTCTGCTACTCGCTGGAAACAATGGTTGAGGTGATCCCAGATACAATGAAACTAGACCGGCAGACCTGTCGGGACTACGTTTCAAGCCGCTTCAGTGTCCAGTCCATGACAGAAGAGTATGAAAAGGCTTTCCAGATGGTCTTAACTAGAGACGCTTAGGTGCTTAGGCTAGGGGGAAATAACTCTAGCCTCTTTAGTTGTATATAAGGATTAAATCTCTTTACAATAGTTTATGTACTCTCAGTTGCTCGTGTTGACTGAAGTAAAGTAGAAAGCTGAATGTTGACCAAGATTGACCAAAACCCTAAAAATAAACGGTGAAAGACGCAAATTGTTCTCTATGAACAAATTCAGATTTGTGAATTGAGATTTGGCTTAAAAGCTTATAAGGTTTTCCCCTACAGCTTTTAAGGATTTGCGTAAATTATTTTGGCTTAAACTGGGTCGTTGACAGCTCAAGCGCTGTGGACACCTGATATGGCGACTAGATAACTGACATTGGAGCGGAAATCTTTGGAATGACACCAGAAATACTGATGGCACCGGACAGGATTTCACTGGACGGAAAAATTTTTGTCCCTGCAGAAGAACTACCCATCCAAGAGTGGCCTTGTGTGACGAGTGAACGGCATCAGCCGATGCTCACGATTAAAAATGATGATGTGTTTTTGGTAACAGATACTCTGGGAAACATTTCTGGATGTTTAGTGGATGAACGCTCAGCCAGTATGGGTCTGTTTTGCGGCGATACCCGGTTTCTAAGTCGTCTGGAGTTACAGATTGAAGGGCGATCGCCTGTCCTGCTCAATAGTACAGCTGACAAAGGGTTTGTACTCTCGGTTTTATGTACAAATCCCACGATTGAAGAGCGTTTGCAGGCTGAGACGCTAGGGATTCGGCGAGAAATTGTCGTCAATGGGGCGCTGTTTGAAGAACTGGAAATCTCCAACTACAGTACAACTCCTGTCAGTTTTCAACTCAGTCTTAGCTTCAATGCGGATTTTGTCGATTTATTTGAAATCCGAGGCTTTCCCCGGGAGAAGCGGGGAAAAATCTTACGCCTTGTCCGGGAAGAAACAGCACCAAAACGGGAAACCGAGGACTTGACTCTCGCTTATCAGGGTCTAGATAACTCGTTGATGGAATCTTGCATCCAGTTTCAGCATCGCCTGCCAGACTGTTTCAACGGTTACACAGCAGTTTGGCAGCTAGAGCTAGGTTCCCATGAAACCCAGAAGTTAGGTTACCGGCTCAAGACGTTGACGAACAACCAGTCCAGCTCAATCGTTACTCCCCCAACGACTCTGGTGCAGGCTAGAGCCGCTGAGTTGTCGGAGGAAGACCTCTGGAGTCAACAAATTACGCGGATTCGCTCGGATAAAGCCACTTTTAATCGAGTCATTGAGCGAGCTGAGCAAGATCTCTACTTGCTGCGCCAGTCTTTTGGCAAGTACAAAACAGTCTCGGCCGGGGTACCATGGTTTTCGACGCTATTTGGGCGCGACACCCTAATTACCGCTTCGCAGACGTTGATGCTGAACCCAGCACTGGCCCGTGAAACACTGCTTCTATTGGCTACCTACCAAGGCAAAGTTGAGGATGAGTGGCGCGAAGAGGAACCGGGCAAGATTTTGCACGAGCTGCGGCTGGGAGAAATGGCGCGTTGTCATGAGATCCCCCACACGCCTTACTACGGCACCATCGACGCCACGCCTCTGTGGCTAATGCTCTATGCCGAGTATTACGTCTGGACTCACGATCGTGAAACCCTAGAGCGGCTGTGGCCCCATGCTTTGATGGCGATGGATTGGATTGACCGCAATTGCCAAGAGACAGGCTACCTGAGCTACTGCCGCAAATCCCGACGCGGTTTGGCTAATCAGGGTTGGAAAGACTCTGGCAACTGTATTGTCAACCACAAGGGTCAAATATCAACGGGGCCGACTTCCCTGTGTGAAGTGCAAGCCTATGTCTATGCCGCCAAAGTCCGTCTGGTGGAAATCGCTCGGATGAAGAAGCGAATTGATTTAGCAGATCGGTGGCAAGAGGAGGCAAGAAACCTCAAAGTCCGTTTCAATCGGGACTTTTGGCTGGAAGATCACGATTTCTGTGCCCTAGCTCTGGATGGAGAGGGCAATCAGGTGGACAGTGTTACTTCGAATCCTGGTCAGTGTCTGCATTTGGGCATTCTCACACCGGAAAAAGCTCATAATGTAGCAGAGCGGCTACGGGCACCAGACATGTTCAACGGTTGGGGCATTCGCACTTTAAGCAGTTTGTCACCGGCTTACAACCCGATGGGCTACCACATAGGTTCGGTTTGGCCCCACGATAACTCACTGATCGCCCTGGGGTTGCGATCGCTAGGGCTGACCGATCAGGCTCTGGAACTTTCCCAAGGCTTGCTTGACATGACCAAGCGTCAACCCTATCAACGACCACCAGAACTCTTCTGCGGCTACGAGCGAGCCAATGATGACGACCCAGTACAGTATCCCGTTGCCTGCTCGCCCCAGGCTTGGGCTACCGGCAGTATCTTTCAGTTGCTGCAAATGATGGTCAACCTGGTGCCCGATGCTCCTAACAACTGCTTGCGGATTATTGACCCTGCCTTGCCACAATCGATCAATTGCCTGTCGATACATAACTTGCGCGTCGGCACCACCATGCTCGATCTGGAATTTGAGCGCTCTGGCGGTACGACTGCCTGTCGCGTTGCCAAGAAACGAGGCAACCTGCGGGTGGTCATTGAAGCATAGATTTGGGGTTACATTCTTTGCTCCCCCTGCCTAAGAGTGCTCCCCCTGCTCCCCCTGCTCTCTTTGGGTTTCACCCTTGTAACCAGGGGAAGCATCGTACAGGGCATCTAATTGGGTGCGAGCATCTTCGACGCTGAGCGAGCGCATGACTAAAAGTGGGTCTTTGATCAGGTTGCCTGCAGGGTCTAATAACTCTGGATGTGGCACCGACTGAGGCGAAGACGAGATATAAGGGAAGTTACCTCGGTTTGCCATCGGCGATCGTGCCGCTGGATAAGTCCGATCTCGCTCAACACTAAACATCAGTAAGTTCCGAATCAAGTTACTAACGGCTATGAGGGCAAGGGTAGTAAAAGCCAGAATGTAGAGTAGGTGTAACATCTTATTGTTCTCCAGGCAAGGCAGTTTAAAGAGTTTTTAGCGTCGCATCAATGATGGCAGCGTCAGAGCCAACTAGCCATTTCTGAGATTTGTATTGCTCAACCTACATTCCTTTTTCCCGCTCGGTGGAATGCTCGGAGCGGAATTGCATTCCCACCTTCCAGCATTCTGTCACTAGTTGGTGCCACGGCATTAAAGTTGCTATGTCAATGCCAACTTGCTTCCCTGTGGCCTGAAACAGCATCTGAGCTGTGCTGACTTCCTGCTGTGCCTGCCTGACTCTGTCAAGTAAGTCAGATTGCTCCTTGGTGCTTAGGAAGGAAATTCTTTCATCCTCAAGCAAGGAGCGCGATCGCCCAAACCAATACTTAAAATCTTCTAACAACGGTTGCAATACCGTTTTGAGCAATTCAGGCTCAGGCAGGTTTGAGTTAAGCATGAATGAAAAATATATTTTTAACCTACTCATTAATATTAACGCCATTTACGTTTCTTAATATTTCCTGCTCAACTGTTAATCAGAATGAGGGTGAGTTACTCATAAATGCTAAGTACTTGTACTCATTTGATTCTAGATATGGCAAGATCTCTATTTAGCGCTATGTTGACTGGCAGTGCCTTGAGCAGGATAGTAATTTAGGTCGGTAAGATAGTAGTACTACAGTCAATCGCTACATCTAATAAATCGAGCCGCCAATGGTTCAGCAGACAATGCCCAGCTCAGAATCGACCGTGTCCCCACCAGAACAGCCTGACAAGATGTATCTGCCCCGAACCAGCGAATCTGAATCCTTAAAAAAAATCCGTCACACGGCGTCCCATGTCATGGCGATGGCAGTGCAGAAGCTTTTTCCTAAGGCGCAGGTGACCATCGGTCCCTGGATTGAAAACGGATTTTATTACGATTTTGACAATCCAGAGCCGTTTACTGAAAATGACCTGAAGGCGATCCAGAAAGAGATGGTCAAGGTCGTCAACCGGAAACTGCCGGTAACTCGGGAGGAGGTGAGTCGTGAGGAAGCCGAACGCCGGATTAAGGAAATTCATGAGCCTTACAAGCTAGAAATTCTTGCAGGTATCGAGGAACCAATCACGATTTACCACCTGGGAGCAGAATGGTGGGATTTGTGTGCTGGTCCTCATGTAGAAAATACCAGCGATCTGAACCCCAAAGCGATTGAATTGGAAAGCGTTGCTGGGGCTTATTGGCGGGGAGATGAAACTAAGGCGCAGTTGCAGCGGATTTATGCCACAGCCTGGGAGACGCCAGAGCAGTTGGCTGAATACAAGCGTCGCAAGGAAGAGGCGCTAAGGCGAGACCATCGACGGTTGGGTAAGGAACTAGGGCTGTTTATTTTTAGCGATGAAGTGGGACCAGGGTTGCCATTATGGACACCTAAGGGGACGGTGCTGCGCTCAACCCTTGAAGACTTCCTCAAGCAGGAACAGCTCAAACGTGGCTACCTACCTGTGGTAACGCCTCACATTGCTAGGGTGGATTTATTTAAGGTGTCGGGCCATTGGCAAAAATATAAAGAGGATATGTTCCCTCTGATGGCAGAGGATGAGCAGGCAGCTGTTGAAGAACAGGGCTTCGTCCTCAGGCCGATGAATTGTCCTTTTCACATTCAGATATACAAGAGCGAGCTACGTTCCTATCGGGAACTGCCGATGCGGTTAGCAGAATTTGGTACGGTATACCGCTACGAGCAATCGGGTGAATTGGGTGGACTGACGCGAGTGCGGGGTTTCACTGTGGATGATTCACATCTATTCGTAACGCCAGAACAGCTGGACAGCGAATTCCTCAATGTGGTGGATTTGATTCTATCAGTGTTTAAGAGTCTGCAACTGAAGAAATTCAAGGCCCGATTGAGTTTCCGAGATCCGGCTTCAGACAAATACATCGGCTCTGATGAGGCATGGGAGAAAGCCCAAGGAGCGATTCGTCGGGCAGTAGAAAAGCTGGGGATGGATCACTTTGAGGGGATTGGGGAAGCGGCGTTCTACGGTCCCAAGCTTGACTTTATCTTCCAGGATGTGCTCGATCGCGAGTGGCAGCTCGGTACGGTGCAGGTGGATTACAACCTGCCGGAACGGTTTGACTTAGAGTATGTGGCGGAGGATGGCTCTCGTAAACGCCCAGTGATGATTCACCGAGCGCCTTTTGGCTCGTTAGAACGGTTAATCGGTATCTTAATTGAAGAATATGCTGGGGATTTTCCGTTGTGGTTAGCGCCGGTACAAGCTAGATTGCTGCCGGTGAGTGAAGCGACTCTGCCCTTTGCTTTGGAAGTGGCAGACAAAATGCGATCGCTCGGTATCCGAGCTGAGGCAGATACTAGTAATGAGCGACTGGGTAAGTTGGTTCGCAATGCGGAGAAGGAGAAAATCCCACTGAGGGCAGTAGTGGGAGTCAAGGAAGTGGAGTCTGATAGCCTGAGTATTCACACCCGTGCTTCTGGAGATCTGGGTGTGATCCCAGTGGCGGAGGTGTTGGAAAAAATGGAACGGGCGATCGCCAACCATGACAGTTTTTAAATGACGAAAACTGTTACCGTTACTGTTCCAGCAACAACTGCTAACTTGGGGCCGGGTTTCGACTGCATCGGAGCCGCCCTGACTTTGTACAATCAGTTCAAGTTTACCTGCGTCGATTCCGCTGGCTCTTTTCGAGTCAGCATTGCGGTTACTGGTGCTGAGGCTCAACTGGTTAAGACTGATGAGAGTAATCTACTCTACCAAGCGTTTGTGAGGTTTTATGAACATTTGGGTCAGATGCCCTCACCTGTGCAAATTGAAATTCTTCTGGGTGTGCCGCTGGCAAGGGGATTAGGGAGTTCGGCAACGGCAATTGTGGGTGGGCTGGTAGGGGCAAATCACTTGGCTGGAACTCCGCTCAATGAGCGGCAGGTGATGGAGTTGGCGATCGCTCTGGAAGGACACCCGGATAATGTGGTTCCGGCGTTGTTGGGGGGGTGTCGTTTGGCTGCTATGGGTTTTAGTACCGAACCGCAGGGGAGCCAGTCCCGTGGCGGGGAACCCAGACCGCTTGAGGGAACTGGCGTACGCGGAGGACGCAGAGGGGAAGAGGAGGGGGAGGGTTTTGGTGGTTGGGAGGTTTGTGATGTTCCTTGGCACCCTGATGTTGTGCCGGTGGTGGCGATTCCGAATTTTGAGCTTGAGACGCAGGAGGCGCGGCGGGTTCTGCCAGTTGAGGTAAGTCGGATGGATGCGATTTTTAATACGGCGCATCTCGGGTTGTTGTTGCGGGGGTTGGAGACGGGAAGGGTTGACTGGCTAAGAGTGGCTCTGCAAGATCGGTTGCATCAGCCTTATCGTCTAGCTTTGATTCCAGGTTATGAGGCGGTGCGGCAAGCAGCTATGGCAGCTGGTGCTTTGGGTATGGTTATTAGTGGGGCTGGACCAACTTTGTTATCGCTGGTGAATCCGGCACGGGCGGCAGACGTTGAGATGGCGATGGGGGCGGCTTGGCAGGATCAGGGAGTAACAGCTCAGGTGCGATCGCTCTCTATTGAGCCTCGAGGCGCGATGAATCTTACCGTATAGTTCCCCTCAACTCCATTGAGGGGAACTGGATGCTTTGAAATGCCGCTGTTGGCTTTTTAGTCGTCATAGATCAGACATTCGGAAGCACTGGGATTGTCCGCACAGTACCGCTCAAGAGAATTCTTTGGTTGAGCAACAGCCGCATGCTGGTGCGAGGCTTCAGCTTGAAGTTCTTCAACGGCGTCCCAGGCGGCGGCACACTTAGCAGTGTCACTGCCACTGCTCTCACAGATAGCACGGGCTTCTTCGCGCTCTCTTTCAATCAATTCTTCGATATGACTCGCAGCTTTTTTAATTTCCTGCTGCACCTGTTCGGAGATACTGCTAGGAACTTGCATGTTATTCACAGCTTTCTGCAGCTCTTGTTCAATTTTGCTCATAGCTTTTTTCTCAATCACTGTCATTCAGTATAATAGAAGACTATGGTAATTCACTGATTTCCCAGAGGTTGGGTGGCATTGGTGAAACAAGTCCAGACAGACAAAGGACTGTGCGGTGAGCGTCATCGTTATTGTAGATGTAAGTTAATTAAAACTTATAAAGATTAACTGGAACCTATGACAGCACAAGGCAGAGAAAGTTCAGGCGCAGAGCAAGTCAGTGAAGCAGTCACTACAGCAATTCACGTTGGTACTTTTGCAGCCAAGTTGGCTTACGAGGCATTGCGCTCCACTGCTGACAACATGACAAGCACTACCACTGCCGTAGGAGAGATTGTTGGACCTGTGGCTTTGCAACTCGTGGAGCAGGGGACGGAAACTGTGGGCAGAATCGTCACTCCGATCGCTGAAAATCCGCTAGTGAAATCCGCTGCCAAATTTCCAGGCATTAACTGGCTACTAGACATCTCCAAAATAGTAACATTTTATGGTAAAAGAATATTAGAAATATTTTTTACACAGAAATATGAGCAACATACTGAATCATATTGAAGAGAATCCTAAAGAAACACAGAGGTTAAT
>JAABUQ010008204.1_pt1 | contig 14769 bp, 16 predicted proteins | sample 5560001 | NCBI WGS metagenome assembly JAABUQ01 (sample SAMN10711888, study PRJNA513371) | rock metagenome | isolation source: Antarctica rocks | place: Antarctica: Victoria Land, Finger Mt nord | collected 2015-12-18 | reverse complement strand
AATTATAGATTGAGGGGAAAAGGGGGAAGGGGTGGACTGAGGTAGCTTGGATGAGCTGCGGGGGGGGGTAGGCCATTTCTCTATACTGGATCGGACGGCGGGGTGGTGGCGTAAGTGGAGTGGCTACGTGTGTGGAGGTGGGGGAGGAGATCTGGCATGAGAACGGGATGGGTCGTCTTGTGGTATATTTAGAGAAGGGGGGGGGGGGATGAAGTGATATTCACACGCAGGATCAAAAGTGCATACTATCATCTATGTATCCCCAATGCACACTATCCAACCTCGTCTATCTCCCAAATCATAACCACAGAAGCCGCGAGGGCCCGTCCGCTTCCCTGGCCGGCGCTGTTGCTTCTTTTCTTGTTTGTGTTACCGCTGTTCTAGGCAAGGTCTGTCTCGTGTGAGGGTTTGAAGAGGTGTGAGATTTGTGGTGGTGTATGTACTCTCCGGCAGCCAGCTGTATGTTCATGAGAGCTGCAAGTGTTCTTCATGCAGATACACGCATTTGCCGGTAAGTAGCCGCATATTCCCAGCAAATGCGCGTGGTATTCATGCATATAGCACGTATTCTCCGAAAAGTAGCCGCATATCCCAAGCACGTGCACGATCGAGTAGCTGTGTTCTCCGAGCAACCGCTCTCACTTCCCCAGCAGCCATTTCCTCAATGTAGATGCACGTTTGCCAATCACAGCAAATATTGTACACTCTCCCGTTTTCCAAAAAGCGGGCTAGGGTGTCCGACCGCTTGGAAGATGATGTTGTCAGGCATCTTGCTTGGTCGGTGCTCTTCCCTTGGACCACATGCGATGGCTTTGGCAGCTCTTATGCCTCCCTTTCCTCTCGTATAGCCATCTTCCCCTTGCCATTGTCCGAAGGCCCCGGGTCTCCTCCATCATCCTCGTGCTTGCGTTTGACACTCTTGCCTTTGTGCTTGTCGGAACGCTTTGAGTCCTCTCCGTCCCCCCCCGGTCCAGTCGTCGGATCTTCATTGTCAACTCCCTGCTGGGCCTTTGCAAAGGTTGCCGCAACAATCATTGGGAAAACAATCGTCGCGTCCGCGAAAACCTTCACGCTATCTCCGCCTTTTGCAATTTTTCCCCAGCTCAACGCCTCTTCTGGGCTAGCCCCAGCATCACTCCCGTCAAACTCCTGTGCCGTGTTGACATAGACTGCTTCCTCTGCTCCATCTGCTGCCAAGCACGCATTCGCAATGTGATGCTTGACCAACCCCCCCCCCAGTATGATGATGCCACGTCGTTTGGCACGACGAGCATATTTGCAGATGGCGTGCATGTCCCTGCTGATGCTGATGTCAAGGACCGGGGGTTTTTTCACAAAGGCATCTCTCTTGTTGGCCCAGTAGTCACGGTGAGATTCGAACTTGTGATTGCAAAGCATATCCCCCAGACTGCCATCCGTGAATGCGGGGCAGAAAACGGGGATGTCGTTCTTGTATGCCCAGTAGCAGATGGAGGACTCATGGTTAGGCTTCTTCCCTATCTCCATTCCCAAGCGTTTGATGACATTTCGAGGGGTCCACACGACTGGCTTGTCGTCATTGCGGGTGGCTTGTTGTTTCTCGAGCATATCGTCGTAGATTTTGATGATCCAGTCCTCGAAATCTTTGTAATTATTACCAGGCACGATGAGGTTGCCAATACGGTTCCAGCCCTTTTCGCGGAGGTTGGCGCCTTTGGCGGTCCACGAGTGTACGTAGGTGGGGCTGAGGCATTTGATGAGATCCTCTTCGATACCGCCAGCTGTTGTCACAATGTAGGAGACGTGCTTGTGTTGGACGAGATAGCGGATGGTAGAGCGTAGACCGGAGGAGACGAGATTGGAAGTGTAGCCGAGGAAGATGGATGACTTGTCTCCGGGTTCAGGACCCCGCCATGATCTCATCTTGTTAATTATACGCACAGCTTCTGCTACGCCGGTGGCTTGGAAACCCGTGTTCGTCATGCCGGCGATCATTTCTGCGACGGTGATGTCTCGGCCTTTGTAGTCGTCGAATTCGATGCCGGAGACTTCAGACCATTCTTTTGGAATGGGATCTGAGCCTTTGAGGACGACGTCTCGGTTGAATTCTGGCTCTTGATCTTGTGATCCTGAGCCACTGTCGGTGACCGCCATGGTGAAAGTTCTATGATATAAATGGGAGAGTGACGAAACCCCAGAAAGGGCCAAAAACCAGACGTCCTTGATCTTGAGAAGTCAAACTTCTGATGAAAATAAGATATGGAGAATAAGTGCAGCTTTTAGACCAAGATAATGTCAAGAGCTTTCCAAGAAGTTACCGGCCGGACAACTGGCGGTGTAGATGATTGAAGGATGATTGACAGTATGAAATCTGAAGCGACCAGAAGTATCTCCTTGTGGCCTTCGCTTCCTTCTTCTGCCCCACATCGATTTTCTCCTTCCCACTGACGTACTCTACATGCAGTCTTATCACATAGATTCCCTTCACATTAAACAACGTACTTACCTCGCACGTATTTCACTGGCCATGTGAATTGCACAGCAAGTCAAACGTCGGATCTAGGTTTCCAGAGAGGTTTTGTAACACATGAATTGTGTTTACAGAGCTAGAGATGGATTGTTGAAGTGAAGTGAAGGTTTGATGAAACTGGATTCACCCAAATGGGGATTGAGGCTCCAGAGAATTCCACTTCTTTCGTCAACAAACAAGACCTGCAGGGGGACGTAGTGGCATACCTTAAATCCCAACATCTCCATGTCAAGCAACGGCTGCCAATTGCTACACGTTCAGACGTTGAACATGTAGGAATTTACGATGTCACTATCGCTGAAAAAAGCTAGATTGCAAACCCGCCTCCTTCCAAAATCTTCACTAAGATATATCTTAAATCACAGCTTCGCAGAAGATAAACTGATATTCATCTCACTTCCCGAGAGGATTTTTTGAAATTCATCTGTATCGTCATCAGGATTCATGGCGTCCATAGTTATTCATAGACCCTGGGCTGTCTCGCTCCTTCTCTTTGCCGGCTCTTTTGGACGATTGGCGATGGGGGAACTTCGGAAGCATGGAGAAGAAGCTAGATTTAATCAGGAGAGGTCCCCGCGTGCTACCCGCGTGCTACCCGAGTGCCAAGCGAGCCAAGCAATGCTAAGAACATCGAATGGGCAACTTGCAGTCTTGCACCCAAATCCTGCCTGAACCTATGGACCTGATCCATTTCATTCTCTAGTTTGCTTACTGATTGTCCAGCACTCTTTTGTTTTCTCTCCATCGACGTATGAGACCTCCATGGTTTGCTCACTATTCCTGAAACAACGATCTCGGATCTCCACCCTGATCTGATTGGTTCGATGACCCGGAACTGGCTTTAACACCAGACCCACCTCCACTGTACCCACCTGTGGCAAGATTCTGGGGATCGCCTTGTTTACCCCAAACCTTATCCCACCAGCATATCTTGAATCAACGGCGGTTAGAAACGCTGTAGAACACTGTATCATCCCTAACGGCCCACAATTGACCATGGTCTATGTCTTCACGCTTCCCGCCTTCGAATCCCAGCGAAGGCCGCTATCAACGAGAACGCTCCTCCTCAAGACCACTGGAGAGACGATCGACTTCAACCTACAATGACAGCCCTTTGTCATCCCGCCTCAGCGAGCCAGGATTTCGCTCCGGCGACTCCTTCAACGCAAGACGAGATCCTCCCCGGGAGCCCCCGCGAGGTCCAAGAGCGCTTCTAGGTGGACCCAGGGGTGGATACAACGGACGAGGAAGAGGCTACATCAATCGCGGTGATGGTTATGACCGAGACCCTCGTGAAGCCAGAGGTGAGCCCCCATTCGCGAGACGAGGCCGGGGCCAAGACTGGAGCGCTCGAGACCGGTTTGATACCAGAGAGCGAAGACCATCCTCTCCAAGTCGAGATCGATCAAGATCTCCCTTGGGTCGGGACTCTAGAGATGTGAAAGATGGAGATTCAAGTCTGAGAGGGAGGGACTCGAGGGATGGCCCCCTTTCGGCAGGATCCAGTGTCTCGGATACGTTTGCTCCTCGCGGTAGGGGCGGCTTCCGTGGCCGAGGCAGAGACGACTGGGAGTACAATTGCGGGCGAGCTCCTCAAGCTGACGAGAGAGGCGCTTCCGGTCGGAGAAGCCCCTCGCGGGAACGCGAATGGACTCAGCCACGAGATGATCGAGAGCGTGAAGCCGAAGTGGGAATGAGTAGACGAGATGACGATACACGGAAGGAAAGGGAGGAGTACAGGGAACAGCCTCCTTACCGTCCTGACTCCAGAAATTCGGGCGGTTTGTTGCGGACTCCTCTAACATCCCGCTCTACTTCGACGACATCAATTAAGCAGACAAACGCAGATCGATTCAATCAGAACTTGCGAGAACCTCGGGATATTGTATCAGACCCCACTCGGAAGCAACTGGACCCAACCATGAGCACCCAAGCACCTAGTAATTTCAAGGACGGCAACCGCGCGGAAGGTGAGCGCTATGGCTCTCGCACAACATCTCCACCTCCTCAAGCTCCTCCGGTGCCTGCTTTTGGCTCGATTCCTCAACGGACGTCAGCTGTCACCCAAGAAACCCGACCTAAACAGAACATACCAAAATTAGAGGGCCCTCCTATACATCCATCACGGCTCAGTCTCCTAGATTCCACAAGGGATGTCCCCACGGCTCCTAAAGCGGATATTAGCAGAGCTCCGACGGCACCGAAGAGTCAGCAGAAATCCTCCAATGACTTGTCTGAGGCTATGAGTGGTATGTCTGGTAGCGATGGGGACAGATACGGCCATTCTCGAGGCCCTGCAGTAGCTTCAGCAAATCAGGGTATGAAGGATGCTTCATACGATTCTGGGCGTCATTGGACGAAAAAATTCTCGCAACCTGGTGTTGATTCTGATACTCCTCTTGGTCGATCAATCAGCTCCACGGCGGATGCTTCTCGTGCTTCAAGCGCTATTCAAACATCAGCGCGCCGCGCAGTCGAAGACCAAGGTCGTGCTAGTGATGTTCCACCAATCTCTTCCGTATCGGGTCCGAGACCTCCAGCAGACGACGGTGCGAATCAAAAGTCGCCTATCAAGATTCCAACAGGTCCTCGAGCAGAACGCTCTGCGCCCCCAATAAGACATCCAGCCCAGCCATCTATTCGAGGGCCCATCAACAGACCTCCCCAGATCATGCAGCGTCCAGGGGGTCGGCAATCCAACTGGTCTTGGATCAGGCCAGGTTTACCACAATCGACTCCTCGAGCTCCGTCAATCATGCAAACGGTTCCAACCAAGAGGGACCACGTTGGTGAGGAGAAGTCTCGGCCCTCTTCATCCAACGCAGAGTCTGCCGAGTCTACGATAGAGGCGTGGCGTCGCACATACGCGCCATCGACATCGAATGCCACTGGAACCAGCAAGTCTCCGGAAAGCGGCATCTCCAATCTTGCCCGCACTGGTGAAGGTACTATTGACGCGAGAAAGCCGAGCCTTAACGACCTGAGGTCGGAGATAATGACTGCTGAGTCCGGTGGATATGAGGATTCCGATGACGCTGAAGCCGATGATGCAGAGATGGATCTCGACGAGAAAGATTACAATGAGGCGGAAGAGAAGTTCAATCGTGAACTACGAGCTCTGGAGGCACGAATACCACCCAGTCCTCAGAGCGATCCCGCATTGTTGGAGAAGCTGGAGATGCTGGATGCTTTGGCAAGTGCACTCGAAGAGAAAGTCAGAGACGGATCCTCTGTCGAACAGCCTCATGTTGACACTACACCGCTGGGCCTGCCCTCTCCAAAATTGGGATCAGCGGACAAAGTGGATATCAAGAGCGAGGAGCACAGTCCTGTCCTCCCAATTAGAACACGCCTCCAAACGCCTCCCATCGAAAGTCTTCCATATCTGTGCACAGGACTCCCAACCCCATTTTCCGAGATGGAGGAACTGCAAATCGATACTTCTCCACAAAAACCAACGCGGGATCTTATCATCGAAACCCTGACTAAAGTCCAAGAGTCCCTGGAATTCGAGGTTGACGAGGCAAGAAGTACGTACGCTCGATTGTACAAGCCTTGGCGAATGGCCGTAGAAGATGAGGATGATTTAAGAAAAAACGTCGATCAAAGAGTCGAGTCTCCGGAACCAGCAGCTGCACCTACTCCAGCAGGTAGACGCGGGAAAATCATCAGTGAATTGGATTGGGCTGCAGTTCTCAGAGAATCACAAGAGACCGCGGCCAGGGAAGAACAAGCAAGGCGAGAACGGCAGGCGCCTGTCTACGTACCTGAAAACACTTTCAATCCCGAGCGAGAGGCTGTTGTTCCAGTAATGTTGAGTAGACATGAGGCGCGGAGCTGTAGATTCGACGACCTCAACAACATAATTCTTCCAGACAGAGTTCTCGCGGCTCTCAAGTTTGTGCCAGAGAAGGACGATTTCACCCCAGCCGAACAAGAAGAATTCCTGCTTCAGTACATCGGAAATCCAAAGAAATTTGGAGAGGTCGCCAGGCATCTTCCTGGACGAACGTATCAAGACTGCGTCAAGCATTACTATCTGACGAAGCTAGAGGCGAAATATAAAGTCCGGGAACTTCAGCTTGGGAGAAAAGGAAAAGGCAAAGGTTATTCAAAGACACGTGGAACGCAAATCAAGCCGAAGTTCAACCTAGTGGGTGCGGCCCTCGATGGTACGACGGATTATAATGGTCAAGCTGTGGCTTTGACAGAAAAGGGCCGTCCTAGACGCGCTGCAGCTCCCACATTTGGGGAAATTGCTGAGCCGGATTGCGCAGCATTAGCTGTGACGCCCGTAAGGCGCACTAATGCCAGCAAAGATCCTGCCAGCGGTAATCTGAGCTCAGAGAAGCCGACCGGCAGACGGACAAGGACTGTGCCTGCCAAAGAGAAAGTTGGAAGGAGAGGGAAGGCTCCATTGTTGGCTGCAGCACCGGGTCCCTCGCCTGGACCATCTCCGCAGAAAGAGAACAATGAAAATATCAGGCCGATAAGCAGAGACCCGGCTGCCGAGTTGATAGAGCAGCGTGTCAATGACCTGGAAGGGGCGCAAGTTCTTGCAGGCCTTCCTACCATTAATCAAGGGCCCATTGCGCAGCAGAGTCAAGTGGATTATACTGAAAGCTGGCTGATATCTCAACCCCCAGCGGCGAGTGCTCCGCTTATGCAAGATCCTCCTTTGCAGTCGAGGCTAGAGCCACCACAGTCAGTACCGCAGCCAAAGACTTCGACAGCCCCTGGAACGTCGAGTTATTGGTCCGTTCCCGAGCAACAAGATTTCCGCAATTATGTTCTATACTTTGGGACTGATTGGCAGACTATTGCCAGCACCATGAAGACCAAGACTCACACCATGGTATGGCACCTCCTCACTCCTGTCTTTCTAGAGACTGACCATACTCTTTCCTAGATCAAAAACTACTATACTCGAGAAATCAATAAAGGAGAAGATGGCAAAGCCTTGGAGCTTGCAGTTCAGGCTACCAACGAAAGGAGAAAGCGTGGAGAGAACATGGGTCCTGCCCCCCCAGCTTGTCCTGTCCCACCGAAGCGACGATACGACTCAACTCTGAGAGAACCACAAAGACCCTTGGCTCCGTTAGTGGATGTGAGTGAGGTTGGGAGCGATTCTCCCAGCCTTCGAGCAACCAAATCTCAAATATCCCCCCATAGCTTTGGAAATGCTCAGTCTAGGTTTTCTGCGTCGGCTCAAGCTGAGCAGGGCGCAGCAGCTCTGTCTTCACAAATGCTATTGCAAGGTCCCGCAAGCCCTGCCAGTCGTATAACAATTCAACCCCAGCAACGGTCTCAGCAGACGCCCGGGCCACGAATGGGTATGTTTCCAGATGGACGATCTCGTCCTTCTTCGCAGCCGCAGAATCAGATGGAGCCAGCTGCACGCGAGCAGCATCAAAAGCAGCAAAGACGACAGCAGCAACAGCAGCAGCAGCATCAGGACCAGCAGCATGCATACTTACATCATCAACAACAACGTCAAGAGCAACGACAGCAGCAAATCGTGCAACGGCAACAAGACCAAGACCTGGAGGAGCGAGCTCCTCAGCATTATCGGTCGCAAGCACAACATCAAGTTGCTATTAACCCCTCACAAACCTCTGTACTCGATTATCGCCTTGCGCAACAGCCTACTATTGATATTGATGAACCTTCACGACGTGCGTTTGAGCAGCGGTTGCAAGACCGTATGCAAAGTAACCAAGAGGAACTTCAACGTCACAGGATTACTCAAAAAAGGCAACAGCCTGGTGATGGTGTTTCCGATAGCCACCGCGTAAGCTCGGGCACTTTCGCTATACCTCGTCAACAAACGGCCTCTACCAAACCGCATGCGCCATCGAGTATGCCGATGCCAGTGTCTCCTCCAGCCGGGCTACAACGGCCAAATTCAGTGCCTGCCGCTGCTGCATCAGCTCCACCAGCGCCGCCTCAGCCGCCGAAGAAATCTAGCATCATGAACCTGCTCAACGATGAGCCAGCTGAACCGAAACCATCCAAGCGACTCGGCGATCCACGCACGACTGCTCGTACGCCAGAACCTCAAGCAACGTCAAGCTCAAGTCAACTCTATCCTCAGTCGACTCAGATGATGCAGCCACAGTTCTACAGACGGGATGCAGCCAGCGATGCTGTTCATCGATTGCCTCTGGGCCAGAGTCAGCAACAGCAACAGAGCCAGGTTCGAGAGTCGATGAGAGATCAGGCCCCAGGCCACCAACGCGCGCTGTTCGATGCGAAAGCCAATTTTCAGTTGCAGTCTGCAGATCCAGGGCACGCTGTATCGAGCTACATGCCAACGACCTCAAGACCTGGCTTTCAACTCCTGCAAAGAGACCGGGCGCCAAGTCCCACACCATTTAGTCATTCCCGGACCTCCTCTTACACAAGCATTCATCAGCAGCAGGTACAATCGCAGCCGCGCACTCATGAACATCGGACGTCAATACCAGGAACCCCTGCTGAGTCAACTCTGCGCCCATCTCCTTACGCCAATCTCAATCCGCACCAGCCTCAACTCCTGCACCACAACCCCACGCCGCTCCAGCAACAGCATCAGCTCCATCAGCAACAATTGCAGGAAGAAGAACAGCGTGAACGAATGCTCCGTCTGGGGCAACAGCCATTAATCTACGCAGAAGCAGAGTCTGACAGGTACCGTCGTAATTACAATCCTGAGCCTGCTCGTCCATCACATCAACAAAGCGCTGCTTTTATCGAGTCTTTGCACCGTCTGCAACAAGATGCGCAAATGCAACAAGAGCAACAGAGCCTTCTCAGGCAGGAACACGACAGGATGCTGCACGAGCGAGAAAATTTGATAAGCGCACCCCCTCGGCCTCGGCTAGACGGGCCGGCTCCGTCTGGACCAAGATATGCTCCATTCTATGACAGCCAAGGGGGTGGATACGCTCAGCATGGCGGAGCGAGGGATGGAAACAGTGGTGGGGCGCAGAGTAGGGGGTATGAGGACAGGAGATGAGAAACTCCATCATGATGAAAGCCTGCTCTGATGATGGATGACTGATGAGATAGATACCCTTGTACTTTTTTCTTTTTGACACTTGGAGTGAAGTTGTACGATATCTGTATATAGCAGCGCAGGCTCTATCCTTGAAACAATAGTAGTTTCATGTGGCTATTTATTTAGGACATTCGTTTGCCTCCGATAAATCTCCAGATTTCCATTATAATAATAGCAACTTGAATAGCCCGTGTAACTAAACGAGGAACTGGCCATTCGCTTGAACGCGCTATCGACACCCCTTTTCCCCACGAGGCTTAGCGGTCTGCGATCTGCATAGGCGAAGGATCGCAGTGGGAGATAAACGTGGGGACGGTATATGAAACCCCCCAATGTCGGAGAAAAGACATCCCTTTTGAAAGAACAAGGTAATACCTATCATAAGATAAGGTAAGCATGCGGCCGTAACAGGTCCACCTTGACTTGTTCTCCCACTGATCAAGAACACGATGCAGCAAGACGCTGACGTCAGTGCGCATGAAATGGACTTGTTCGGTGTGGTGCTATGAAAGTGCGTTGTATGGAGAAGAGCAGCCTGTCGGTCAAGCAGGGGTGCTGCATACAAGGAGACCTTTAGTGCAATGAACCCTCCTGCCTTAGAGCGGTCTTAGTTCAATCACATTTCAGAACGCGTGAACCAACTCCAGTGAACTCATAAAGGCTCTGGCCTGCGCACATCCATCATGAGTCTTCAACGCAATTCATGCATTGTATGCATATTTTTGGACTCGTCGGACCTCTTGCACACGTTCACTCCCTCAAGCCGGCGCCGGTGACCATACTGGATATTGTCTACCCCTCCGTTTCCGGAGACGGTGCCAAGCGCTTTGCTAAGGGACAGGAGTGCGCACGGAGTAATAAAAAGACTGTACGAGGGAATATAGGGGGATCTTGAGCAGGACTGGTTTCCCCGCCGATTCAGCATGATCAACGGCTGTCCCTATTAAATACCATCAACCCACCCCCCCAGGCGCCACTCGGCAACAAGAAACCCTCTGGCCTGCCTTTGCTTGGAGAAACAGTGAGCAAGAGCTCCAAAGGCGTCGAGTATATATTGGAAGAAATTATAATCCACCATGCCGTCAAAGAAGAAAGCTCGTGAGTCCTCCGGCCCATGCGAGAAGAGCTCATTTATATCTCTTCTCGATCATGCTAGTGAGCATTGCAGAGCGACTGCTGATTGTGACGTCCAGCACATTCACTTCGATACTCCACCTGGAACAATGGTTATGAATCATATAGGCCTGGGCAAGATGGAGGAGATCGTGAAGGAGACCCACATCACTCGCCTGGGGAACATAATGGGAGTCAAGACAGGTACAAATCCAGCATATGTGAGTGGGCGCCTCCTATCGCTTCTGCTCTGATTCCTGCTCTGATTCCTGCACTTTTCACACCCCACCTCTCAATCGAGACAACTAGTCCCTTCGACACTGTCTTTTAAGACATTGCATCATACTCTGCCCACACTTCACTCACCCAACTAAGACATCACTACTCATCTATTTCCACACCACTCCTCACCATCATCATTGTTTAACGAAGTTATCACCTTTCATTGGGAATAGTACATTTCAGCAAGTCAGTGCTGCAATCACGTCAATCTCATCTGAAGGTCTAGCGGGGCAGTCACTGATTCTATCTAGACGGCAAAGGCAGTGACCAATTCACTTTTGATCAACAAAAATATTTGGAGAATCCTCAATCCGCCGGAGGTGCTCCATCACCCCAAATGGTCGAGTCCTCAAGAGACCCTCGGCTCGCTCATCGCCGTGAATCAATACATACACCTCGCCTCGAGCATACTCGTTCTGAAATCTCCTCACCTACGAAAAGCTCAGAAGATCAAATCGAAATTACAATGGGGAAGTCCAACCAGTTGTTGCAGGAGCTCAGCCGCTTTGGTACTGCCATCAGCTCGACTGCCAATACCGCTGTCCGTGCCGATCTTTCAAAAGAGGAAGCGGACTCTCAGCAGTGGGCCGATAGAAAGTTTGGGAAGCACAAGCTTGTATTCCTACCCTTGTCTGAGAGCGGAAATGCCATAGTGGGAGACAGTGAGCGAAGCCAAGAACGGTTTCGACAACAGAGGAGCCAGACCGAGAAGAATCAGAAAGAGGCCACTCTATCTCTAGTCTCGAAGATACAGAGCGCACCTGTCCCTTCGAAAGAGTCCGATCAGGTCCGCGATGGTGAAAGCCAAGAAGAGATTGTGAGTCTTAGACGGAACCTGAAGCAAACACAGCGTTCCCTGGACGAGCTCCAGGAGGACACTAAGCATCTAAAGCGAAATGCGCTCTACCAACGAGATCTTGATGACGCCCCGTTCATTACTAAAGATCAACTTTGGTCTTATGTCAAGAAAGAGCTCGTTGGCATCGAGTCCAAGCTTGCCACTCTCACTGTCCAAGTCGATAAGAGTACTTCAAGCAAGAACAGCCAAAGCTCAGCAAAGGTCACTACTCTCACCAGCAGCGTTGATGAAGTCAAAACCCAGCTGGTCGATATCAGAAGCCAGATGAATGATATCGGAAACAAGGTGAACAATAGCAGCAACCAATTACTTGATATAGACTCCAAGATCCAAAAACGGCCGACTATTGAGGAACAGGCACTTATCCAAACCAGGCTCGATCAACTTACAGCAAAGGTTCAACCACTCGAAAATAACCTCAATGCCTTGGGAGCAACCACCACCACGCAGAATGAGACTGCAAGAAAAATAAATGCTGCCGTGTTTGGTCATACAGGCGAAAGTGGGGGACTGACGTCGATTGCCACCTCGCTCTCCAATGAAATAGACCATCTGAAGGGTCAACTACTGAGCCTTCGAACGACGCCAAAGGACATCGCCAGCCAAAGTTCTGGTTTGGATTCTGCCAAGGTCGAAACACTTATCGACGACTCTGTGAAAGAAGTGCGGAGAGAACAGAAAGACTTCGAAACCACGCTGCTAGAGGAAATTGACAGAATACACACAACGACAAATCAGCTTCAGGAGGAGATTATGCATTTCAAAAGCCAGTCCACCCAGGGTCGTACTGCTGGCAGGCCACCAACGCCCCCCCAGACACATAATTCTCCCGCCTCGGTTACACATACCTTGTCACGTGACCCAGGAATGGATGGCTTATCAAACAAGGTCAGGTCTCTTGAGGCTGTCGTCACGTTCCAACAACAAAAGTTTGAGAGCTTGTCCACAACCCAGGTGCGTAGTGGCTAGCTCTATGCCTCAATATTTATGCGCAAGGACTGACTCTTGACAGGTGACACAAAACATGGTCAACTACCTGGCCAGTACATATGAATACCATCCTAGTAATATCCTTGGCCACCTGAATCGGCACGAAGCTAACTTGGTCAACCTCAACAACGGACTCGTTCAGTATGGAGAGAAAATGACCATTGCCAACAATCTACTTACCCGGCATGGGGACAGACTTGCCGCCAATGAGGATGTCACTGCTCAGGTCAAGCAGTCCGTGGCTAAAATGCTAGCGGAAAGAGAACAGCTTGCAAAGCAGATCAAGGCAGTAACTGAACATGCTGCCAGTGTCAAAAGGACATTGGAGAATGAAGTCAAATCTCTTCTAGATCGATTGTTGGTTGCTGAGGAATCGAATCAACAGCAACAGGAGAGGTTGGAAGATGACTTCCGAACTGTCCATACTAAGCTCCAGACTCTTCAAAAGAAGCAGGAGCAGGATCATGATAGTCTCTATAGCAAGATTGCTTCACAACAGGAAATGCTGGAAGCAAATACTGAAGGAATGCGAGATCGCATATTTGAAGTCCGGGAGTATGCAGAAAACTCCGCTTCAAAGGGACTGGATGCAATGACAGAGTTGAAGGCAGAGGTAGCTTCCCTTAAGCAGACGGCAGACCTCTTGCTCGACGAGAGGAAGGAAAGCAAGCATACAGACTCTACACCAGTGTCTGAGCATACTACTGGCACGAGTCACACTGCCAACGGCACCAGTCCCAGCGACCTCAAAATCCAAGGCAGGGCGAATGCAAGTAAAGCAAGTAATGGAATACCTCTGGGCATTCTCAGCAAAAACAAATCTTTCACCACTAAAGCAGACACCTTCCAACGCTCCGTCGACATTTCAAATCCAACGCCTCTGGCTAAAGCAAACACACCTCAGAGCCCCACCAAGACTGCTCCTCCAAAGGAGCCAAAGACTGAGCTTGAACCTGAGCCAATCATTCGCCCTTCCAAACGAGGTACCCCATTCTCGATCAGCTCCGACAGTAACGACAATGAAGTATCCCGAGCACCAGCGCGCAAACGAACCAAAAAGGAGAGCGAGAAGAACAGAAAGCTCAAAGCACCAACGCGTGCGCCGGTCATTGAGGACAGTGATGAGGATGTGGGGCCTGTGGCACCAGCCCGCAGGCAAGCCAAGCACCCTGGCAAGGTGCCAAGGGCCAATGTCGGCACGATTTAATATCTATACTTCCGGACGACCTGATCCTGCTGGTTGTAGATAGTGTGGTGGATAGTGATGGACTCCTAGGCATCCGGAGAGGTGATGCTGGGCTCCCAGGCGTCAGGAGGGCTGGCGCTGGGCATCCACAGCACAGGGAAACTTCGGATCCGCCTCTAGCGGAGACTTTGGGGGAACACTGCCCCTGGCATGATACCCCACACAGCGATAGCATGAGGCTAGCTCTGTGCAGATAGCTCTTTGTAGATAGCTCTCAGTCTCGGTATATTAATATTACATACCCTAGGAGGGCATGGGCACTTAGGAATGCAGAATTGCAAAAGGACCCGCCTCCCGCCTTCCGGCCATCCAGACAGAGGCCTGCCCACGCACGCGATACATATTGTCATTTCCTTTCGTATAGCTACGAACCAGGACATGAGCAAGCGCAGTCCATCCCTTCATCCTACCCGCCAACCGCACAGCCAATAAAGGCCTCTTTCCACCCCCCCCTTCACTCCCCCCCCCTCACTCCCCCCCCCCAATCCCTCAAACATCTTCTCCCCCTCATCATTTCCCCCCGTCCATCCCTTCATCCTACCCGCCAACCGCACAGCCAATAAAGGCCTCTCCCCCCGCCTCACTCCCCCACTCGCTATCCCTCCAACATATTCCCCCCCCGCAAACTCCTCCTCCTCCTCCTCTACCACTGCAGCCTAAACAGCGACCGAACCATAACCACAGGGCACGCGGCCTCAATCCCCTGCCAGAAGAAAAGGCTGGATTTGTCG
>JAABUQ010008202.1_pt1 | contig 14769 bp, 13 predicted proteins | sample 5560001 | NCBI WGS metagenome assembly JAABUQ01 (sample SAMN10711888, study PRJNA513371) | rock metagenome | isolation source: Antarctica rocks | place: Antarctica: Victoria Land, Finger Mt nord | collected 2015-12-18 | reverse complement strand
AGTTCTTCTGGTGACAACTGCTTGAGGCTTTGCAATTCTACAGTTATCGGCTTTGGTGCATCACTCATACAGCTAGACTACTAGAAAATGGCTCTCTGTCAAGTCCTCGACCTGAATCCTTACCACCCAAGTTTGGAGACTCGGCCGTGTTTGTCGCTGGCTCAGAAACGGACATTCAGATTCAGTTGCAATCTTTCTAGACGCTCTATCGGGATTCCAGGAATCTACTTGATAAGAACTGCGAAGGGCGAGATCACGTCTTTGCGTCACTATCAAAGTAGAGCGATTGAAGGAGTCGCCGATTGTGTATGACTGGTTGATCAAATTTCCCCAGATGCATCCCTTTCAGGCTCAGTGGGGTATCCGCTACGTTAACAATAAAGCAGGCATCCGCTGCTACCTCTCTCCGGCTCGCCTCCAGCAACGCCCAGCGGACAATTGGGACAAACTGGTGTAACAATGACCTGTTAGCAATGCTATAGAAGATGAAAGTGTGAAAGCGGGTGCGGCTTGCCGTTTCCGGCACCATAAAGACAGCTGTTCGTGTCACAAGCGGGCGCTGCTTGTCCGTCTTAGGGTCAACCCAGAAGATGGTGAAGACTGCGTGTACTGGGTCGAAGCGGGTGAGCCAATCGTTGTGGAAACAGTCTCCTGCCCTTACTCCTAAAAGTCTTAGCCAAGACGAGCGCCGTTGCGGACCCTGGTAATGTACGGCGGTTCGGTCGCTAAAAAGCTGGGCCTTGAACTCAACTTGTGCCAGCCCACTTTCATCCCACCCTAGAGAACTATGTAAGCTCGGCAAGTGTTCGTCTTCCGAGAAATTGTCGAGAGCAACGTGAAGGGGGGCTTTGAACACTGTCGAGAATGCTCCAGCAAATTCAAAACCGTCCCCACCAAGCTGAGGAAGAACATCAATAGGAGTCTGTTTAGCTGCTAGCCAAAGGTAGCCGTAATTTTCAACCACCTGATAGGCAACGGTATCGCAACGAGTGAGCGTGGGTTGAGCTGGACTGCGCCCGCGACCTTCAGCATCAAAGTTCCAACCATGATAGGGACAAGCTAGTCTGCCGTCTGAACGGACAAAACCTTTGGAAAGTGGGGCTTGACGGTGCGGACAAGCGTCATCTAGAGCGGCAGTACGTCCATCCCCGTCACGAAAGAGTACGTAGTGGTGTCCTCCTAGTTCGATCCGAACTGGAGTCTTCCCTAGTTGCCTGACTGGCAGGACTGGGTGGAAGAAGCGAGTTAGGTCAGGGGCAGCCTCCATCTAATTCTTCCTCTGAACTTTGATCGGTTAAGGAGGGAATGTGTTTGCTACAGGCATCCAACCTGCCGTAACTTTGGCAAACAGTGGGCACTTAATTGGTGCTAGTACTAGGGCTGGCCATTTGGGAGCAATGGCTGCTAACTTATCAACCCAGACGTTAGTTTCCTTCACCGCCGTGACAATGCCCACCACGTTAGCATTAATTTTGTGCATAAGTTCCAACTCACCCGCGATCGTGCCGCCAGTGCTGATGACATCCTCCACCAGCAACACTCGCTTTCCCTCAACTCGTTCCAGCAGCCTGGGGTCAATGTAGACGGTTTTTGGTTTGTTAGGGCTGGTGATCGAGCAGACTGGTACTGCCAGATCCTCTTCATACCAGAACTTTCGCGAGTAGCCGAGTGGCACATAGCGCTCGTGACCAAGCTTCTTGGCAACATTAGCGGCGTAAACCATACCTAGTGTCGGCATACCAACCACCACTTCTGGTTGCAGGTTTCGGACTAGGTCAGCCATGTAGGTTGTTAATCGCTCCTCCACCTCGAAACTCGTCTGATTGGAACACAAAAATGCGATCGCATGGTTGAAATCAGGCGGCAGTGGTAGGAATGGCAGCTCAAGGTAGTCGCCGTCTGGCAGTAGGCAGGGGTACTCTGAACCATAGGGGGGATTGGGTTCGATTGGTAGTTGGTTCGCAGGTATTAGTCGTTCCCTGTAGCTGCCCTTGTTGCTGCTCAACTTTGAACTCATAAATTTATCTACTGCATGATGTGAAACTTGACCTCGATCCAGCGATCGCTAGCTTCAAAATGGTGGTCAGCTGTCGTTCCCCTCAACCATTGGTGCAAGAAAGCAGGAAGCGTAACAAATCAATATGATTTGTATTATTTGTGGAATATACCATGTTAATTAATGACTTTTATAGACTAGATACAGTAGTCGTTGAAACGATTATAGGGAACAAATTTCAGGAGTCTGTAATTAGGATAGTCAAAAGGGAAACAGGTTGAGAGACTCTTGCACCACTACCTTTTATGCTTACCTTTACTCCCCCATTCTATCTACAACTGTAGTGCCTGGGCTGGCTTTTTTCTTCTGTTTGTGCTTGTACACTGCAACCGCACCTAACGCACCGAGCGCCAATATACCTAATCCATCAGAAGGTTCGGGAACAGATAGCACTGCATATGCTGATTCGGCAATCGCTGTATCGACTGTGGTCGTTGGATGTAGCTGGTCCCAGAAAACATACTGGTTCGGGTTAGCACATACAGCAAATGTCGTTGAGTTGAGGCAAGAGGTGGTCAAATTCGTGATCCCAAATTTCTCTGGAGATTTGATGATGTCGCTAATAGGGAATTAACATCGAAAGGGATAATGTTGACATCGGAGCCTAGTGTCTGGCTCAAACCGTCGAGTGTCGCTGCCAAAGCGGAGTTGTGCGCCTTGGTTAGAGCGTCGAGCGGCTCGGACAATGGACCCGAATTTCTCACCACTCTTTTCTAGAATGGCTATTGAACTGAGAGTAGCAAGGCTTCTAGGGAAAGGCTCAAAAAACAGACTGTCATTTGGCTGGGGTGTCCAGAACGCTCTTGTTTTCAATGACTCAGGCGTATTTTAGCTCAGGCTGGTGAGAAATCCGGGTGGACTACTAGCTGTGAGCGGAATCTCTCCCAAATCTGGTAAGTTAACCACCAGGATATTTTTCGCTCCGACTCCCGCGAGGGACTTTACTGCATCTGATAAGTTTTCAACCGGCTTGTCAGGTTGCTGAAAAGGCTTAAAACTGCTGATAGTGGGCAGGTAATCATTCGCACCAGCCCAGACAATATAGAGCGCCTTCGGGTCGGCGGACTGTTTAGCTGCCTTTAAGGGAGCCGTAAAGCCATTAATCTCCTGCTGCAATGCCGGTAAAGGAGTCGGTAAAGGAGTCTGAAAAGAAGTATTGAGAGTGTTATCGGTCCCTGTAGTAGCACCACCAAAGGCGAAGTTGGTATTTGGATTGGGTGTCAATCCCAGTAATGGTGCGAGCTGTTCCACCCACACCGGACCATTGGAAAAACGTCCCTGAAAGTAGGGTGGCGGTGGAAAGGTATTTCCCAAGGACTTGAACACATTGCCATCATCGGAGAGGCTGTCGCCAAAGCATAAATATTATCAAATTTCTGTGCCGCTAAGCTTGCCGATGAAGCCGCTGTAGGTAGCCCAGTAATCAGACTCAGGACGAACGCCCCGCTCAGTCTGGGAAGAACTTGCTGGAAAAACATAGTTTTTTCAATGGTAACGACAGTTATGGAATTTACTTTTCAGTTATTATACCGATGGTTGGGGCACCTACACTCGTTTGTTGGATGACGACAAGCATCAAGTGGGCAAAAGCAACACTCAGCAAATCGAGCGTAAACACTTGACGTTACGAACGCGAATCAAACGTTTAGCCCGCAAGACGATTTGCTTTTCGCTCGTCCCAACGGCTGCACGACATTATTATTGGTTTGTTTATCAATCGCTACGAATTCGGACGTGCAATTTGACCCATCGATCCCCATGTCTAGAACATTACCTGCAATCGGTTGACTCAGGAAGTTGTGCCGTTGATGATAGAAACGGGAGGTTCTCATCGGTTCATGTGGTTGTGTGGTAAGTTTCACAGTAACCGGAAATGGCCTTCTACAAAGGGTTGAACCTCCCTTCCCCGTATTCTTCTCCAGTTTTGTCAGTCACCCAGGTAGCGTAGGAGAACGATCGCCATGACACAGGCAACAATCAGACCTAAATTAACGTTTGAAGAATACATTGACGTCTGCGCTCAAACCGATGACCGACTTGAATTGGTGCAGGGGGAGTTGATCAAAATGACTCCTCCAACTTGGATGCACATGAGGATTGCTCGATGCCTTGAGCAGGCGTTTAACGCTGAAATTGAGCGGCTGAAGCGCGATTGGGAAGCTTTTAGAGAACCAGGGCAGAGAACAAACGAGGATAGTTCCCGTTTACCCGATGTCCTGGTTGTGCCCCTAGAAGCAATTGAAACAGTCCTCAATCAAACGGCAATTTTAACGGTTCCGGCATTGCTGGTCGTTGAAATCGTTAGCCCTGGCTCTGCAACTGAGGACTACACCGACAAGTTGCAGGAATACCAACTGCTAGGCATTCCTGAATATTGGACGGTAGATCATGAAGGACTAGGAGCCGCTAAGTACATTGGATTTCCGAAAGCTCCAACCGTCATTGTTCATGAGTTGATTGAAGGAAAATACCAAGCGAATCGCTTTCAAGAGGACGATCGGATTGTTTCTCCAATCTTTTCAGCATTGGAATTGACGGTTGCTCAGGTTATGCAAGGAAAGAGGTAGGTAGGCTCCAACACAAGCAGATGCTTGCCCAATTAACAACGGTAGATGTAAACCAGTACGAGCCATCACTCGACCGGCAAATGGAGAGATAATTCCCCTAGTAGCCGTTAACGTTAAGAAGGCTAGACCTGCTGCCGATGCTGAAAAACTTAGCGGATTATGCCGCTTTACTACTCATTTATTCACTAATTATTCCTTCTCTCTTTCATCCCATTGATTTTTAGGGATTGCCATAATTATATAATCCAGATAATCTTTTACAGTAACTTGCTTCATTCATAAAATTTTTATTTTTGAAAACCTGATTAGCTCTATCTAGAGTAATATTGTTTTTACAAAACAAAGAGAAAGTATCTATTAGATGTTCAGTTCCCCAGTTAATTAGTTCTTGACTAAAACAATATAGTTCCGCCTTTTCACATAATTTTTCAAATAATTCAGCATCCACACTTGTAGCGCGCCAATGATAATTTGTTGCGTAAAACCCTTTTTTATTTAAATAGCTCTTTACCCGGTCTGGCAACTTATTAGTTAAAGATAAGTAGCTTTGAAAAGTTTTAAGGTTAGAATGATGAATAAAACCCACGCCATTAGGTTTCAGCTTAGTAGCTAACTGATTAAGATAAGCTTCTAAAACCTCGGCTTCAGCATGAACTAATGAATCGAAACTAAACACGAAGTCAATAGACTCATCCTCAAGCATCTGCAACGACTTACCATCATTAACATAATAAGCAATATTATTGCTTGTTTCAAATCTCTTCTTACAAGGTTTTATACATTCTTCTGACAGATCAACTACCACTAAATGATTACAGTGGTTTTTCAAAAATTGTGTCCATCTTCCAAATCCTGGTGCTATCTCCAAAATTGTATCTGTGAGTAAAAAATTATGAATTCTAGGAAGCATTGTCCCAAACCACTGAGCCTTAGCCCCTCCCCAAGTATCAGACCATTCATCGCCCTGTTTTTTCCAGTTATAATTATCGTTCCACAGAGTAACATTCTCTTCTATATTAGGCATGATTAAAAACCTTTCAGTTGGCTAGTTAGCAGTTTAAACGATTTGCAGAAACCATAGAATACAAACCTGGGGCTGTCAAAAGCTTGAGCCACTTTAGGAGCCAGAGTCATTGACCTGTTAGCATTCTGGACAATTAGCAAAATAACAGTCTGTTTTTTGAGGATTTGTCTAGAAGCCTTACTGAACAGATTTTACGAGCCTATGATAGGAAAGCGTGGTGAGAAATCTGAGTTGAACAAACAATTAATCCGAATCCAGCTAATCCCAAGGCCAAAGCGGTACTCTTGATTTTCATTTCCTTAGCTCAATTAGACACTTTTCTTCAAGCGAGTATATACTCTCTTCTTGATTGGGCAGACGACATACTTTCCCAGGAGCGGGAGCGTTGAACGACTTCCCTGACCACAAGCTACGCATTACATCTACGCTTTTATTCTATCTAGGCAAAATAATAATCTCATCAGTGATTCCACGGAATTATTTCTCCTTTTATCTCAATTATCAGTGATTATACGGGGATTCTGCCTCGGTTTGACTTAAGATTTAATCACAACGAAGTGATATACCAGTAAAGCGAGAGCCCGAATCAACCAGCTGAACTGTTTCACGCTCAACCAGCACCTGGATATCAGACAGCAACAGAATTCTTTCTCGGTAACCGTTCAGGGGGGTAGCAAAAAAATGTCCGATATGAGATCGGACGGAATTAGTACGAAAACCAGGCTAGATTTGATTTTTTCCAGATAATTGTGAGTAGTCAAAAGTGCTACACTAGTCTGCAAATTGTCTTTTAGAGATTTTAGGTACGATCTTTTCATGCCATAAGTCACTCCAAACCCGTGCTAAGCAAGAGCTTCAGGGTTTATGCGCATAATTCACCCCCCCCGTGAACGGTTACCTTTCTCGTTTGCTTGCATAGCTGATACCTACTAGCCCGGATTTCTTACAGGCCTTACAACAAATTTTGCTGAAACCTTGAGCCTGCTTGGGTTTTACCTTAATTGGGTGAGAGAGTGAGAAATAACAGACTGTTTCCAAAGGTTTTTCTAAGAGCTAGACTGAAATACAAGCTTTTGAAACCTTTAAAGGAACCTGAGTGAGAAATCTAGGAAATACTATCTACTCATTTTGTTGCCAACCTTTACTCCTTGAATGCCTTTTCAATAGCTCCCTCAAATTTATCTTGAGCAAAGCTTCCTTTATCAATTTTTTGAAGAACAAAACTGCTATAGATTATGGAGAGTTCGAAGACATCTGTGGTAAGCACAGCAGCTTCCTGATAAGCTCCTGCACCAATAGAGAAACCGATGAGGTCAGCAGTTGATTCCTGTACATCTTCTAGTTCAATCACCTGCCATCGTACTTCACGACAGTCTCGGAATATCAATTCATATGGCTGGGAAGATCCTAGAGGATCGTATAGGCACGAAACCACCACACTACTTCCCCACTTTGTGGCCAGTACATTTGTAACCAGAGATGCAGCCTTGCCAAGATCGAGCAGCGCGTAGTCCATATTAACTACTCAATTTTTCGCCCGTATTGTGATTGAGTGTCAGGTTTCCATTTTGGTCGAGCCTAGCACCCCTGTTTGTCCGAGAACTATCAGGTCCATAGGTTGGTGTAGGTGTGTGTACAACTTCTCCATCAGGACGAATCCATACTGTAGATTTGTCAGGAAATCTATACTCAGTATAACCACCTGCGGTAGTTTTAACGGTTGCACCAAGCGAACGCAAAAAGGTGTCCGCATCAGCACGTGACATTCCACTTAGGTCACCGAATTCGGAAGCAGTACCATTTCCACCTGCCCCAGGACCTGGAGTGCTAGACGACGAACCTGGGGACGGACTTACCGTGGGGGCACAAGTACGTATCAGCGTTCGTCGCGTCCTGATTGCTATTAGCAGTCCCTGTCCCTTCCTAACAGTTTTTGCTACTGCTTACAGGAACTTGCAGTCCCTGCCTAATACGAGCTGAGTTAACCTGTACCTGTTGTCACCGATTTTTTGCGTTTCCCTACTGGTTGACTTCTCGTAACCAGAGTTTTCTCATGGTCAAATTGACCTTCAGCCTGAATCCACCCGTTTACTGGTCGTCCTGTACCTATCAAACTGGGCAAAATTTGCTTGATTAATGAGTTCCTTAGTCGGAAAAATCCAGCTAATTCTTGAAAAAAGCGAAAACCGAACATCAAATCAGTAAACTTGGTCGATTCCTAAAGGTTTGTGAGAAATCCGGGTTAAAGTTCCACCAAATGCACGCCCCAGTACTGGTAGAGCGACATTCATCACAGTTGTATCTAAGACGACGAGAAAAAAACCAAAGCAGATCGATGCGAGTCCGAGAGCTCAGGCTAGCGATCGCTAGCCTGAGCATTCCGATCTGACGGAGTATTTACCGTTTTTTTGACGATATCCTCAGACCTTTACTGGCATTGCCAGAACAGCCAGCGCCTCGATCTCGACCAGCATCTCGGGAGCGATCAGCCGCTGCACCTCTACCATGGCGGTTGCTGGACGAACCTCACAGAAAACCTCGCCGTGAGCCTGTCCAACTTCCTCCCAACGGCTGATATCGGTGATGTAGATGCGAGTTTGTACCACATCTTGAAGCGTCGCTCCCACCTCCTGCAAAGCCAGGTCAATGCGCCGCAGAATCTCTTTAGCCTGAGCATAGGCATCGCCGACACCAACCACCTTGCCATTAACATCAGTGGCTGTGGTGCCAGAGACGAAGACCAGATTGCCAGCACGAACTGCCCGAGAGTAGCCCACCACTGATTCCCACGGGGAACCAGATGACACAAGCTGTCGGAACATCACATTAACCTCTTTAGAAATCTACTCGGTTCAGACTTTCAGTTGCCTTCGCATAACCAAATTGCCATCACAACTTGCTCTAATGTTAAGTTGCTGTAACACACCAACCTAACAGGCTAGAGTTGAAGATTTTTATTCATTGTAAAGAGCAATAATTCCTACTCTCTGTCTAAAGAGAATTGGTAATTTTCGCTACGAACTAATTGTAACAAACGGTGTACGCTAAGGCAAAATTTACAAAATGCATGCTTTAGCTCTCATCAGACAGCCGATGCCTAATGCGATCCCTCTACAATTTGTTAAGGCAGTTACTCAGTATGGTAGTGTTAGTGTTGAGGCAATCCCTTGATTAGTAAAGATAGTCAAACCGACCGGGCAACTGGGGCTTCAGTAGTGACTAAACTGGCTGAAGTCGACCTAGTAGACGGAGTTGTGATAGCCTTGGTCAGCAAACAAGGGAGTAAAAAAGGAATCAACAACCTAAATATGAATCTTCCCAAGATTGCTGGCAGTACATTACCGATCCCCACTCTAACAATGAATCTTAGCTTACAGAAATTACGCATAAGGAAATTCGTCTGGGCACTGTGGATAGTATCTATGTGTGCCAGTTGCTCAAATTCTGGTGCAACAGGTGATGCAGCAGGTGGCACAGCAGGTGATGGAAACACTGTCAAGATTGTTTCCAGTCTGCCGCTGACAGGTAGTGGTTCAGCCCAGAATCAAACAGTTGTCAACGGCATTAAGCAAGCCTTAGCTGAGACTAACTCAACAGTCTGTAATGGCAAGCTCAAGATCGACTATCAATCCTTGGACGACGCCACCGCTGCCTCTGGGAAATGGGATCCAGCGCAGGAAACTGGGAATGCCAACAAAGCTGTAGCTGATAAAGATGTCGTTGCTTACATTGGTACATTCAACTCTGGTGCTGCCAAGCTATCAATCCCAATCCTGAACCAAGCCAACCTAGTCATGATCAGCCCTGCCAACACCTATCCTGGTTTGACCAAGGCTGTCAAGGGTAGCACCGCACCCAATGAGCCTAACGTTTACTACCCTAATGGCAAGCGCAACTTTTCCCGTGTCGTTGCAACTGATGACTTACAAGGGAGGCTAGCAGCCAACTGGGCTCAATCATTAGGAGTGAAAAAGGTTTATATCTTGGACGACCAAGAGCTTTATGGCAAAGGGCTTGCAGATATCTTCGATCAAGACGCCAAAAAGACTGGCATCCAGGTACTTGGGCACGAGGGGATCGATCCAAAAGCCGCCGACTATAAAGCATTGATGACCAAGATTAAGGCACTCGGCCCAGATATGATCTACTTTGGTGGTATTACCCAGAACAACGCTGGGCAGTTAATCAAGGACATGCGTAGTGTCGGGATGACGAATGATAAGGTCAAGTTTATGGGTCCTGACGGAATCTTCGAGCAATCCTTCATTGATGCAGGGGGTCCAGCTGCTAGTGGGGCTTACGCTACGTTTTTAGGTCTGCCGCCAAATCAGCTAGCTGGGGCTGGTCAGAAATGGTACAAAAGCTATAAGAGTACATACAAGTCCGAACCAGAACCCTACGCCTCCTACGGCTATGAAGCTGCTGAGGTGGCGATTAATGGGATTAATAAAGTCTGCAAAAATGACCGCGACGCCATCCGTGCGGCGGTTATGAATACTAAAGACATTAAGGGTCTAACCGGCACCTTTAGCTTTGACAAGAATGGTGATACTACCCTTCCTCTAGGGTCAGGGAATGAGGTTAAAAATGGTAAGTGGGGGTTTACGAAAAACCTAAAGGTTTAGAAGGTATTTGTTGATGGTCGATTTTCATCGACCATCAACAAACAAAAGTTAGTGTTATCAGTTTGTATCATCAGGTACAAACTTTGGCTTGTCAGACCTTTAATCTAAAATGGCTCTGCTGTCTAAATTAAAATCATTATGAAACGATGGCAGAAGATTCTTCTGTTTCTAGCCTTTGCTTACTTAGTTCTTTTGCTAGGACCGACTGCTGGACTTGACATCCCTCGAATTACGAGAGATGTAGTCGGTCACCCGGAAACCCTAGTTCAACAACTTTTAGTGGGTTTGATCAACGGTGCTATTATCGCCATCATTGCGCTTGGATATACCTTGGTTTACGGGATCATTGAGTTGATAAATTTTGCTCATGGGGACCTATATATGTTAGGTGCCTTTACTTCACTAACTGCGCTTGGTGCGTTTGGCATTGATAGTAATGCAACACTACAAACTAGTATCCTACCGATAATCGTCACATTGATCCTAGCTACTACAGTTTGTGCTGGACTGAATGTTCTTACCGAACGGTATGCCTACCGACCCCTGCGAAGTGCCCCGCGTTTAGCACCGTTGATTTCTGCAATTGGGGTTTCGTTTATTTTCCAGAATGTGGGACTATTTTGGGGAGGATTAAGGTCCTTTCTCCCAGTTATGGGAAACAATGCGGCTTCACCTAAGGACTTCCCTGACCTATTACCCCACATTAATATCCTCAAAGCTTTGGGGATAGAGAGTAATATTAACTTTACGACCAAAGAATTGATTGTATTGGTCGTGGCAGTGGCTTTGATGGTAGGACTACAGCTATTTGTGCAGTATACCCGTCCGGGCAAGGCGATGCGAGCAGTCGCCCAAAATCAAGATGCCGCTAGGATCATGGGCATCAATGTTAACCAGATTATTGCCCTAACCTTTCTAATTGGTGGTGCCTTGGCAGGGGCAGCTGGTCTGCTAATCGGACTTTATAACAACACGATCGTATTCACAATGGGCTTTACAGCCGGATTGCGGGCTTTTACTGCAGCTGTGCTGGGGGGAATTGGCAATATTGTCGGAGCAATGGTGGGGGGAGTATTGATCGGGCTAATATCTGCTTTGAGCGATCAGTACTTATCGAGCCGTTGGACGAATGCCTGGGTGTTTGCAGTCTTGGTGATTATTTTGGTGTTTCGACCCGGTGGTTTGCTAGGCGAGAACGTGCAAGAAAAGGTATGAGATTGGTCAATTAAAATGGCGAAACAGGCAACCAAGTCGGGCAATATACTAGGAGTGATCGCCGCCTTAACTGTACTGCTATTTGGCGGTTGGAGCGGTGCTTTCATCGGCTGGCTGCTGGGAGCCGGGGCAGGGTTAATGGCGGCTCAGGGGAGGAGAATTGTCGCACCCAAGGTGGGTATCCGCTTGGGAATCAGCGCTGGACTAACTTTGGGGATTTGGATCCTAGTCGCTAGTTTGATCGAAGGATTTTTGCTCCTGCCTGCAACCGGGGAATCTTCTCAGGGTCTTCAGTCGTTGCTCTATGGCGGAATTGGTCTGCTAGTTGCAGCCCTAACAGGTTGGTTGACGGGATGGTTGCAAGGGTTAGGGAAAAATCGTCAACGAGCCAACTTGGCACTGCTAGCTCTGATCTTAATCAGCTTTCCCTTTATCGATCAGGCGGCTCAGACCAACTGGATAGCCACCGTAATTCAGATCCTGATTTTCGCCCTGTTGGCTCTAGGACTGAATATTGTGGTCGGGTATGCAGGGTTGCTGGACTTGGGATATGCTGCCTTTTTTGCGATTGGAGCCTATACGACTGGCCTTTTGTCCTCCCCACAGCTCAATATTGAGTGGAACTTCTGGCTGGTACTCCCAATTGCCGCAGCAGTAGCAGCGATCGCCGGCGTGATTCTCGGCTCTCCCACTTTGCCTTTACGGGGTGATTATCTAGCGATCGTGACACTGGGATTTGGGGAAATTGTGCCTGTCGTCTTTCGCAATTTAACAAATGTGCAACTTTACGAGCCAATATCAAGTATTGTCGCTACCATACAGGGTCATCCAGAGAGGGCAATTTGTCTACTGGGCTGTCAGAGTGGATTTAACCTGACTGGGGGTGAAGCTGGCATTAACCCAATTGGACGTCCAACTCTTCCCTTGATCGGCACATTTGAAACAGGTCAGTATCTGCCTTGGTACTATTTGGTTCTGTTTTTGGTCGTGTTCTCCGCTTTGATGATCGGTCGCCTCCGCAATTCGCGCTTGGGAAGAGCTTGGACGGCAATCCGGGAGGACGAACTCGCTGCCAGCGCCATGGGAATCAACCTGGTTCAGACTAAGTTATTGGCCTTTGCCATGGGGGCGACTTTCTCTGGGTTTGCCGGTGCGTTTTACGGCTCATACATCAGTGCTATCTTCCCTAGTGTATTCGACTTCTCCGTTTCAGTTATTATCTTATGTATGGTGATTTTGGGCGGGTTGGGCAATATCACCGGAGTCCTCTTAGGCTGCATTATCATCATGGCAGCCGATCGACTTTATCTCCCTCAACTGGCGCAAGTTCTGAAATCGCTGCTAAGTACATCCGTCTTACCCAATATTGGGAATCCAGGGTTGAGAGATTTTTTAGCAACTAGTGTAGATCCGATCCAAATGCGCCTGCTTCTGTTTGGTCTGACCTTAGTGGTGATGATGATCATCCGTCCTGAAGGATTAGTACCTAGTGAGGAGCGCCAAGCCGAACTACGCGGTGATGGGGCGGCTAACGAGTCTTTAGCAGACATAAGGAGTCAGTAATGCCACTGTTAGAAGCACGCCAACTTACTATGCGATTCGGTGGTCTGACAGCAGTTAAACAGGTCGATTTTGCGATCGAGAAAGGCATGATTGCTAGCCTGATTGGTCCTAACGGTGCGGGCAAGACCACATTTTTTAATATGCTCACGGGTATCTATATTCCCACTTCTGGTCAGTTGCGGCTGGAGGAAAGAGAGATTACTGGAGCCACCCCCGATCGGCTCACTTCATTAGGGATTGCTCGGACTTTCCAGAATATCCGCCTGTTCAGTAACATGAGTGTGCTGGAAAATGTTCTGGTGGGAGGGCATAGCCGACTAAAGACTGGTCTAATTGGAACTTTATTGCGTCCCCCGTCTGTGGCTCGAGAAGAGCGACAGGCTGAGCAAAAAGCGCTCTCACTGCTGGATTTTGTGGGTTTAAACTCCTCAAAAGCTCATGAGTTGGCAAAAAACCTCGCCTACGGGGATCAGCGACGGCTAGAGATTGCGCGCGCATTAGCATCCGAGCCTAAGGTCCTGCTGTTGGATGAGCCAACTGCTGGGATGAACCCTAACGAAACAGCTGACTTAACTCGCTTTATCTACCGCATTCGTGATGAACTCGATTTGACCATCCTACTGATTGAACACGATATGAAGGTGGTGATGGGGATCTCCGATCGCGTGAGTGTGATGGAATACGGGTCTAAAATTGCCGAGGGTACCCCAACTGAAGTTCGTGCTAACCCGCGCGTGATTGAAGCATATCTGGGCAAAGAAGACGCAGAGGAGCTAGTTCTTGGTAGCTCAGAATCTGCCTAGAATTCATGGCGAGGACAGAAGTAACGCCCCGACAGGACTCAGATTATGCTTGAAATTAAAGATATTCACACCTATTACGGGAATATCCATGCCCTCAAAGGAGTTTCTCTGCGGGTTGAGCAGGGGGAGATTGTCACCTTAATTGGTAGTAACGGTGCAGGTAAAACAACAACCCTTCGGACCATCCAAGGGTTGTTGCGACCGCGTCAAGGTGCCATTCTCTATGAGGGGAAACCCGTGGATTCATTGTCTACGGAAGCAATTGTCCGCTTGGGCATTTCTCAAAGCCCTGAAGGTCGCTTGATCTTTCCGCGAATGACAGTGCGAGAAAACCTGGAGATGGGTGCTTTCTCTCGTCGTGACTCGCTTGGCATCAAGTCAGATACAGAGCGAGTCTTAAATCTCTTTCCCCGTCTTAGAGAACGAATTAATCAAAAAGGGGGAACTCTCAGTGGCGGTGAACAACAAATGCTGGCGATCGGTCGGGCGATGATGGCGCGACCCCGCTTACTATTATTAGACGAGCCTAGTATGGGTTTAGCGCCAATGCTAGTCACCCAGATCTTTTCGATCATTCGTGACATTAACGCTCAGGGGACAACGATTTTACTTGTGGAGCAGAACGCTCGGATGGCTTTGACGGTAGCCCATCGTGGCTATGTGCTACAAACGGGGCAGATCGTACTCGCAGGCGCAGCTCCTGCCTTGCAATCTAACGAAATGGTTCGCAAGGCTTATCTAGGTGAATCGTGATTAGCTGTTAGCTAGTTGCTAACAGCTAGCTTTAGCCCTAAGAGGGTGTTTGAAAAGTCGGTTGAGTAGTAAAAAAGCTCACTCAGTGTAAGCTGCGAATATGCACTACACAGCACCGAGAGAGCGTCATGAGTAAAGCTTACCCCAGTAACCTCACTCAAGC
>JAABUQ010008201.1_pt1 | contig 14771 bp, 12 predicted proteins | sample 5560001 | NCBI WGS metagenome assembly JAABUQ01 (sample SAMN10711888, study PRJNA513371) | rock metagenome | isolation source: Antarctica rocks | place: Antarctica: Victoria Land, Finger Mt nord | collected 2015-12-18 | reverse complement strand
CCGCCACGTTCACGGCCTGGGTCGAGCAGAGCCTCGTGCCCACCCTCAAGCCCGGCGATGTCGTGGTGCTCGACAATCTCAGCAGCCACAAGGATCCCCGCGCCCGGCGCGCCATCCGGGCGGTCGGCGCCCACCTCCTCTTCCTGCCGCCCTACAGCCCCGACCTCAACCCCATCGAAATGGTCTTCGCCAAGCTGAAATCCCTCTTCCGAAAGGCCGACATGCGCACCGTCGAGGAGGCCTGGCGCAAGATCGGCAGCCTCCTCGACCTCTTCAAACCAGACGAATGCGCAGCCTATCTGCGCCACGCAGGATATGCTCCTAAAACTGTCTGACAGACTCTAGCCTCGATCTACGACGGGGTGTCGCATCTTGAGGCGGCTCGGATCGGCGGGGTGGGAGCGCAAATCATCCGGGACTGGATCGTCCGGTTCAATGCGCAATGACCCGAGGGGCTGCAGACCGGCCGCTCTGCTGGGCAGGCTTCCAAGCTGACGGATGAACTTCGCCGCGCTCTGGTCAAAAGGGTTGAGGACGGTCCCGATCCGGCGGTGGATGGCGTTGTGCGCTGGCGGCTGAAGGATTTGACGGCCTGGTTGGAGAAAGACCATGGGGTTTCGCTCGACGAGACGACGGTGAGCCGAGCCCTGAAGGCGCTCGGGTATCGCAAGCTGTCAGCGCGTCCGCGGCATCATGCGCAAGAGGCGGGCGTCATCGAGGATTTTAAAAAACCTTCCCGGCCACGATGGCAGCCATCGCGGCCGAGCTTCCCAAGGAAAATGTGATCGAGCTGTGGTTTCAGGACGAAGCGCGGATCGGTCAGAAGAACGGCATCACACGCCGCTGGGCCAAGAAGGGAACGCGACCTTCGGCCCCTCACGATCAACGCACCGCATCGGCCTATCTGTTCGGCGCCATCTGCCCGAAAGCCGGCAAGGCGGCCGGCCTCGTCCTGCCGCGCTGTACGACCGAGGCCATGAACGCCCATTTGGTCGAGATCAGCCAGGCCGTGGCGGCCGGCGCTCATGCGATCATCCTGCTGGACAAGGCAGGATGGCACACCACGGCCAAGCTCGTCATTCCGCCCAACATATCGCTGGTGCCGCTCCCGCCCCGCTGTCCGGAACTCAATCCGACTGAAAACATCTGGCAATACATGCGCCAAAACTGGCTCTCGAACCTCATTTTCGACAACTACGACGACATCGTCACGCGATCTTGCGAAGCCTGGAACAGGCTCGTCGCGCTCCCCGAAACAATCACCTCGATCGGCCTTCGCCAATGGGCATACCCGTCGTGATCAGCGCAGGTCGGTATAAGGCAACCTTCCGCAACGGGCAGGACGCCAACGACGTCGGCTCCTCTCGCTACCATCTGGTCCGCGCCTGCGAGGCGAGCCTGAAACGGCTCGGTACGGACCATATAGACCTTTACTTCATGCACGGGTTCGACGCGACGACACCACTTGGCATCGGCAGATCTATGGCTGACCGGAATGGCGCGCGAGCAGTTGCTGGCCTTTGGCCTGAGCTTTCTGATGGGGCTTCAGAACGCAGTGGTGACCCGGATCTCCAACGCGCGGGTGCGGACAACCCACATCACAGGCATGGTGACCGATATCGGGATCGAACTGGGCAACCTTGTAGACCTCGCTTGGCACCGCAGGTCGCAGCGCGAAAATGACGAGGCATCCGATTACAACGAAGGCAAGCTCTGGTTGCACGGCTTCACGGTCATCTCCTTCGTGGGTGGCGGCGTGTTCGGTGTCCTCGCCTACAAGAAGTTTGGTCCCACCTTCTTGTTCGGCGCAGCCTTTCTGCTCCTGATACTCGCTCTATCCGGCATCATCGCCCAGCAAACCGCGCGGAAAGCCCGAAACAATGCAGTCTGAAGACACTCGCCAAGGCGAAGGTTCGAGCCGTGAAAACCGTGTGAAGTCCCTCATCGAACCGGCCGCGGTTCTGCCTTCGAGCCTGGTCCGGCGGCTCGGCCCCGGATTGATCACCGGCGCCGCCGACGACGACCCGAGCGGCATCGCCACCTACAGCCAGGTCGGGGCGCAGTTCGGCTATGGGCTGGCCTGGACCATGCTGTTCAGCCTGCCATTCATGATCGTCATCCAGGAGATCAGCGGGCGGATCGGCTGCGTGACCGGGCACGGCATCGCCGACAATCTGCGCCGCCACTACCGTCCCTGGCTGGTCCGCTCGATCGTAGCCCTCCTCCTCGTGGCCAACACGATCAACCTCGGTGCCGACCTCGGCGCCATGGGAGCCGCATTGCGCCTGCTCATCGGCGGCAGCGCGCGGCTCTACACCGTGGCGTTCGGCATCCTGTGCGTCGTGGCGGAAGTGTTCCTGAGCTACGCCGTCTACGCCGGCTTCCTCAAATGGCTGACATTTTCCCTGTTCGCCTACGTGGCCGTCGTCTTCGCGGTCCATGTGCCGTGGGATCGGGCGTTGCTGGCAACCCTCGTTCCGCACCTGAGCCTCGACCACGACCAGGCGATGGCGCTCGTCGCCGTGCTCGGCACGACGATCAGCCCCTACCTGTTCTTCTGGCAATCGTCGCTCGAGGTCGAGGATCGGCTCAGTCGGGGCGCGCTCCCGCTCCGCCTCACCCCGAAGCTCGCCGCGCCGCAGTTCAAGCGTATCCGCACAGACACGGTGGTCGGGATGGGTGTCTCGAACCTGATCGCGATCTGCATCATCTACGCGACCGCCGCGACCCTGCACGAAACAGGAGTGACCGATATCCAGACCTCGTCGCAGGCCGCGGAAGCGTTGCGGCCGATCGCGGGAGAGCTGACGTTCTTCGTCTTCGCGGCCGGCATCGTCGGAACGGGGCTTCTCGCGGTCCCGGTCCTCGCCGGTTCTGGCGCCTACGCGCTCTCGGAAGCGTTCAGCTGGCGTGAAGGGTTGGACCGATGCATGCTTCAGGCGAAGTCCTTCTATGCCACGATCGCGGTCTCGACGATGGCCGGTGTCGGCCTGAACTTCACGTCGCTCGACCCCGTCAAGGCGCTCTACTGGAGCGCGGTGGTGAACGGCGTCCTGGCTGCGCCCGTGATGGCGGCGATCATGTTGGTGGCCGGCAACGGACGCATCATGGGGCGCCTCGCCCTGTCGGCGCCCATGTTGGCCGCGGGCTGGGTGGCGGCGTTGGTCATGCTGGCCGCCAGCATCGGTTTCTTCGTGCTGTGACGCCTTCGTCCGGGGGCTGGCGAGTCGATATCTTCTCGCTTCTCCGGACCATGATGCTTCCTCGACCGCATCCCCCGCCTCGCGACATGAGCGACGGGGCGACCACGCCCCATCCTCATTCCCTTCCCGCAACCCTACCTTTGCCAGGAATTCGGGATACCCGTATCGGCCGCCCCGCTCGGCGTCGACACGCTCCGAGCCGCCGACGAGGCCTTCATCACGTCGACGGCGGGTGGGATCATGCCCGTGACCCGGCTCGACGGATCTCCTGTTGGGGACGGCAGGGTCGGTCCGATCACCAACCGGTCGACCGACGCCTATTGGCGCAAGCACGAGGATCCTTGCTGGTCATCGCCGGTCGTCTACCCGCTCTCCTGACCGATGAGGGTGTGATCTCCTATCCGACCCCGGAAGGCCTTCGATCGCATCCTGGCGATCTGTGTTGCGATCGATCCTATAGTAGGCAGACCGAAAGGCGCGCCGCTGCGAGATGCCGACCCCTCACCAGCGCGCGCTTCACGTGCTCGCGACAAAGATCGAGGCGGCTGTCCAGAGCGTTTGGCAACAGGTCGACGACACTGTCAGGAACACGCTGCGCCGGCCTTATGATCGTTTAGCCGCGCCCTCTTGGCCAAGGCGGGGAAGCACACCGTCGAATACGATTAAACCCATTCTGACGACCAAGCCGTCGTCAACCCGATGACGCCGGCTCCTAGAACCGCGATGCGCATCAGCGGCCGGCCGTTTCTGGATCGAAGCCTGGAGGGATCGCGACCGCGAAGCCAGCATCGCGTTCGAGCGCTCGGCCGATCCTGAGGGCGAGGGGATCATCAAATCGCCGGACGGCGATCTGTAGGCCGGTCCGCAGCCCGTGCACGGTGTTCCCCATCGGCACCGACAGGGAGGCGAAATCGAGAAAGTTGACGAAGCGGCCGTAGGCGCTGAGCGGGGTCTGCGCTTCGTCGACCTCGGCAAGCGGGATCGCCGTGATCGGACAGGTCGGAGCCACCAGGGCGTCGGCTCGATCGAGAGCTTGGAGCATCTCGGCCTGGGCCTGCTCGCGATCCTCCAAAAGCCGCATGTAATCGGCAGCCGAGATCGTCCGCCCGCGCAAGATCCGCGTCCGGACGGAGGAGTGAACGGCCGAGTCTGCCCCGTCCACATATTCGGCAAGGAATCGGTAACTTTCCGCGCTCATCAACAGCCCCGCCGACCGCATGGAGTCCTCGAGAGGACGGGGCAGCTTCAACGTAACCATTGTGGCGCCGACCGCGGCCAGTCTCGCGATGGCCTGTTCGAAATGCGACAGGACTGCAGGCTCTGTGGCGGCCAGATCCTGGCCAGCCAGATAGGCGATGCGGAGCCCTGCTGCGCCGCGCTCGATCCCGGCAAGGTAATCGAGGGACGGGGCCACGCGTGTGGTCCGATCGTCCGGATCGACGCCCGCCATGGCCTGCATGAGGAGCGCCGCATCCCTGACCGAGCGCGTAAGGCGCCCGACTGTATCATGCGTTGGACAAAGCGGCAGGACGCCGCTTCGGCCCACCAAGCCCCTCGAGCTTTTCAGGCCGACGATGCCGCAAAGCCCGGCCGGGATACGGATCGAACCACCGGTGTCGCTGCCGAGGCCGACCGTCGCGAGTCCAGCCGCACCCGCGACAGCCGAGCCACTGGACGAGCCGCCGGGCACGCGATGCCACCTGCAGGTCCCAAGGATTACGGGGAGTGCCGAGGCTGGGGTTGGTGCCCCAACCGCCGAAGGCGAATTCGACCGTGCTGGTTTTGCCGAGCACGATCGAGCCGGCCTGCTCGAGTCGTCGCACGCAGTGCGCCGTTTCGGTCGAGAGATGCCCGGCCATCGCCTTCGAGCCTGCCTCGGTCAAATGGCCCGCGTAGTGAAACAGATCCTTGACCGCGACTGGAATGCCGAACAGGGGCTCCACCGCGCGACCGCTCTGCCGAAGCTGGTCGCACGCAGTGGCGGCAGATCGCGCCTCGGAAGCAAAAGTGCGGACGAAAGCGCCGAGTTCGCCGTCAAAAGATGCGATCCGCTCGAGACTGCTGTCCACCAAGCGACGCGAGGTCGTCGCGCCGATTTTCAGCGCGCAGGCCAGCTCCTCGACCGTGGCGAAGGACCCTGGTTCGTCGACGATTGCGGTGTCAGGCATGGTGAGTTCTCGGAGCAAGGCGCGCGTCAGCCCGTGATCGAGCCATCACGTGAAGACAAGGGAAAAGGCCGATTGCTGCCGCTCGACCGGAAGGGCCCGGCTACGGCCGTGGGATCCTGTAAGCGAGGCGATTATGGAGAATGGGGCGGATGCGTCGCGAGCCAGTGGCGCGCGATGTCGATACGCCGTGGCATCCAGATCTTGTCGCCGAAGCTCGTCACGTATTCGAGAAACTTCTGCATGGCCCAGAGCCGGGCGGGGCGGCCGATGATGCGTAGGTGCAACCCGACATTCAGCAGCTTGGGGTCGCCACGCTCGCCTTCCTCGAGGAGAACGTCCACCGAGCGTTGCAGATACTCGAGGAAGGCGCTCGGAGCGCCGAATGGGTCGCCAGCGATGAATTTGAAGTCGTTCGTGTCGAGCGAGTAGGGGATCACCAACATAGGGCCACCGGCCACGTCATAGCGGTAATAGGGCAGATCGTCGTTGTACTCGTTGGAGTCGTAGACAAATCCAAGATCCTTCAGGATCTGACGCGTGTTCAGGCTCGGCGCCCACATGCTGTAGAAACCCTTCGGCCTCTCGCCCGTTGTGTTCTCGATGATGTCGTTGGCTTTTTGAAGCTCCCGCTTTTCTTCCTCGAAGTCCTTGAACAAAGCGTGGCATTGCCAGCGATAGCCGTGCGACGCGGCCTCATGACCACGCGCCACGATCTCGGCCGCGATCTCAGGCGAGCGCTCCACCGCACGGCCGCACAGCCAGAACGTCGACTTCACCCCGAAGCGGTCGAAGAGGTCGAGAACCCGCCACACGCCCGCGCGCAGCCCGTACTCGTGGAACTGCTCCATACCGAGGTCGCGCATGCCGCTTGGCAGGATGGAGGTGAATTCGGACGAGCGGTCGTTCTCGGACTGACCGTCCTCGTAGCAGGCCTCCGCACCTTCCTCCATGTTGACCACGAAGGAGAGCGCCAGCTTCGCCCCGTTTGGCCACTGCGGATTAGGGCGATGCTTGCCGTAGCCCAGGAAGTCGCGCTTGCGTTCGGATGAAGTGCCGGTCACGGTCTGGGTCTCCAACTATTCATCGTGCCTCAGATTCTTCGAGCCAGAGCACCGCGGCCAAAACAACCGCGCCGAAGATGATCTGTCGTATCGCCGGGGTCATGTTCATTCCCGTGGCCAGTGTGCCTAGCGTGGTGAGAAGCATAGCCCCGCCCAACATGCCGACGTAATGGCCGCGCCCGCCGGTTGCCAAGGTCCCGCCGACGAACACCGCCGCCAACGCCGGGAGGACATAGGATTCGCCCATGTTGAGCACAGCCGACCCACCATATCCCACGAGCAGCATACCGGCCGCGGCCGAGCACAGACCGCTCAGAACAAAAGCCAAGATGCTGGTCCTGTTGACCGAGATGCCGGATAGGGCGGCCACCGTCCGGTTGCTTCCCACAGCATACAGGCGCCAGCCAAGGCGTGAACGTGCCAGAAGGAGCCAGCCGCCTAGCGCGAGCAGCCCCAGCAGCACCGAGGCCGGCGCAACGCCCGCCGTGTCCGGCACGAACAGCCATCGCAGGGCGGGAGGGGCCGCCCCGGCCGGAATGCCGTCGGTGTAGAGCAACGTAAGCCCGGCCAGGATCCCGTTCGAGCCGATCGTCATGATCACCGCCGGGATGCCCAGGCACACCACGCCGATCCCGTTGCCGAGCCCGATCAGAGCCCCGACCGCGAGAACGACCATCGAGATCGCCCCGGTGCTACCCGGAAAGCTGGCCAGCTTGGCGAAGAGGCTGGTGGTCAACACGGCGCAGAGCGTTGCGGCCTGTCCCATGGACAGGTCCATTCCGCCCGAAATCACAACCAAGCCCTGGCCCAACGCGAGAACAGCGAGGATGAGGGTCAGGATCAGGACGGAATTGACGTAGTTCATCGAGAGGACTGATTGCCCCAAAAGAGCACCGCTCATGATGAGAGCCACGATCAAGAGCAGGAAGACGGGACCGATCAGCACCAGGACATCGCGGTGTCGCGTCAGGAACCGTGTTCCCGCAGCAATGCCGGCTTCATTGTCGGCCCGTGGTGCCCCTGCACGCCCGGTAAGAATGTCGAGGGGGCTGGTCTGCGGCGCGGTGATCACACGGGCCCGGCCACGCAGCCGCTTTCGCAATCGGGTGATCAACACGGGCAGTGGGCTCCCCGAGCGAAAACAAGCCATGGCGATCGAAGCCAGGATGATGCAACCCTCGAACAGCGGGGCCACCTTGGTTTCGATCTTGAGCACCAGCATCAAGCTCGCGATCTGCATGAGAATGAAGGCGGCGAAGACCGTCCCGAGGCACCCGCCGCGTCCGCCACCGAGCCGCGTTCCACCTATCACCACGGCCGCAAAGATCGGCAGCAAAAGTGCGCTACCGCCCAGAGGATCACCCGACGCGGTGTTGGCCGACATCAGCAGCCCGGCATAACCGTAGAAGAACCCGCCCAGCACGTAGCTCAGAAAGGTCGTTCTCGCCGTTCGCACCCCTTGCGCTCTTGCGGCCTCCTCATTGCCACCGACGGCGTAGATGGCCGTGCCGAGCCTGCTTCCCCTGATCACCCACCAGAGAACCAGCGCGAAGAAAATATGGAGGAAGGGGGCAGGAAGGACGCTCTCGATCGCGTCCCCCCCGAAGAATGACGAGAACTCAGAGGGCACCGTTCCACCCGGTGCCGGCAGGATCAGGAGATCGATACCCGCCACCATGAACATGGTCGCGAGTGTCACAACGATAGGCTGAAGCCGACGGTACGCGACGAAATAGCCGTTTATGACGCCAACGACCGCTGCCGACCCAACGGCTAAGACCGTCCAGATCATCTGACTGGTGAGCGACGTCCCCACCTGACTCGCGAATATCACATTGCTTAGCGACATGGCGGCGCCCGCCGACAGATCGAACCCGCGCGCCAGAATGACGATCGTTTCACCCATGGCGGCGAGAGCTAAGGGTGCCATGCTCGACGCGATCGAGCTGACCTGGAAGTACGTGACCCGTGCGCTGCCGAAGACGGTAACGGCCGCGAACATGGCGACCGCCACCAGGAACACGGGAACAAGCGGGGTCGTGGCGCGCAGGATCATGCTGTTTGTTCGCCGCCTCGGTGAGGGGGGCGCGACGATCGAGTCAGCCGACATGCTCGATTCCGCCACCGACCTGGCCCAGGACGCTGCGCATCAGGTCTTCTTCCGAGAGATCCTCGCCGCGGACCGCGTGAACGAAGCGACCGCGGTACATGACTAGGACCTCATCGCACATGTTCACGAGTTCGGTGAGTTCGGTCGAGTGGAACAGGATCGCGCCGCCGGCAGCCGCGAAGCTGCGCATGATCGAGAAAATCTCAAATTTGGTGCCGACATCGACGCCGCGTGTCGGATCGTTCAGCAGAAGGATCGGCCTTTTGGCCAGCAGCCACTTGGCGATCACGAGTTTCTGCTGATTGCCGCCGCTGAAGGAGCCGGCAGGCCGGTAGAGCGCGCGCGGATGGATCTCGAGCTTGGCCAGAAAATGCTCGACGTCAACCTGAAGGCGCGCGCGATCGATCCAGCCCATTCTCGTGTAGTCGTCGAGCACCGGCATCGCCATGTTCTTCATGCCACTTAGGTTGAGAATGACGCCTTCGCGGCGGCGGTCCGAAGGCACATAGCCGATGCCGGCCCTTGCGGCGTCCCGAGGCGAGGCGAACGATGCCGGCCGTCCGTGCACCTTGATCTCCCCGCCTTCGAGCATGCTGGCTCCGAAAAGCGTCGAGAAGAGTTCGCTCTGGCCCATGCCGTCGAGCGCCGCAACGCCGAGGATTTCACCGGCGTGAAGATCGAAGCTCGCATCGGCCAGCGACGCGCCGGAGTTGAGCGAAGAGCCCGAAAGCGCGGGTGGTTTCGCATTGCTCCGGAGAAGCGAAGGCGGCTTGGGCGGGAACGCCTGGGCGAGAGATCGCCCGATGACCTGCCGAACGATCTCCGCATCCGTCAAGGAATGGGTCTCGGCCGTGAGCACATGGCGCCCGTTTCGAAGAATCGAGATCGAACCGCACAGACCCCGGATCTCGGCGATCCGATGAGAAATGAAGATAGTCGCGGTGGAACCGGCGTTGAGCCCCCGGACGATGCCATAGAGCCAGGCGACATCTTTCGCCGAGAGCGCCGATGTTGCCTCGTCCAGGAGAAGCAGGCGCGGCCTGCGAGCCAGAGCCCGCACGATCTCGATCCGCTGCCGATCCGACAGCGAGAGGCCGGCGACTTCCGCGCCGGGATCGATATCGAAAATCTGGAACTCGGCCAGAATGGATTCCGCCTGCTGGTGGGACCGCTTGCGAGACACGAGACCCAGGGCTGATCTCGGCTCGTAGGGCAACAGAAGGTTCTGGGTGACCGACAAGTCCTCAACGAGCGTCAGTTCCTGAAACGCGGTTTGAACGCCGGAAGCGTGGGCGTCGAGAGGATCGTTCGGCCGATAGGGATGGCCGAACACCGTGATCTCGCCCGCGTCCGGGCGCAACAGGCCGCTGACGATCTTGAGCAGCGTGGATTTGCCGGCGCCGTTTTCGCCGATCAGCCCGCGCACCTCGCCGGTCCCGACCTCGAACGAAACCTCGTCGAGGGCCTTGGTGGCACCGAACGCCTTGGAAAGCCCCTGGACGCCTAGAACCGTGCTGCTCCGTCCCTCGCTCAAATCGGGGGTCGGTCGGGCCTGCTGGGCTGCGTTCGTCATTGCTGCAATCAATAGGAGTGGACCCCGCAAAGTTTAGTGCGAGACTTCACCCGTGTTCACGGCCTTGAAGTCGAGTTCCGGCAGTTCGGCATTCCAGAAGCCGGCCTGCCAATCATTCGGCACCTTGTTGGGCGGGAACACGTTGCAGCCCGCCTGGAGCTCGCTCGTCGATCCCGTCTGGCAGAATTTCACGGTGGTGCTGTCGACCCATCCGTCCTTGACCTCATAGACCTTCGGTACCTGCTTACCTTCGATCTTGTCCATGGCGACCTTCAACGCCATGGGAATGATCCAGATCATGCTGTCGGTCGAGAAGCCGGGCATCGCATAGGATATGTCGGTCGTTCCTGCGGGCAGCATGGCCAGACGAAATCCGTTTTCATCCTGAGCCGCACAGGGAACCAGCTTCTTTGGCGGGCGCTTCGCTTCGAGCTGCATCTGCAGAATCGTGTAACAGGCCTCAGCCGCGACAACACCGTCGATGTCGTCCCAGGACTTTGTGGCGAGCAATTCCTGTATCCGAACACGCGTCGTCTGGTTGCTCCACTCACCATTGAGAGTCGCCATCACCTTGATGCCGGGGTTCTCCTTGACCGACGCATCGACGCCCCGCTGGGTCTCGTCGCTGAAGGTGGTTCCGGGAATCCCGGTGAGAACCACGACATTGCCTTTGCCCTTCAGGGTCTTCGCCATCCAATCCATGCGCGCCTTGCCGATCGCGTATCCATTAGTCTGGAACGAATAGGCGCAGGTGTCGGTGGCTCCGTTGATGACGTAGAAGTCGACGCCGGCCTTGCAGCCCTTGGCGATGACCTGCTTCAGAGCCGCCTCGTTGATGGGATAGATGATGATCGCTTTGGCGCCGGCCTGGACCATGCCGCTGATCTGCTGGATTTGCTGTTGTGCGTTGCCGCCAGCGGCCTGAACCTCGAAATCCAGCTTGTCCTTGAATTGCGGGCTGAGCGAGAGCGCTGTGATCATGTTGCGCGCTTCGGTCATCCAGTTGTTCCCGACGAAGCCCATGCTGTAATAGACCTTGGCCTTGTCGGCGAGGGCTGCATGGGAACCTCCGATCAGCGCCGCGACACCAAGAACAGCCGCAGCTGAGAATTTTTTGAACGTCATGTGAGCTCCTGTATCTCGGGTGCGAAGTCGTGTGTGGTTGGCCGCGGAGGTTCGCGATAGTCATGCGCACCTCTCTGGAATCGCCACTTCAGACGAGGAAGACTCCGTCTGATTTTGGATCAAGCGGCCACAAGGGTCGTTTTATCAGAGTGAAGCTGTGAGCTCGGCAGTCGATCGGCACGTTGCCCTTCCCGTCCGAATAGAGCACCTGGTCGGCGATCGGCGCGAAGGCCGCACGAAAATGATTGGCGGATTTTACCACCACCACCGTCTTGCTCGCGGGATCGATGCCGAGATTCGTGAAGAGTTCGCGCCCGAGCGCCTGGGTCCGATGGGAGATCAGGACCACTTCAATCCCCCCGAAGCGGATCGCAGCCGTATCGCCAAGCCCCACTTGAGATCGGTCATAGGACTGCCATGCATCGCGCACGAGGCCGATCACCTCCACGGCGGCATCGATGGGCATCCCCGAGTCCGGCCCGCTTTTGCCTCCGAACCGCAGCGCGAACCGCGCTCCAAGGCCGGCGGCAAAACAGAGTTGCACGGCGACGGGATCCCAGAGCGGCCCGACGAGTGCGCCCTCAACGTTCCGATCGATGAGGAGAAGCACGAAATCCGTATTGTCGGAAGCGGCGCCACCACCCGCATTGTCGGATGTGTCGGCGATCACGGTGGTCTCAGCCGGGCGGGCCAGCGCACGCTCGAGTGCCTCTTGTTGCGGCAGCAACGTCACCTGGTGGTCGAGCAGAACCGCAGCTTCCTCGGCAAGCGTCCGCGCCAGGCGATCGCCCAGGGCCTTGTCGTCGTCGGTCACGACCAGCATGCGCGAACCCATGTCCGGGACGTCGGCGTGCTGGAACCCGTGCACGAAGGAGATCGACAGGACGCCCGGCTCGGACCGCTCGATAGCCTGCAAGCGATCGACGAAGGAGCGCGTCGGCTCGACGACGGTCGGGAAGAAGCCGATGAACCGCGGATCGTAGAAGGACGACACGGGTCGGATCTCGCCGCGGATGGTCGCCAGCACCAGCGTGACGAGCTCCTCGGCGCGCTCGAGAAAGTCGGTGTGCGGATATTCCTTGAAAAGGATCGTGATGTCGGCGTTGCGAACGCACGTCTCGGTCAAGTGACAATGCAGGTCGTATTCGCAGCCGATCACGGCCTTTGGGCCGGCGAGCCGCCGCACGCGTTCGATGAGGTCTCCCTCGCAATCGTTGTAGCCATGGGCCACCATGGCGCCGTGCAGCCCCAGCAGGACGCCATCCACCGGCAGGGCGCCTCGGAGCTCGTCCAGGATCGTGTCCCGCATCTGCTCGTAGTCGGCCTTGTTGCAGGGGCCGGCCGGCTCCGCCCAGAAGCAAGAGCCCTCGAGTAGCGTGAAACCTTCTTGCTTGGCTCGCCTGCGCGCGACGTAGAGGGGCGCCGTCGTGTGCCGAGGTTCATCCGGGTGCTCGCCGGGCGCATAGGCGAAAGCCTCGTCGAAATTCGCCCGCGCGGTCGGAAGCGGTGAAAAGGTGTTGGTTTCGGTGCTGAGCGAGGCTGCGAAAATCCGCATCATGGGCTCTTCCCTATCCGCCGCGTCCGGGCAGCCGCAGTCGGTCGTGTGTGTGAGAGGCAAATCAGCTGCACGGAGGTCGGAACTCGCATCGTTGACGATGGCGACGTCGCATTGTCCAAACGATGGCACGATCAATGCCCCTGGTATTGAAAGACCTGGACATAATATGGAATGGGCTGGCCATGAGACGCGCGAAGGATTTACCCGAGCTTAGAGCCGCGGCCCGTTTCGTCGAGACCATCGACCTGGATGGCGGCCGTGATTCAAGCGGCGGGGCCACTGTTCCCGAGCTCAACGTGGCGCTCGTTCTTGGGCCGCAGTTCCCTTTGCTTTCGCTCGCCGGATTCCTGGATGCGCTGCGTCATGCGTCCGATCGCGGCGACCGGAGCCGAAAGCTGCGCTGCGCCTGGTCCATTCTCGGAGCCCGGCCGGGCGCTGTCGTGAGTTCCAGTTGCGGCGTGGACGTGAAGGCCGACGAGGCCTTCGTCGATCCGCGCCGTTTCAACTATATCGGCGTGATCGGTGGCCTGCTCCGGAATGCTGAGCAAATGAGCCAGGAGATACCCGGATATCTCCGTGCGGCGACCCTCGCCGAAATTCCTCTGATCGGGATTTGCACGGGCACTTTCGTGCTGGCACGAGAGGGCTACCTAGACGGCCGGCGCGCCGCGGTCCACCCTTATCACATAGAGGAGTTTAAGCAGGCGTTTCCCCGGGTCTGTGCGCTCAGCAATGTCGATTTCATCGACGACGGAGACCAACTGAGCTGTCCGGGTGGCATTTCGATCATCAGCTTGGCGACCCACCTCATCGCTCGACACTGCGGCCAGGATCGTGCCATCAAGACTGTGCATCAGATGACCTTGCCCAACCGGGCGGCGGTGACGAAGCTGCCGCTGTTCCAGGCGATTGGCTATACGCGCGTCTCCGATCCGCGTCTCCAAAGGGCCGTGTTTCTGATTGAGCGCAACCTTCCCAAGACCACTTCGCCGGAGTGGCTGGCCGACCAGGTTAATATCAGCCGGCGTCAGCTCGCGCGTTTGTTCCAGGGCGAGTTCGGTCGGCCGGTAGCGGCCTGTATCCGGTCCGCGCGCATGCGCTACGCCAAATGGCTCCTCCAGAACTCGAGCGAAACGATCACCGAGGTGGCCTTGCTGACAGGGTTCAGCGACTGCGCCCACTTCGTAAGGCAGTTCCGGGATGAGTTTGCGATCTCTCCTGGTCGTTTCCGAGCCGCGCTCGCGACCGCTTCGTCCCCCAATCTGCAGGAGGCACACCCCTGAGTTGAACAGCTCCGGTCATGTTCATCCCGTCGCTTAACGACGGATAAGAATTCTGACTCGCGCGCCAAGGCGCTCGGCGCCCATGTAGTGATGATCACGACATCGCCGGAGAAGAGGAACGATGCGCTGCGCCTAGGGGCCGACGAAGTCCTCGTATCCCGTGATACAAACGCCATGGCGGCCGCAAAGGGATCATTCAACTTCCTGCTCAACACCATTCCGGTGCGGATGACATGAATCCCTGTCTGCAGCTTCTGAAGCTCGACGGCACCATGGTCCTGGTCGGCGCCCTGACGGCTCTCGATCCGATGATTGGATTCAATGTCATCGCCGGGCGCAAGAGCGTTGCGGGTTCGGGCATCGGCGGGATGGCTGAGACGCAGGAAATGATCGATTTCCGCGCAGCGAAGAACATCGTCAGCGATGTCGACATGATCCGGATCGAGGACGTCAACGCGGCCTACGAGCGGCTGCTCAAGAATGACGTGCTATCGCTTCGTCGTCGACATGGCGTTACTCAAGGCTGTCAAATCGCTTCCAAGCGCGACCCCTGTTTGGAGTGGGCCCCTGGCGGCGGACAGGGTCAGGCCGCTGTTTTGACCGTCTGCCGGGAGAGTTGATCCTCGAACTGTGAGGGGCTGAGATAGCCGAGGGAGGAGTGGAGACGTCGCGTGTTGTAGGTGTGTTCGA
>JAABUQ010008200.1_pt1 | contig 14771 bp, 22 predicted proteins | sample 5560001 | NCBI WGS metagenome assembly JAABUQ01 (sample SAMN10711888, study PRJNA513371) | rock metagenome | isolation source: Antarctica rocks | place: Antarctica: Victoria Land, Finger Mt nord | collected 2015-12-18 | reverse complement strand
CCTAAACGACCCCGCGGCTTCTCGCCGCCAACGATGCTTCCACAAATACGCGCCGACGTAGCTCAGTTGGTAGAGCAGCTGATTCGTAATCAGCAGGTCAGCAGTTCAAGTCTGCTCGTCGGCTCCAAAGAAAGCCTGTAACCACGGGCTTCTTTATTTTCCGGAAGGGCGCTCCTGTCAGCCCTGAAAGCCTAACTGATAGCCAATAGCTCACTTACGCTTCGCTGAAGAGCGTGTGGCCGTAGCCCGTTTCTTCGGCTCCATCAACGCATCGAGTGCAGCGGCGTCGCGATGGTGCAGCACGTCGACGGCGTGAGCGTAAGTGCGCGACGTGAAGCCGGGATCGGCGTGGCCGAGCCGGTCGGCGATAACCTTGAAGTTTGTGCCAGCGAGCAGGCTTAGGCTCGCGGAGCTGTGCCGGAGCGCATGAAGGTTCACGCGTTTGAGCCCGGCCGATTCGAGCAGCGGCACCCACCATCGCCGCGACAGGTTACTTTGCCGAACGACAGTCCCGGTCGTGGTCGGGAATACGAGATCCTTCGGCTCCGCGAAGCCTTCAATCTTTGCGAGCTTGTGTCGGCGACGCAGCGCCGCGATCGGCACCTTCCCGAGCGCAATGGTGCGCGTGCCCGCCTTCGTCTTCGGAGGCATGATCTGCGGCTTTCCGTACGCCTCCTGCGCAGTTTTATCGACGCGTATCGTGCCGCCGAAGTCGACGTCGGCCCACGTCAGAGCGAGTGCCTCGCCGATCCGGATGCCTCCGATCGCGAGCACGACGACCAAGGCCTCGAAGCGGTCGCCGTCCGCGGCCTTAAAAAGGGCTTGCAGTTGCGAGGTGTCGAGGAACTGCATCGGTCGCTTCGTGACGGTCGGCGCCTCGACGTTATCGACGGGGTTGCGGCCGATGACCTCTAGCGCGCACGCACGCTGCATGAGTCGACGAAGGACGGTGCGAGACTTTACTGCCATCGAAGCGCCGGCGGTCTCCCGGATGATCGCGAGGCATCGCTCGACGTCGCGCGGTTCGATGCGGTTCACTTTCAGCGTACCGAGCACGGGCAAGACGTGGTTTTGTAGGATACCTGCGTAGCTGCGGTGCGTCGTCGCGCGGCGATTCGGGCGCACCTCGCGCTCCAGCCATCCCTCGGCGAACTCGCGCAAGGTCGGTGCGCGACGACGTGACAGCTCGCCCGCAGTTCGCGCGCGGAAGTCCGCAAGACGTTGCAGCGTTTCTTTCTTGCTTGATCCGTAGATGGTGGCACGGCGGCGCTTGCCGGTCTGTGGGTCGACGCCAAGTGAGATCGAGCCGACCCACTCGTTCCGACGCTCAACGAAATAGACGCTTCCTTCGCCCCTGCCGCGCCGGCTACGCGGCATCCCAACTCAGCGTACTCTTGCGTGACGCAAGCGCCGGGCCACCAAATTCCGAACCCTTTACGTAGTCCAGACCTGCATTTATCGCGAACCGGGGCCATATACCACGGTAATCGGCGCGCCATTTCGCGTCGGCTGAAGCTGGGCGCTCCTTTCTCCATGCGATCGTCTTCTTCGCGCGGTCGATGTACCTCAGCACGTCGTGCGCCCTCCGGTACGACACGGGGCGGCCCGGTAGGAGTGCGTCACGGATAAACCGCTTCGATATGTCACCTGACGCTAGGTCGCCGTAAACCCCGCACGGGCAAGCTAAGTGAGGCGCCTCTCCAGCTAGGTATTCGTCAAAGTTATACCGTTTGGTGCCCCCATTCTTTTTGTGCGCGTAGCAATCGTGATCGATAGCATCCTGATACGTGAGTCCGTATAAGCGCAAGCCGGACTTTGCAAAATGCTTGAAGATGCGCTCTTCATTAGGTGTCAAGGCCGGCGCGTGCGACATATAATTCGGAGTTAGGGTTATATGCGCACCCCTCCTGTTGTATTAAGAACATATGGAGCATTCGCATAACGAGCGTACCGATGACGGCCCGATCGAGCGCCATTACTCGACCCGCGAGGCCGCTGAGACGACTGGCAAATCTGAAGGGCTTATTTAGGAAACTCTGCGCGCAGCGAGATCTCGCGCATGTCCGCTTAGGCACGGGTATCGCGATTCCGGAGAGCTCGCTTCGCGAGTACCTCAATCGCAATCGCGTTCCGGCCCGAGAGCGCACGCTGGCATGAAAAAAGCGACTCCCGGTGCGAGGGAGTCGCTCGATGCTGACGGAGGGAACCTTCGCGTCAGCAGCCCGACGACCTTCCGCATTACTGCCTGCACCCCCGTCAATTTCGGCGGGAAACGAGCCGAAATCGTCCTGGAAATTGAGGGCGTCGGTCTGCTACACATCGATTATTTCCGGCCCAGGAATGGGGGGGCGCCTTTTGTTGCGCCGAAATCGATCCGTTCGCGATTCTCAGGTGCCTGGGAACGGACGTTCCGACTCGATGATGATCTCGCGACGGCGATTCTCGAAGCCGTTGAGTCGCGACTCAGCGCCGAAGATGACGGCACGCGATGACCGGCGAGAGTTTGCAACAAGCCGCATTGGCATACGCAAAGCGCGGGCGGTCCATCTTTCCGGTCATTGGAAAAGTTCCGCACGGAAAATTCGCTCCGAACGGCTTTAAGTCCGCGACCAACGACGCCACAACCGTTGCGTTCTGGTTCGCGAACAGTGCGCCGCCGACGGGTGTGGCGATGGAGCCGGCGACCGCCGGCTTCTTCGTCATCGACATCGACGGCCGTAACGGCGGCTTCGAAACTCTTGCCGAACTCAAGCGGCGCTACGGTGCTTTACCGGAAACGGCAACGGTCATTACACCCGGCGGCGGTGAACACAGGTACTTCACGATCCCCGAAGGTGTCGTGGTCACATCGCGTAGCAACGCGTTCGGTGACGACTGCCCCGGCATCGACGTCAAGTCGCATCTCGGCTACGTCGTTCTGCCACCTTCAAAGCACCCAAGCGGCGGCGTGTACGAATGGGACGCCAGCAACGCGAAGCCCACACCGCTCCCGCAGCCGTGGCTAGATGCGCTACTCGACGCACAGCGTAAAGCCGCTCGCGCACCGATTGCCGGCGTCGATAACGACGGGCGGATCCTACGCGGGGCTCGACGCGACACGCTACTACGATTTGCCGGACGCCTACGTCACAACGGCACGGGCGCCGCAGCGATCGAGGATGCGGTCACGGCTCTCAACCGCCGACAATGCGATCCGCCGCTGCTGGAAGATGAGGTCCGCGCACTCGCTCGAGATATCGCAGGCCGCTACGAGACAACGGCGCCACTCGTGCTGCCGAACGGGCTCGCGCGCGACGTTAAGTCGCCCCGCGTTCGCACCGCGCGCCTCGTCGCCGCGTCAAGTATCACGCCGATCGAGCGCGATTTCACGCTCTACCCGTACGTTCCGCAGGGCGAAGCGACGTGGTTCGAAGGTTCGACGAAAAGCGGCAAGACGATGGTCGCGCTCGACATCGCGAGCCGTGTCTCCCTTGGCCGCCCGTTTGTCAACGGTGAGCCAATCGAATGCGGCAACGTCGCGATTCTTACGTGCGAGGATGACGTCGACGGCACGATCGTCCCCCGTCTTATCGCAGCGGGCGCTGATTGCGATCGTGTGTCCGTGTTGCGCGTCAGCGACGGTGAGGCCGAATGCGTGCCGAGTTTCCTAACAGATCTGCCGACCATCGAGGCGGCCCTGAAGGCCGGGAACGTCTCGCTCGTCATCGTTGACGGCACGTTCGGCATGCTTGGCGCGAAGGACGCGAACGCTTACGGCGACGCCTACGCGACAATGGTCCCGTTCGTGGCGATGCTGCGACGAGTGGGCTGCGGCGCGATCATCATCCGGCACGTCCGCAAGACGGATGCGTCGGCGCTCCATCGTGGAATCGGGAGCGTCGGCTTCGGCGCACTCGCGCGCTCCACCATCTCCATCGCGATTGACCGTGATGACGAAGCGCGGCGCATCTTCGCGCATGCCGGGTCGAATCTCGGCGAGTCCGGGGCCACGTATGCTTTCCGCGTCGAGGGCGTTGCGATCGATGGCTTCGATCGGACTGTCGGACGCGTGGTATGGGGAGAGACCGTCGACCTCTCCGCAGACGACGCGATGATGAACCGAGCACCCGACGATGCAGCCGAACGCGACGTCGCCGTCGAGTTTCTTCAAAGCTTCCTCAGCGGCCCGACTGCGGCTTCAGAGGTCTTTGAAGCCGCCGAAAAACGACGCATCGCGAGGCGCACGTTGCAGCGGGCAGCGAAACGCTGCGGCGTCATTATCGAACGGCGAGGGTTCCCGTCAGGATCACTGTGGCACCCGCCGTTAGCAAGTGAGCACCCCCTTAGCTCAATCACCCCGAATCCGTTGAGCAACGCCCAGTCGCGCCATACATATAACCCTGGCGCGACTGGTGAATTCGCGACGGACCGCGCGCCGCAAACCCTTACGCCGCAAGGCGCCAACAGTCGCGCCACAGTCGCGCCATTGCTTTCGGGTGGCGCGACTGTTGGCGCGACTGGTTCCGACCACGGCGCGCTCCCCAAGGCAAGCGTGCACGACGCCGACGATATCGAGGTCTTCGAATGACCGCACTCGAGGTGCTTGTCGAGGTCCGTCGCCTGGGCGCCGATGTGGTCTTTACCGACGACGGCAAGCTCGCACTTAAAAAGCGAAGCGCCGTGCCCGACGGGCTCGCGGCCCAGGTACGTCTCCGGATCGACGATGTTCGCGCGTTACTCCGCGAGCGGTTGCCGGCGAGCGCGCACCGCTATGTGGTCTGGCGCGGCGCCGTCGACCACACACGATCGGTCTGCCTGTCCTGTGGCATCCCTCCGACGCTCCACGGTACGGACGCCCTTAACGACGCGCTCATCCTCGACGACGCCAACGACGCCCCGCTTATCGAGGCACGCGCGATCGTGGCCGCCGCTCGCAGCAACGCGCTCCCCGAGCATCTGCATCCGGTCGCCGCCGAACTCGATGCGCTGCGCGACGAGGTTGGTCGCGCGAATGCGGCGCGTGGTACCGATAACTCGCGCTTCTCGGCATCGTCCGGCGTCGCATGAGTGACATCGAAGACGTCCTCGGCGCGGAGCTCGCCAAGCTGACGCCGAAGCAGCGATCGCGCGCCGTCGCCACGCTCGCCGGGAAGACGCCGAGCGAGATTGCGCGTGGCGAGGGCGTCTCGAAGCAGGCCGTTGCCGAGACATTGGCGGCTCCGATCGTGGTCAAAACGCTAAGAAACCTCCTGACGGGCATGCAGGTCTCAAATGGTGGCCCCTTCATGCCGGTCGTGGAGCGCGCCCTGGAGGTCGTCGTCGAGATGCTGGCCGCAAAAAAGGCCGTCATCTACGGCGGCTCCTATGTGATGGTCGTCGATCACGACGCGCGCTTTCGAGCAGCGACCCACCTCCTCGGGCTGTACGAACCGCGCAACCTCCCGCCGGCGTCCGTGAAGGCGCCCGTCGTCGAAGACGTGGCGATCGTCGAGGAAACGTCGACCCGTCGCATCGCAGGGCGTCGGTCGACGCGATGAGGGCCCTGACGAACCTTGCCGTGAGGTGGGGGGAGCCCGTGGACGACGTGCACGACGCGCATGCCAACGGATTCCCCAGCCGACTCCCCAGGTGGGGAGACTGTGCAGCCGACTGTACACGTGTACAGTGCACGGACCGTGCAGCGGACCGTGCAGGTGCACGGTGCACACCGGTCGTGGATTGCTTTTTGCCTCTGTTTGACCCAGGTGGGTCGTCTCTTGGGTCATCCAATGTTCACGGATCCGGCGAACTCGAACGGGTTTGCGCTCCTCCGCGCGATCCAGTCCGACCGTATCGCTATCATCCGGGCCGAGCGGCCATCCACCGTTTAAGTATCGGACAGGTGACCGATGGTTGGCCGCATGAGTGAGCCGCCGATCTATCGAGGGAGTTTCAGCCAATCACCTAGTCTGCAGTCGCCGCAATCGTACACCCGAACGGACATGTAGCCCCGGTGTACGATTGCGCGAAGCCTCGACTCGAAGCGTGCCAACCGTGCCAAGGCGTGCCACTGGCAAACGTGAGACGGTCGCTGCCGAGCGAGAAGGTACGGCCGCTTCCCGCTCGACCAATGACGCCTTCGCCCGAGGCCGCGTGGTACGAGCGTGAGTGAGTCGCCGATTCTGTGCCCCGGCTGCCAGCACCGGCCGATCGGGAAGAACACTGGGACGCTTTGCCCGCGTTGCGCGAACCCGAATGGCGCGAAGAAGGCCGGCGGCCGCAAACGCATCGGCGAGGACCTGCGCGTCGCGCGCAACGTGTCCGTCGACGTCAAAACGCAGGCAACGTTCGCAGACGAAACGACGGTACGGCCCGGCGTGCTGCTCGATGCGTGCGCTGCCGCGTTGCGCGGCGGCGTCGACGTCTTGCAATTACTGGACCACGAACTTGCAAAGTCGCGAGCATGCGATTAGAATGACATCAGCATCAAGCAAGACGTCCGGGGAAAATCCTCGGGCGTCTATTTCTTGTCAGGAAATAGCATGACGACAGAACTGTTAACGGTCGAGGTGTGTAATCGTGTCCGCGCCGCGCGCGAAGCGAAGGGTCTTTCCCGGGCTGAGCTTGCAGAGCTTCTTGGTCTGAAGCCGAGTGCTATCGTGGGCATCGAGAACCCGACGCGCAGCCTGCGCATGCCGACGTTGCGCAGCGTTGCGAAGGCGCTTGGCGTCTCCGTCAACGAGCTGCTCCCATGAGGATGCATCTGATGCGTGTTCCGGCTCGACCGCCAAGTCAACGTCTTTGCAAGTTCGCGCAGATCGAGCCGCGCGCGAAGGCAGGCGCCGTTCGCCGGTCTCCAACGGCGGCGAGCGGCGCTGTTCACCGTGGACTGAACAGCCGACTGAACACGTGTTCAGTGCAAAGCCCAAAACATGTACGGGAGAATCCATGACCGCAACCACTAAGCCGCAGAAGAGTGCGTCCGAGCCGATGAAAGACGTGACCCCGTCACCGGTCGCAGCGTCGGCCGTAGCCACCGTTGCGGATCTGTATGCGCGAAAGCCAACTTGGACGCATCCGGAACTTTGCAACGTGGAGCACGCGATAGCGCACAACGCCACGGAGCAGCTCGACCTCATCGCCCTCATCGACGACTTGCAAGGAAAACTCGGCGTGCTCGAAACCGCCGTGCGAGCGAAAACCCAAGCAGGGGATTTCCGCGACGCACTTTCCGACCGAAATGCGACACAGAAGCTTAACGCTGAGATTGCGAACGCGCTTGGAGTGCTTGGAATGCGGCGCTTCACCCGGCAGCAGTTGCTTCGCGACAAGGCGGCGCTCGAGGAACTCGAACGGCGGGCGAACACCGTTGCTCCGAGCGACGATCTCGTCCGCACCGGGAACAACGCTGCGTGATGCCCGCGTCGCGTTTGAAACGGATCCCGCCCAAACCGAGGACTCGGGCCGAGTTGGCGGCCGTGGTGTTGAGCATTAGCTATGTGCGGCGACGGCGCTCGGCGCGGCAAGAACAGCGTCAAGAGCGCGCGTTCGCGCTGCACGTCGGGTGCGGCGTGCCGGTCCGGCAAGTTGCACGACGGCTCAAATGCTCGAAGAACACCGTGACGGCGGACTGCTATTTCGAAGGGCGGCGGCGCTCAGACGAGCTCGACGGCACATTCGTTCCGTACCATCGTCAGCAACCAGAACGCGTAATCCGGAAAGCGGATTTGAACTTGCTGCTCGCCGTTTGGGCCGCCCGTGACGAGCGAAAGTTGACGAGTCTGCTCGATTCGCTCGAGGCCGAAGATGCGCACAGGCTGGGACAACGCACGTACGCGCGCGAGGAAGCAGCGTGAAGAATCGCAATCGCGTGCGCGCCAACCTCTCTGCCGCCGATAATGTACGATTATCGGAAGTGGGTGCGGTCGCATGAATGACCACGAGATCGATTCGGAGTCCGTGGCGTCGACGTATCCGCCGCGCGTGTCGCTGCCTCTTGAAGCGCCGCCGTGGCGCATGCAGAAGGTGCCGTCGCGCACGTCCGGCTGTAGTGCTCATAAACCGGACGTCTTCACGGAGACCGACTTCGAAGAGCGTCGGCATCTTCTCGCAACGGAGCGCGAAGAACCGTGGCGCCGAGCAGGATCGCGTTGAACTTCGAGAGTTTGGCAGTAGGTATTTCGTACCGGTTCTCCTCAAATTCGCGCTCCGTTCTCGGCGGGATCACGCGCCAGGCCGACGCGGCAACGGCCGCGCTTGACCGTCTGTCCGAATCGTTCGCTGCGAACGAACGCGTCTCGTCGCGCTTCCTGTCGAGCGCACAGCGTATGACTGCGGGGCTTGAAGAATTAGATCGTGGCTTCGTTAGCGTCGAGCGGTCAGCGATGGGCGCCACCGATCGGGTGGTGCTGGGCAATCGCGCCATGGCCGCGTCGTTCACGAGCTTGTCTCGTTCTGCTTCTGGGGCGCGCGCGAGCATGGCGTCGGCATACGCTGCGGGCTCGCGCGGTTCGGCTGCGGCGGATGTCGAACGCGGCGCTCTTGCTGGCGGCGCTGTACGAGGCGCTGGTGGCGCCGCCGCTGGTGGCATGGGTGCCGGCACGATTGGCGGCCTCGTTGCGCTCGCAACGACGGCGGTCGGTGTACGCGGTGCGTCGACGCAGCAGGATGCTGAGACGCAAACGGGCATCGCGATGGGCAGATCGAATCAGTTCATCGCGCAAACGCTTCGCCCGATCGCTTTGCGCATGTCACAGGTAACGGCGCAGTCGATTACCGACTCGACCGACTTGCTGCGCGTCATGGCGACGTCCGGCTTAAACGACCCGAAGGAGATGGCTGCTCTTGCGATACCGATCGCAAAGTTTGCCGACACGCAATTTCTCAAACCGGGTTCGCAAAGCGTTCCTTTTTCAGATTCGGCCAAGCTCGCCGTAGGACTCGCGCATCAGTTGGGAGCGCGGACGGCAAAGCAACTTAACCCGATTCTCGACACGCTGTTCCGCATCTCAAACGACATGCCCGACAGTCTCAAGACGGCGGCGACGCAACTCAAATACTACGCGCCGCAATTCCGCAATGCCGGCGTCTCGAGTTCCGAGATCCTGCAACTTCAAGCGACGGCCGGCCGCATGGGTCTCAGTGGCGGTCGCAGCGGAACCGGCTTCCGCGCGTTGCTTTCGAGTATGCAGCGTCCCTCGAACGGTCCGATGGAAGCGGCGCAGCGCGACGTGGGCATTCTCGACACTAAGGGTCGAAATCGCTTCATCAATGAGCGCACAGGCGCGTTCGACGTCGAAGGGATGTTCGGATTTCTCAATCGGCAATCGGATCAAGCCCGGCGTCAGGGTCGCTCTGCGGATTTCAACAAGAACCTGCAAGGCATCTCCACGAGCGGCGCGGGCTCCGTGCTCGCGCTCTTTACGTCCGATGCGGGACGTCAGCAGCGCGAAGCCGTTCGGAAGACCTTAGTTCGCGTCGGTCCGATGGAAGCGGCGCAACAGCGGCTCATGGGCACGCTCAGCAGTCAAACGAAGTTGCTGACGTCGAACTTCGGAACGCTTGCAACGACGATCGCCCAACCGCTCATCGGGCCGCTCACCAACTTCGTCTCGGCGCTCGCCAAGGGCGCACAAGCAGCGACGAATTTCTTCACGGCGCATCAAACGGCAACGAAGTTTGCGGCCGGCGGACTCGCTCTCGGCAGCGCTGCGGGCATCTACGGGCTTTCCAAAATGGCCGGCAAGTTTCTGTTCGGTCACCTTGCACTGCACGGAGCTCGAGAGTCGGTCGGCCTTGGAGGCTGGATGCGCTTCGGTCGCCACGGTGCCGGCGGCGGTGCTGGCGAAGCGGGCGGTTTTCTCGAACGTATCGGTGGCGCGTTGCGCGATACGCTGTCGTTCAAAGTACGCGCGGATTGATTGGCGGTGCCGCCCGCACGCCATTCGGTGGAGCGACCGGGCGCGTTTTCGGCATGCTCGGACGCGATCTCTTTGGGATAATTCGTCCGCTTGGCCTAGCAAGTCGCGGTATCGGTTTCTTCGGTGAGATTCTCGCAAAAGTCGGACTGCGCGCGATCCCGGTCGTCGGCGAAATCTTGCTGCTCATCGATACGATTCGCTTCCTCGGCACGCACTCCAAGGACATTGGTAAAGGCATCGGCATTGCGGCACGTTGGATCATGGATCACGGCGGTCCCATGCTGCGCGATGCCTTCGTGGGGCTCGTGACGAGCATCTATCACGGCGTCGTCGATACGATCGGTGGGCTCTTTCACGGTGGTCACGGCGGCCTGTTCGATGTTATACGAAGCGGCATTAAGGGATTCCAAGAGGGCTATGGGCCGCCGACCCCTGGCGGCAAGCAGCCTCCGCAATCGGCCTCGCATCTCCAGCGTGCGGCAAATACGCCGCATCATGTCGCGATCATGCACGGGCACGTTATGCCGAGCCGCGTTGCGTACGTGCCGATGCCGCATAGCGGTGGCGCGCCGATAACGATTCACGATCTACACGTTACTGTCCCGAACGGTGCAACGGTCGAAACCGTGCTCGAATCCGCAAAGCGTCATTTTTCTCGAGGCGACGTACCAAATTCACCGTGGAACTTGACGACCGCGCATTCTGGGGCGACAGCGGGGGATGCATTTACGGGTTAGATGGTTCACAGTAGACCGAAGTTGAGTGCGGCGAAGCGCAAATTGGCGGCGGCGGCATCTCACCACCGCGCAGCGCCGGGTCGGCAAGGAACCAACAATAACCGGCTCGCACGCCGTGAAGATGGCTCGCGTCGAATAAACCGAGAGTACCCAGTCACAATCGATAGCGATACTCAAGGCGAGTTCAAGCGCGGCTATATCGTGCGAATGCAAGTAGAAAACGGCGTGCGAGTGCGTTTCGCTGTATCGCTTCAGGTCCGAGATTTGGTCAGCGGTCGCCTTAAGGAGATCGCGCGGTATGACGACTTTCGGGGATTTCACCGCCACCTTCCGCCGGATCCGGACGTTCATGAATGGCTAGAGGGTGTTCCCGAGGCCGATCAAGTCCGTTTTGCGATACGGGATATTGCCTTGAACGCGGATAAATACGCGAACCACGCTCAGGCAGCCGGGTACGAAGCTCCAGAGGATGAGGAATGAGACCGATCGTTAGCGACAGCGAGAAAGTGAACGCGGCGGCCACCGTGGCCCTTTCGCTGCTTGAGCACGCGTCGGAGATGGCCGAACGCTATCCGACTGGCACGCGGTTTACGCCCCTGGGCACCGAGGATGGGACGCTCAAGGTTCTCGCAGAGGGCCCGGACGGCGTCGACGCCGTCGAGCGCGTTCTCGCCGGCTCAGGCGTCTAACACCCGCTCGCACGCCCACATTCCTGGCGCCAGGGCGCGTTCCCGAGTTCGCGCACGTCCTTAAGGGTCGTCGAGCGGCGAAAGACGCGCCAGAACGAAAGAGCGCCCATTGCGGGGCGCTCTTTCGGTCCTTCGGCCTGCGCGTTGCGACTACATCCGCAAGAAACGCCCCACGACTCTCATGATGGCGCGGTTGCGGACGCGCCTCGTGAGCGGGAGCGGATTCCCGCCAGCCAGCTTCCCGAACGCCCTGCCCCACGCCGATGCGCGTGCAAGACGGTAGAGCAACGACGTCATGCCGATTTCTCCCGCGATTGCCCCGCAAGAATTGCTCGAATTATACGCGAGTGAGCTTGCGCTTTCTCCATCTCAGCGCGTGACTCCGCAAGAAGCGCCATGATCCGCCGCTGCGGGTCGTTCTTGAAAATCGGAACAACCTTGGAGCGCTCGGGCCAGTCGTGGCTCATGCCGGGACCATCTCTTTTTCTGCGGCTCGCCGCTTCAACCAGACCTGATCGCGCCGCTGGCGAACGTGGTCGAGATAGCGCTCGCGAAACGACTCAATGATCGCGGCGAGGTCGTGCGTTCCGAGCGGGTCGATCGCGACACGGGCGGCCAGCTCCATCGCGAAGTCAAAGCCGAGCCGGAACGACTCGTCAGTGCCGATGTCGTTCACATCGCTGTCGGGGTCGCCAGCGTCGTTGGACTCTTTTAGCGACACGCCGTCTTGGGGAAACCGTGAATCCTGCAAGCAGAGCCGGGTGAAACCGGGACTCCAAACAATTGCTGAGTACGCCGTGTCGGCGGAGTGTTCAACGCGTTCTCCATCTCCAAGATTGGAAAACGGAATGAGCAGCTCTTTTGCGATCGCGTCGATAGATTTGATGGATTGCTCGTTGACGGTTCTTGCCATGATGGGTGACTCTTTTCTGCGGCGCAAGCCGCGACTAGTGGATGATCGCGGAGAGTGCCGGCGCATCGAACGCGTCGGCACGGCGGATGTAGCCTTGGAGCACGGCGAGCGACTTGTGCCGCGTCGTGCGCATGATGTTGTCGAGCGAGACGTGCGCCTGCGCCGCGGACGTCACGAACCCCGAGCGCAACGAATGCCCCGAGAAGTCACCCTCGAGCCGCGCGCGCTTTGCGAGACGCTGCACGAGGTTCGCGACGTCGCGACCGTCGAGCCGCCGCTCCGTGACCGCGCGATGCGGCGTGAGCGACCGAAACAGCGGCCCGGAGGAGATCCCCGCCGCGTCGAGCCACGCTCGCAGCGCACGTACGGCGCAGAACGACACGTTCAGAACGGTGGGCACCGCAATGTCGCTGCCGTGCCCTTCTTGGTCCGTCTTCGAGCGCCGGATCGTCAGGAGCACACCATGCTTCGAGAACCGCACGTCGGCGACGTCGAGCTCCGCGAGTTCCGAGCGACGTAGTGCGGCGGCGAAGCCGAGCAGCAAGATCGCGCGGTCGCGACGTGCGGCCACGTCGTCGCCCCCGATGGCGAGCAGCATCGGCCCCAGGACCTCGAGCGTTGCGGCGTCGACGCGCCGCTGCACGCTGCCGTGAGTCCGTGCGATGCCGTCGATGACGTCTCGCACGATGCGGTGGCTGGTTGGGGATGGTTCGATGCCTGCGCGGCGATGGCGCACCGAGATGGCGGCGAGGCGCCGGCGAATTGTTGCGATCTTGAGCGTCGGGCCGAGGCTTGAGACGTACAGCACGACGGTCTGCGCGGTCGCAGGGAACGATCCCAGGCCGTGCGACCAGCAGAAGGCATCGAAGTCGCGCAGGTCGCTCGCGTAGGCGCGGCGTGTTGCCGTTGACGACGACGACTCGGCGAAGGAGCGAGCTCGCTCAACGAGTGCGTCGACGGCAAGGGCATGTGGAAGAGGCTCGAGCAACGCGAGCGCGGTCATTGCGCGCCTAAAGAGTCGTCGAGCCGCACGACGTGCAGCGACGCACCCGAGGGCAATGGAAGCCCGAGGCTCGCCTCGCCGCGATGCATGATCTCGACGAGGGCGCGCACCCACGGCCGGTCCTCGGGAGGCATCGCTGCGATGAGCTTCGCACCGCAGACAGTCGTCGGCGTTACGAACGCGTTGACCTGATACGCGAATTGGTGAGCGAGCTCGGCGCGCTTGTAGTGGGCGTTCATGCGACCTCACCGAGACGAAGGACGCGCCGCGTGGCTTCAGAATTGGCCTCGCGCTTGGCGATGGTTGCGGCGATTGCAGCGAGTCGGCACAGATTGCAGTGCTCTGGAAGCCAGGACTGGCGACGAATTGCGCTCATTGCACGACCTTGAGCACACCGGTGCAGCGGTTAGCGGGGCACGGCATTCCGGCAAACGTTGCTGGACTCGCGGAATCCCAGCGCCGCTCGCAAACCGGCAACGAAGGTTCGATGGTACCGCGCTCAAGCGCCCCTTACCAGGCTCCGCGAGGCGCTCGGCATCGCGGACTGCTTGCTCGATACAGACTGGCGATTCGGCGCCCTCGTTGAACCGCAGGCAGCGATCTGTGTGATACGGCAGTCCTTCGGACGGAGTGGGATCGCAGATCTCCGCCCGCAACGCGTGGCGGCAGGTGACGAGAGCCGTCAGCATGATTGCACCGCCGTCCGATCGGCGACGACTCGCAGGAACGTGGCCGCTTTGTGCCAGCAGTCGCGGTCAAATTGGCCAGCGCGACAATCACAGACCATCCGCTCAAGCGTGAACGCTTGGACCGTGTAGCGGTCGCCTGCGCGTCCGATGACGGTGTAGCGGTCTTCCCCGCGCGGGGTCGCTGCGGCCGCGCCGCCGTTCGTCTTTGCGGCCTGTAGGCGCGACTCAACCTTCTCGCGCTCGGTCATATGCATCGCCATCACGCGGACACCGAGACGAACGCGCTGCGCGCATCGATAGCGAACGCGGTCGCGCCGGGAACGCGTTTCGTCTTGGTCACGAGGACGCGGCTTGCGGCTTTGGCGTTGGTCGCTGTCTGCGTTGCGAGATAGACATGCGCGCGACGCAGGTCGCCGCCAGAGACATCGTGGGCGGCAAAGAGCCAGCAGGTCGTCGATAACGGCGTGGTGGCCTGGGATGCGCGAGCAGATTCCGCGAAAGACGCGGTAGGGGCGATCGAACTCATACTTCGGTTGCTCCAGGACCTCGGCGGTGTTGACGCACTTCCGGGGTCCGACTATTTGTGACGTCCGAGACGCTAGCGAGAAGCGAGCGTTATCGGCTACTCAAATGATAGCCGATTGATAGCCAATAGGCAAGTCAACTATGGCGCATATAGCGCAGATGCGCTGATTATGAGCACTACATTGGAGCCGTTCCACGTGAGACCTGGGTATTCGTAATCAGCAGGTCAGCAGTTCAAGTCTGCTCGTCGGCTCCAGCAAACACGTGCAACCGCGGCGTGTTTTGCTCGCATGTTGCCGCTGAGCACGATGCGCTCGGTCGCCGCGCTATCGGGCGC
>JAABUQ010008198.1_pt1 | contig 14772 bp, 17 predicted proteins | sample 5560001 | NCBI WGS metagenome assembly JAABUQ01 (sample SAMN10711888, study PRJNA513371) | rock metagenome | isolation source: Antarctica rocks | place: Antarctica: Victoria Land, Finger Mt nord | collected 2015-12-18 | reverse complement strand
GGGAAGGGCTTTCACCTCCATCTATCTGAGAGTTCAACTGTGATTTTATTCACAGTTGGCTTAGTTATGTACGGACTTTATGCCGTGATTCACTAAGCAACGAATCGCACTAAGCCATTGATCCAGCGGCTAGAGGCGGAGGCGGAATACTAGGAACGCTGCTGTTAGGGATAGTCGGTGCCTTTGTAGGTGGAATTATTGCCACTTTCATAACCACAGGCAAACTGGTATTGACATCTGCCACTCTCAGCATTCCAGGGATCATAGTGGCTGTTATCGGTGCGATTGTTGCTGTCTTTATTTGGCACAGAATAGCTGGCAGCGCTGTTTAAACAGCCTTTTCCAATTATCACTGCCAAACCTAAGTAACTATCTCAAAACTGTTTACTAATTCGCTGGATGGGAGTCTTGCCTGTAACATCAACAAGTAAGATGTTTGTCACACAGAGTTTTGAGATAGCTTCTTGACAAAACATAGGTAACGCACGATACAGCTTACAAGCTCTATCTTCAATAAGATCTTTGAAGCATTTCACCATGAATCGCGGACAGAAGCATTGACTTGGCACGAGTAAAGTGGTAGAGTAGATATATTCCTCCAGTTATACAAGGGGAAAACAAAAACGGGACTACTCCTCCCGTAAGCCAGTGGAGACACTCGGTTTGGCTTCTAGTCCTAGAGCGAGGCGTGGGACAAGTCCTGAGAACCTGGAATCGGAGAGGGGCAGATCTCGCAGGTGCCGAACTAAAAAAAATAAACTGGGGGTGGACGTCTTCCTCAGTATAAAACGCTCGAATCCGAACTTGTGCGTTGTAGCTGCATTCGGTGGGAGAAGCTTGCGCTGTCTGCTTGCAGCGGCGTCGAGAGTACGTCACTAAATGCGAATACAGCCAGATACCCAAAGCTGCTATTCGAGACAGCGTGAGCTAGCATAAGGTCTTACATCGTCGATAACTTTACACGGAGAAACATTTATGTCTCTAGAAGAAAAAGCCAAGGCTACTGCTAAGAACATTGAGGGCAAAGCCCAAGAAGCCTTAGGGAACATTACTGGCGATCCAGAAACTAAAGCTGAAGGGAAAGCGAAACAAGCTGAAAGCCAAGTTCGTCATGGGGTAGAAGATGTGAAAGACAATGTCAAAGACGCGGTTGACTAGATAAAACGCTTTTTTCAGCAGGGTCTAGATAGCTCATTAGTTATCTAGACCTTCTGATATGGTTAGATATTATATAAAATCGAACTGGGACTAGGTTTAGGAACCGCAGCCGGTGTGCTGACAGCGGCCTGAATCGTTGCAATTGTCGTTGAATGGGAACCGCCCGAGCCGCCATTGAGCGCCCACTGCGCGTCGTCACCTACACTGATGCACAAGGTATCGGGGGTGCAGAGATTAGCCTCAGCCACCTCGTCACGTCCGTGTCGGGCAATGTTGATGTGGCTGTGCTCGGCACTTCTCAACTCGTCGTCAACGCAGTTTCTGCCGGTAGACCACAGGCGTCGCGTACGGTGCTGCCTGCGACGGGTCCTCGGGCGGCTGCGGCGCACCTCGCAGCGCTACTGAGGCTGCGTCCCGATGTGGTACACTTCAACCTCTGCACGCCTTGGGCCGGCGCGATTGGTCTTGCTACGGCATTGACGCTACCCAGAACTCGTGTGGTGCGCGTCGACCAATTGCCGCTGCGCACCACGGACGCGATCATACTGTGGCGCACCCGGTTACTGTCGCTACGGGTCGACGCCCACGTCGCAGTTGGCGAAGTGAGCGCACGGCGGATGGAGGACTTCTACGCACTGGGGCGCGGCACGGTACTATCGGTACCCAACTGCGTACCCGATATCAGCAATCCCAAGCCACCACCTGAAAGGCCTGACGGGCAGCTTGTCGTCGGTAGCGTCGGTCGGCTCGACCTTATGAAGGCCCACGACGTACTGCTCCGGGCGATCGCACAGGTTGAAGGGGTGCGAGTTGTAGTTCTCGGCGAGGGTGAGCAACGCACGGCGCTGGAGAAGTTGGCGGTTGAGCTCGGGGTGAGTGACCGAATCGAGCTACCTGGCTGGGTGGACAACCCCCGCGCCTATCTACCAGGGTTCGATGTTATGGCCCTGCCCTCCCGGTCAGAGGGCTTCCCACTGGCTATTGTCGAGGCAATGCTCGCCGCCCGCCCCGTCGTCGCTACCCGTGTCGGCAGCGTCACCGAGGCTGTAACCGACGGCGAAACCGGGTTACTGATCGACAAGGACGATATCAACGGTCTGGCTGCGGCGTTACGCCGTCTGCGCGACGACCCAGCGCTGCGAGTTCGGCTCGGTCAGCGCGGCCGCGAAGTGGCGATCGCCCGCTTCACGATTGATCACATGGTCACGAGCTACGAGCACCTCTGGCACAAGGTACTGGCTGCCCCACGGAATCCCCGGCTTCGTGTTCCACGCCCCCGAGACTGAGAAATGACCAACAAGGGGGTGAGAGGTCATCTTGCTAAGCCCCATTGATCCAAGAGAAATGCATACTCGAAGGCAACCTCCTTGAGCCGCTCATAGCGTCCTGACGCGCCCCCGTGTCCTGCTCCCATATTGGTTTTGAGTAGTAATAGATTATTGCCAGTCTTCAAGTCGCGTAGTTTTGCAGTCCACTTAGCTGGCTCCCAGTAAGAGACACGCGGATCATTCAAGCCAGCGGTGATCAGCAGGGTAGGGTAATCCTTCGCCTCAACATTGTCGTAGGGGGAATAGGACTTCATATAGTCGTAGTAAACCTTGTCGTTGGGGTTGCCCCATTCCTCCCATTCCATCACTGACAAGGGCAGAGATGTATCGAGAATGGTGGTAACAACGTCCACAAACGCTACCTGTGCCACAACTGCGTTGAACAGGTCAGGACGCAGGTTGATGACACCTCCCATAAGTAAACCGCCCGCACTACCCCCAGTAATGGCCAGATGCTCAGGGGAAGTCCACTTTTCTTTGATCAAATGCTCAGCGCAGGCGATGAAGTCAGTGAAGGTGTTCTTCTTTTTGAGCAGCTTACCATCTTCGTACCACTTTCGCCCCATCTCAGCACCACCGCGAATGTGGGCGATCGCCAGCACCACTCCCCGATCCAGCAAAGATAGCCGACTGGAAGAAAAAGCATCGGGGTAGCTGTAGCCGTAGGAGCCATAGGCTGTCAACAGCAAGGGATTGGGCTGCTCATTCTTACTCCCCTTTCTGTAAACAAGGGAAAGAGGGATGAGGGCACCATCAGAGGCAATCACCTGCATTCGCTGACTGACATACTGGGTGCGGTCATAGCCCCCCAACACAGGGGTTTCCTTTTTTAGCTCCCGCTCTTGGGTGTCCAAATTGTAATCAAAAATAGAGTTTGGGGTCACCAGAGACGTGTAGCTAAACCGTAGAGTGTGGGTGTTGAATTCTGGATTAGCTGCCTCCGCCACCTCATAAGTTGGTTCTGGAAAAGTGATGTAGTATTCCTCTTTTGTCGAAAGCTTGCAAACCCTGACGTTGGGTAGCCCTGCTTCCCGTTCGTAGATTACCAAGTGGTGAGCAAAGGCACTGACATCTAAAAGCATCACCTCTTCCCGATGGGGAATGACGGTCTGCCAGTTATCCTTAGAAAGAGCAGTAATAGGAGTTTTCATCAATTTGAAATTGATGGCCCCTTCGTTAGTAGTGATATAAAAGTAGTCGCTGTGGTGTTCTATCGAATATTCAACACCAGGCGATCGCTGCTGGATAACCTGAAAAGATGTAGTGGGATGGTCAGCATCTAGAAAGTGAACTTCTGAGGTGACTTTGCTCTCCAGATGGAGCAGGATGTAAGCTTCACTCCGGGTCTTATCAACCATTAAATAATAGGCATCGTCTGGTTCGTGGTGAACTAAAACATCGTCCTTAACAGGGCTACCTAGAGTATGGCGAAACAGCTTGAAGGGGCGATGGGCAGCGTCAACCTGTGTATAGAAAACAGTCTGGTTGTCATTACCCCAAGCAAAGGAGTAATAAGTTTCGCCGATCCTCTCAGGATAGAGCTGTCCGGTGGAGAGGTCCAGGAAGAACATGGTGTAGAGTTCTGCTCCTGTGGTATCAACTGAGTACGCCAAAAGCTTATGGTTGGGGCTAACCTGAAACGTGCCCAGACGAAAATAGGTATGTCCCTCTGCTAGCAGGTTTTGATCCAGCAACACTTCCTCTGCTGCATCCATACTGCCTTGCTTACGACAGTAAATTGGGTAAGCTTTCCCGGCTTCGGTGCGGGTGTAGTAGTAGTAGTCACCCTTGCGATCTGGCACAGACAAATCGGTTTCCTGGATGCGAGACAGCATCTCTTTGTAAAGGGCGGCTTGTAGTGGCTCTGTATGCTGCGTCGTTGCTTCGGTATAGGCGTTCTCCGCTTCTAGGTAGGCAATGACGGCAGGATTCTGGCGATCGCGCAGCCAAAAATAGTTGTCGAGCCGCTGATCGCCATGCAGGGAATGGACATAAGGGTGCTTGTCTGCTACGGGGGGAAACATTTGCTGCCAAAAGACGTTGCTACATCTGTGACGCTACACGACTGCTTGCCTTTGCGCAACTATCGCCCCTACCCCAGCTAATAATCCCTTAAACAATCCCATCCCATCCGTATTCCCTAACATTGGATCTGACGCCCTTTCTGGATGGGGCATCATCCCCAGCACATTCCCCTGATGATTACAGATACCGGCAATATTGTTTACCGAGCCATTGGGATTGTTGCCATAACGGAACAAGACTTGACCATTATCTTCCAACCGCGTTAAAGCATCTCCATCAGCGTAAAACAGTCCCTCGCCATGGGCAATCGGCAAAGTGATCACTTGTCCAGACGAGTAGGCTTGCGTCCAAGGGAGATCTGTACGCTCCACTTTAACCGGGACGCGATCGCAAATAAAATGCAAATCCCGATTCCGCACCAGCGCTCCAGGCAATAGTCCCGCCTCAGTTAATACCTGAAAGCCATTGCAGATGCCCAAAACGAACTTACCCTGCTCAGCGTGTTTTACAACGCGCTGCATCACAGGAGAAAAACGTGCGATCGCGCCGCAGCGCAGATAATCTCCATAGCTGAAACCACCAGGTATAACCACTACATCCAAGTCAGAAATATCAGTTTCTTCATGCCAGACCATGCGAGTTGGCTGATGCAGTAATTCGCGGGTGACATAGGCGACATCGCGATCGCAATTTGAACCAGGAAAAACAATAACCCCAAACTTCATAACGCCGCTCCCATATCTACAGACACTTCTATTAAGTCAAAGCGATAATTTTCAATCACCGGATTCGCTAATAGCTGGTCACACATCCGGTCTAGTTGTTCCCGCGCTGTCTTTTCATCAGCTGCACTCAGAGTTAGTTCAACATACTTGCCAATTCGCACCTGCTCTACCATTTCGTAGCCCATGTGCTTCAGCCCTGACTGAACAGCCGTGCCGGCTGGGTCTAGAACCGAAGGTCGGAGGGTAACATAGATCCGCGCTTGATACTTCCGCAGCACTTCGCTTTTTCTTAATACAACAAACGCTATCCTATCGTTTTCCTCATCCACGAAACCCGAACGCACCCGCAACTCAAGAGCGGATTCTGAACTTGCTCAAGACCCTGAACCGAGCTATTTCCGCTCAGGATATTTACGTAGAGCTGCACAACCGCAACTAGAGCATCGGACTGGCGACTGTTTATCTCCCCCTCTCCCCCTCTCCCTCGTGCGAAGCGCTTTGGCTACCGGAGTGATTTTTACGCCTGTTTCTATGCAAAGATAAAAAGATTGTCTGAACAAGCACTCGTATTGAGGACTGGCAGTGGAGCTAGTTGTTAGAGATCAAACGTTGGGTTACAAAGTTATGAAAGTTGGCGATCGCGTTCGCGTCAAAGAGTCCACCACTATATATCATCATCCTGAGCATCGGAATCAACCCTTTGATATCAAGGCTTTAGAAGGAGACGTTGTGGCATTTATTAACGAATGGCAAGGTAAACCAGTGAGTGCCAATCTGCCGGTTCAAGTCCAGTTTAGTAAAAAATTTAAAGCCCATTTGCGTGAGGATGAGCTGGAAACTCTAACATAGCCACTGTAAATCCCTAACGTCTTCCCCGGCGAAACCAACCTAGAACGTTGAGTTCGCCTTTCATCTGCTGTAATTCTTGTCGATTTAGCGCTGCTGTGGTATAGTACCAATCACAGTAAAGCTTCAGCTCTGTCCGCGACTGCACTTCTTGGTAGAACTGTTTCGTTGCCTGATATGAAGCAAATGTTGCCTCAATTTCCGCTGGAGGCGCTGGAAAAATTCGTCGTAATTCTTCGGGCATTATCAAAGTAGAGGCCAGGGGTTAGGATAATTATAGCTATTAGCTCACAGCCAACCGCGCAGACGATACACAAAGAGGCCAACGTACTCCTTCAAAGCACGAGTCGACATCTGTAACCGTTCAGCATCGGGTAAAAGATCCAATAACGTGGATTGGAGATTACTCTGCTGTTGTTGTGGGTTGTCTACAGTGATCAGAAAATCAGTGGGAGCTGGAATTACGGTAACTTTCTGGCGCTTGAAGATGAGAAGCGATCGCGGCATATGCATGGCAGAAGTCACCAGCAATACCTGGTGGATGCCACGGGACTCCAGAATTTTCTTGACATTCACCCCATTTTCATGAGTGTTGAGCGAGTCAGGGTCTTGTAAAATTGCTTCCGGCGGCACACCTAGCCACTTCAAAACCGCTACCATGTCCTCCGACTCTGGTTTTACCCTGCCGTTCCAATCAATTCGACCACCGCTAACAATCACCAGTGGAGCTTTCTTTTGCTGGTACAGCCGAGCGGCATGGAGAACGCGATCGCCCTCTTCACTTAAATCAACCCAAGGTCGCGGCGGCAAAGCCGGTCTGATACCACCACCCAAAACTACAATTGCTTCTGCCTGGGGGAGTTCAGCTGGTGGAATATTTTGCCACTCCAAAGATCGCACTAATTCGTGCGAAACCCAGCCATTACTGCCCACAAGCAAGACAATAATTGCCAGCGCGAGCACAGATGCCGCCCAACGAGGCTTTTTCCACAGTGTCACCAAAGCCACCAGCATTAGCGCAAAGGCTAGTCCCAGCGGATAGAGAAACAAGGGCAGCAGCTTCGACAAATATAAAAACATGCGAACACAAAATTACTTGCCTAGCAGCCGGGTAAACTCGTCTTTGATCACCCCATAACACTCGCAAGAGGCTGCTGCCAATGCCTCCTGATTTATGATAGTGATTTTGCCACGAGTGTAGCGGAGCATTCCCGCTTGTTGAAGGGTGCCAGCAGCCACCGTGACACCGGAGCGACGAGTGCCCAACATTTGGGAGATAATTTCCTGAGTAAGTTGAAACTCGTTTGATTGCACACAGTCCCGGACTAACAGTAGCCAGCGAGCAAATCGTTCTTCTATGGTATGAAAGCGATTGCAGGCTGCCGTTTGCGATGTTTGGACTAATAGAGCTTGGACGTAACGCAGCAGAATGGTTTGCAATTGACCACCCAAATTAAACTCAGCTTTAAGTACATCTGCACTCATCAGCATCGCACTACCTTGAACCTGCACAAAAGCCTCATAAGGATAAGTATTACTACCCAGAATTACAGGGATACCTACCATTCCTTCCTGACCAACCAAGCCGACTTCAATTGTAGAGCCGTCTTCCATCGTGAAAACTAAAGAAACCGCTGCTCGAATGGGAAAACAAATTTGGGTGACCGGTTCCCTAGCTGCATTGATGGTTTGATGGATTGAGAGCGAGACTGGTTTCAGATGGGGAAGTAGACGTTGGTATTCCTCAGCAGGCAGGGCAGCAAGCAGGCGATTCTCCGGCGGGTGAGAATCTTCGGACATAGACATTGTAAGTAGAAGGTTCCTTCATCATTAGCCTTGAAAAAAATTAGCTTCTACCAAAGGAGCAGATCAATAAACTGGTTCCAGTCAGAAGGTAATTATTCTCAAGAAAAAGCGACACAGGCTAATAGCAGGCCTAGTGGGCTGTCATTTGCGTAACTAAGCTTTACATAGACTAGCTGCGATGGTCTATCCGATAGCGCACATAAAAGGGGGAGGGGGAGAAACTGCTGCTACTTGAGCCTCCAGCAGGTCAGCTGTGGCATCGGCAATGACAGCAGTGCGCGCTCTAAGGCGATCGCGCAACACATCAAGGGGTGCAGTGCAGTGGACATTCACCAGTCAACAAAACATAGGAAATATGCGTCTGAATCAGCTGAATTGGTTCCGCCACCGAGTGAGGATAAAACCTCGGCAGCAACATCTGCTGGAGCAAGGGTGGAAGGGACACTGCTATCTCTTTCCTCTGCGCTCTCTGCGCTCACCGCGAGTTTTCCGGGAGGCACAGCCCAACGGGCAATCGCGGTCGCCTACGGAGGGAAACCCTCCAAAGAGCGCCCTTCGGGTTCGCCAGTTCCCTACGGAGGGAAACCCTCCTTCAGGACTGGACTCACCGTCTCACCACACCGGAAACTCGCTCTCTGCGGTTAAAAAAAAGCCAGGGGCGATCGTATCCCCCAGCCTAACCAACAACTAAAACAAATCTTAGCCCCCAGAAGATTCTGATCCTGTTTCAGTCTCTGTATCTTCAACGTTCAACTGAGGAGAGAGAACAGTAACAACTATCCGCTCTGGCTCACCAAGAACCGTTACACCGGGTGGTAAAGAGAGTTCATGCACCTTTAGAGCATCTCCAAGCTGCATGCTAGACACATCAATTTCAATTGCATCTGGAATATTATCAGGCAAACATTCCACCTGGAGTTCAGTCAGCACTGGGTCTAATACGCCACCTTCTTGCTTCACACCAACAGCTTCTCCCACAAAACGCAGAGGCACTTCTACAGTGGTGCTACCGTGACCTGCTACGGCGAAAAAGCTGAGGTGATATGGCCAACCCTTCGCCGGATGGATCTGCGCTTCTCGCAGCAGGGTTTTACCACGCCAGGGAATGTCAGGGATGTTCAGATCAATCAGCGTGTTGTTGACAGAACCCTGTTTGAGCAGACGCTCCACTGTTTTCGCTTTGAGCGTCAGGGAAATTGACTCTGTACCTTTGTGACCGTATAAATTTGCCGGAATTAGCCCCGCACGGCGTAGGGCTCTCGGCTTACTTCCGGCTTCCCGCTTTTGACATTCAACTGTGAATTCCATACCAGTAATTTGACTTTAAGATTCTAAGCAGCTTTGTTATGATAGCCGATGGCTTAAATTCAGACCTGGGAAACCATCGGTGTCCCATTGGCTTGCAGTAACGCTCGTTTGGGACCGTGGATTGGGTCCTCCACAATAATTGTCTGGTCACGGCTGGGTCCGAGGGAGACAATGGCGATGGGAACTTCCATCAATTCTGCTAGAAATTTGAGATAGTCTAGCGCTTGTCTTGGCAAATCTTCGAGAGAACGGCAGTGAGCCGTTGATTGTTGCCACCCAGACAGGGTTTTGTAGATGGGGCGGCAGCGGGCAAAGCGCCGGGCATTGCTAGGAAAGTTTTGAGAGCGTTGACCGTCGATTTCGTAAGCAACGCAAACGTTGATTTCTTCTAGCTCATCAAGGACGTCTAGTTTGGTGATGGCAAGGCAATCCATGCCATTAATTCTGACAGCGTAACGACCGATTACAGCATCGAACCAGCCGCAGCGTCGTTTGCGCCCGGTGGTGGTGCCGAATTCTACGCCGCGATCGCACAGTAACTCTCCTACTTTCCCATTCAGTTCGGTAGGAAACGGTCCCTCCCCCACGCGAGTCGTGTACGCTTTCGCTACCCCAATCACGCGGTCAATCATTGTTGGTCCCACACCAGTCCCGACGCAAGCCCCCCCAGCCACGGGGTTAGAAGACGTGACGTAAGGATAAGTGCCGTGGTCCAGGTCAAGAAGTGTACCTTGAGCACCCTCGAACAAAATATTGAGCCGGCGCTGTATTGCGTCGTAAATCCTCAGTGAGGTATCAACGACATAAGGCCGTAGCCGCTCAGCATACTCCAGGTACTGGGCAATCACTTGTTCTGGATCAAGGGGCGGCAAGTTATAAAGCTTTTCGAGAATGACGTTTTTGTAATTGATTGTCCATAATAGCTGTTGACGCAGCCCCTGTGGCTCCATCAAGTCCAAGACTCTAATCCCAATCCGTTCAGATTTATCAGCGTATGTAGGACCAATGCCACGACCAGTCGTCCCGATTTTATGGTTCCCTCGTCGATCCTCCGATGCCTGGTCAATCAACCGATGGTAGGGCATTGTGACGTGGGCGTTTTCTGAGATCAGGAGATTACCAGTGGGGATGTTGAGCTGCTCCAACTGGTCGAGTTCTTCAATTAATACTTTTGGATCGATAACAGTACCGCAGCCGATCATGCAGTCGGTGTCTGGGTACAAAATCCCCGATGGGATCAAGTGCAGCTTGAACGTCCGACCTTGGAAGACGATTGTGTGACCAGCGTTTACGCCTCCTTGATACCGTACTACAACATCGGCTGAGCCGCTAAGCAAATCCGTGATTTTACCTTTTCCTTCATCGCCCCACTGGGCACCTATTACAATGACGTTAGCCAAGGTTTTTCAATCATAACTACGGTTTTCACAAACTATAATTATTAGCATCTACCACAATCCCTGTCAAGCGCCTTCGCAGGGTGTAAGGGGTATACACGCCACCCAAATTATCTGAGGAGATCTGCCTGTGACTTTGTACGCTGAGCTGCACCGGCATCTAGGGGGATCAGTTGTGCCTCGTGTTCTTTGGCGGTACTTCCAGCGCCATGAATCCGAACGAATTGAGCAGTTTTCTGACTATCTAGCGTTTGAGGAGTTCTACACCCGACCCCGCAACACGCTGAATGAGTATCTAGAACTGCACACACTGGTAGAAAGTGTCCAAACCGTAGATACATTGCCTTACTTTATCTACCGACTCATCCGAGGCGCTTACATTTTTGAGAACTTAGCCTATCTGGAGTTACGCTATACGCCCTATCTGCGGACATCCGAGCATTTGAGTGTTTCGCAACGGATTGACCAGATGGCTAAGATTGTGGAAGTTGTAGGCAAAGCCAGCCGAGTGCCAGAGTACCCGATTGTGACTAGCCAAATTCTGTGCATGCACTCGCGGCTACCATATGAGGTGAATAAGGCAATTGTTGACTTGGCCGCTCAAAGCAAGGAATACGTTTGTGCTGTGGATGTAGCAGGGGGAGATGGCTATTACGCAGAACGCCTAGAGGAATTTGTTGAACTCTACAGCTATGTGCGATCGCAGGGAATAAGAACCACAGGCCACCTTTATGAAACCCCAGATGGCTGTTACCCAAAACTATTGCCCTACCTGATGCGGATCGGTCACGGCATCCAGATTCCCCTGCTGCATCCAGAGCTACTGAGCGAGTTGGCTAACCGGCAGCAGTGTCTAGAAGTCTGCCCCACCACATACCTAAAAACTGGCACATTGGAGGATATGCGTCAACTGAAGCTGGTTTTTGACCGTTGTTTTGAAGCGGGTGTGGACATCGCCATCTGCACTGACAATGCTGGGTTACACAATGTCCGTCTGCCGTTTGAATATGAAAATCTGTTGACGCAAGATATCATCGATTTTGAACAGCTACAGGCTTGTCAGAATGCAGCCTTCCGCCACGCCTTTGCTTGGCCCTACAGCGATCGCCCTGCTTCCCTGTTGACAGGTCTGCTGCAATTAGAATCCAATGTTAGTAGCGATAGCTCATCGAATCGCCCTGAATTGGCCCAAAAGTAAGGAGTCTCCTGTTCGGCAGAAACCTGTTAGATTGATTAACTGGTCCTGACGCTAGTTAATCAACATTCAAGGCAATCCCCACAATGAGGATGCTCCTAGTCGAAGATGATGTACCACTTGCTGAAGCTCTAGCAGAAGCCCTCATCGACCAGCGTTATGTGGTCGATGTTGTCAACGATGGGGAAGCCGCTTGGCAGCAAGTCAAGTCTCTTGCCTATGACTTGATTTTGCTAGATATGATGCTTCCTAAACTGGACGGTGTTACCTTTTGCCATCGACTACGCTCTCATGGCTATGGCATACCTGTCCTGATGCTAACTGCCCGTGACACTACTACTGACAAAGTCACTGGGTTGGATGCTGGGGCGGACGATTATGTTGTCAAACCGATTGATCTACAAGAATTATTTGCTCGGATTCGAGCATTGCTGCGCCGAGGAAGTTCGCTCTCGACTCCGATTCTTGAGTGGGGCAGCTTGCACCTTGATCCAAGTACTTATGAAGTCACCTATGAGCAGCGGCCCCTGCACGTGACCCCAAAAGAGTACAATCTCCTGGAGCTTCTCCTCCGCAATGGTCGGCGGGTACTTAGCCGCAGTGTAATCATTGAACACCTTTGGTCTCTTGAGGACCCCCCTGAAGAAGATACTGTCAAGGCTCACATCAAAAGCCTGCGTCAGAAACTCAAGACGATGGGAGCTCCTAATGATTTAATTGAAACGGTTCACAGTGTAGGCTATCGCCTCAAACAACTCTAAAACAATATTCTTTTTTCTAAGTTCTTCCCGATTTCTTCCCGATTTCTTCCATCATTTTTTCACTTTTGAGCTGTAATTTTAGAGCGAAGGTAGGTTGTTGGCTGTTTATTGACGCTGAGAGCCTGACTTTAGACCTCATGTTCATGCAAATTGGGTTAGCGACTAAAACCCTCCAGAAGTTAACCCAGCTTGCTTTATCTCCAACCAGTTAGGTATTCGATTTTTCAGCCTTACCATCCACTCCTTTTGAAAAGGTGTTGGTTGTATTGCAAAAAAGGAGTTAAAAGATGGCTGAAATAGTTGTTAATTTGACCCTACTATTACTTAAAGATGAAATTGAAAATGTATTAGATAGCCAAGACGGAAAATGCTATCAATCAGCTTTTGACCTCCCCGACTTACGTCAAGAGTTGATTACCTATGTGTTGAGCCGAGTTCCTAATTTATTTCAGGTAATTGAGGAGGGCGAAAAACCGTCAAGCAAATACAATCCTCTATCTGAATCAACCGTAAAACAGTTAGGCATAAAAGTTGTGATTCACCAGGGGATTCATGATCTTCTTCCCCTACCTCTTCGGTAAGCAAGCTCAGCCGCAAACAGCAGTGCGGCTTTCATACTAGTAGCATCAGCGATCCCCTTGCCGGCAATATCAAAGGCAGTGCCGTGGTCGGGTGAGGTGCGAATGAAGGGCAGACCGATAGAGGTATTAATAGCCCGATCAAAGGCCAGCTGTTTTACAGGAATTAAGCCTTGGTCGTGATAAAGAGCAATATAAGCATCATGAGCCTTTGAGGGGTCAGAGGAACCGTACCAAGCAAGACCTGGCTTTACCCACATTGTGTCTGGTGGCACTGGACCATCGATTTGCACCCTCGGCCTGGTGTAACGTTCCTGCTCTAACCAAGGAATCAACCACTCTTGTTCTTCGTGTCCCAACTGACCTTGTTCGCCACTGTGAGGATTTAAGCCAGCGATCGCAATCCGGGGTGTCTGTAAACCAAAATCCTGCCGCAAGCACTCTACCAGTAAATCGAGTTTATTAGCTAGAAGCTGGGGTGTCAGAGTCTCCGCTACTTGACGCAGGGGAATATGGGTAGTAGCAAGCAGGGTGCGGAGTGTCCAGCCTGTGTGGGGTGATCGGGCTACAAATAACATGCCAAATTGCTCAACCCCTGACATCTGGGCTAGCAGTTCAGTCTGACCAGGATATAAATGTCCAGCTGCCTTCCAAGCAGACTTGGCGATGGGTCCAGTAACAATACCTTGAAAATCGCCGGCTTTGGTACGCGCGATCGCTGTTTCTAAATAAGCGAAGCTAGCGGCACCGCTGGCAGCATTCCCGATTCCAGTCATAATTTGGTGGTTTGTTTCCAAGGCTGGCTGGACGTCGAGAATTGACAACTGGGCTGGATCTGCTAGTAGGGGTTCTAATTGCTCAGATGGAGAGTTTTTTTGAAGTTTCTGGCGCAGCTGAGTGTAGTTCGCCATTAACTCTGACCGACCACCAATCACTGTTATCTGGCAATTTTGTGTGACTTCTGGGTCTGCCAAAGCTTTCAAAATCACCTCTGGTCCTATCCCAGCTGGGTCGCCTAAGGTGAGCGCTAGACGCGGAAGATTGTCTTTTTTGTGTGATTCATACATGTTTCTTGTTGAAGCGTCCCATTAAGGCTTAAATCCCAAACTGGTTTACAATACTTTTCACGGGTCTAATCTTGCAGGGCTAAATAAAGCACTGTTAGACCTAGTTTAGTTGAAATATTCGCAAGGGATAATTGCACCAATGGGCGGTGAGATGTTCACGTCGGCTGTTCTGTCCTTCACATTAATCCTGGTGGGCATAGGCATGGGTTTCTTGTTACTTAGAGTTCAAGGTGATAAAGAGGAGAACCTCTAGAAGAATGGAAGGAGTCAGGAGCCAGGAGGCGTTAGGAGGAACCCTATGAATGAATCCAGGGGTTTCAATTAAGATGCTCTACTTCTTCAACCTGGTTAAATCCAGGGGCGACAAAGCCATTAATTCGTCCTCCAGTCGCATAGGAGCCGTTCTGAACGCCAGCTCTGGAGTCAGGCTGCGGCTGGCACTGCCAGCCGCAGCGAGTTTCGGGAGGGAGTTGGGAGGAGATTGATTCTTCTCCCAAACTCCCGTGGAGATTGATTCTTCCCGAAAACTCGCGTCAGAACTGGCGTCGGACGGCACAGAGCAAACGAGCAGCCTGGCT
>JAABUQ010008196.1_pt1 | contig 14774 bp, 13 predicted proteins | sample 5560001 | NCBI WGS metagenome assembly JAABUQ01 (sample SAMN10711888, study PRJNA513371) | rock metagenome | isolation source: Antarctica rocks | place: Antarctica: Victoria Land, Finger Mt nord | collected 2015-12-18 | reverse complement strand
GCAACAGCGTGTTCGACACCTACGACACCATCGTGGATCGCTGCTGCGCCGCCTGGAACTGGCTTACCGAAACGCCAGATCGCATCCGCTCCGTAGCAGCCGCGCCGTGGGCTAAAACAGTCAAAGCATAGGGCCGTTGGTATCACATCGGTCCTGGCGGCGGTTCACTGCCCGGGTCGGCTGCCAGGAAGTCAAAGTCGCAGCCTTGGTCGGCCTGGGTGACGGTGTCGTGGAACAGCTTGGCGTAGCCGCGGGTGGGCGCCGGACGGACCGCAACGGGCGTCCGCCGGGCCAGCTCGGCCTCGTCCACCAGCAGGTCGATGCGGCGCCCTTGCACGTCCAGCCGGATGATGTCGCCGGTGCGCACCAGGCCGAGCGGGCCGCCGACTGCGGACTCCGGCGTGATGTGCAGCACGATGGTGCCGAACGCGGTGCCGGACATCCGCGCGTCCGAGATACGGACCATGTCCTTGACCCCCGCCTGCAGCAGCTTGCGCGGGATCGGCAGGTATCCCGCCTCCGGCATGCCCGGCGCTCCTTTCGGCCCGGCATTCTGCAGCACCAGCACGTCATCCGCCGCCACGTCCAGTTCCGGGTCGTCGATCCGGTTCGTCATGTCCTCCACGCTGGTGAAGACCACGGCGCGCCCGGTGTGCTGCAGCAGCTCCGCGGTAGCGGCGGCGTGCTTGATGACGGCCCCGCCGGGCGCCAGGTTGCCGCGCAGCACCGCCATGCCGCCGGTGGGCTTCAGCGGCGCGCTGCGGGGGCGGATCACCGTCTGGCCCGGCACCTCCTCCGCGGCATCGGCGTAGTCGCGCAGCGTGCCGCCGGTCACGGTGGGCGCGTCGAGGTCTAGGAACGGCGCCAGCTCGCGCAACAGCCGGGGCACGCCGCCGGCATGGTGCAGGTGCTCCATGTAGTGGTCGCCGGTCGGCTTGAGGTCCACCAGCACCGGCACCTCCCGCCCGATCGCGTCGAATGCCTCGAGGTCGAGCGGGATGCCGACCCGGCCCGCGATGGCCGCCAGGTGCACCAGCCCGTTGGTGGAGCCGCCGATCGCCTGCAGCACCACCATGGCGTTGCGCAGGGAAGCGCGGGTGATCAGCGCGGCGGGCGCCGGGGCATGCCGGGTTGCCAGGCCGACTGCCACCTTGCCGGTCGCCTCGCCGCAGCGCAGCCGCTCGGCATGCGGGGCCGGAATGGCGGCGCTCATCGGCAGGGACAAGCCCATCGCCTCGATCATGCAGGCCATGGTGGAGGCGGTGCCCATCACCATGCAGGTGCCGACGGAGGGGGCCAGGCGGCCGCTGATCACCTCAATCTCCTCCTCGTCCACGTCCCCGGCCCGGTGCTTTCCCCACATGCGCCGGCAATCCGTGCAGGCGCCGAGCACCTCGCCGCGGTGGTGGCCCACCACCATGGGGCCGACCGGTACGACGATCGCGGGGATGCCAGCCGAGGCCGCGCCCATGATCTGCGCGGGCAGCGTCTTGTCGCAGCCGCCCACCAGCACGACCGCGTCCATCGGCTGGGCGCGGACCATCTCCTCCGTGTCCATCGCCATCAGGTTGCGGAGGAACATGCTGGTCGGGTAGGCAAAGGACTCGTGGATCGAGATCGTCGGAAAGTTCATTGGCAGTCCGCCGGCCAGCATCACGCCGCGCCGCACCGCCTCGATCAGCTGCGGGGCGTTGCCGTGGCACGGGTTGTAGTCGCTGGCCGTGTCGGTGATCCCAACGATCGGCCGATCGAGTGCGTCGTCCGAGTAGCCGGCAGCCTTAATGAAAGCCTTGCGCAGGAACAGGGAGAAGCCGGCATCGCCGTAGCTGGTCAATCCCTTACGCAAACCGTCTGGCATAGCTGGACCTACTCTATCGATAATTTGTGGGAGTCTTCCGCTATCACGTCAGCATCACGGACCTCGTGCAAGCCTACTATTGATAATCGGTGGGGTCTCGGCGGCTTGGCCTACGAGCGCCGGGCCAACCAGCACTCACTTGCCCCGTATTCGGCAGGGGTCGTCAAGCCGCCACCGCCCTGGCGGACACTCGGGACAGGTAGGCCTGCTTGCTCGGCTGCACATGGTCTCCACAGAGCTGGGCCAACACCCAACGGTCCCCCCGTTCCAGCAGGCGGATCATGATTCTGTGCTGGCCCTCCGAGGTTTGGAACGCAGCCTCGTCGGCCAGCGACTTCGCCCGCATCGGCAGCGACAGGTTCATGTAGTGCCGAATGGAGCCCAACAGGTAGTCGTTGCCGCATGCGCCCAGCAGCGTGAGGTGGAAGGCGTCGTTCGCCTCGTGCATGGAACGCAGGTCCATGGCCTCCTGCGCCCCGCGGAACCGGTCGTTGAGCTCAATGAGCGTGTCCGCCAGGCCGGCCGGCGTTGGGTATGGGATGAGCAGAGCCGCCTCGCGCTGAAGCAGCTCCCGCACGGCATAGATCTCCAGGACTTCCCGCGGCGAATACTGCCTGACGGTCGCGCCCAGATTACGCTCGCGCCTGACGATGCCGGTATGCTCCAGCTCGACCAGCGCCTGCCGGATGGCATGCCGGGTCACGCCGAAGCGGGCCATCAAGCCGTCTTCCGTCAGCCGTGTGCCAGGCAGCAGGACGCCGAAGATGATGTCGTCCTCGATTGCGTTGACCACGCCCGGCGTGCGGCGTTCCGTCATGACCCGCCCGCCCGGCGGTAGCTGTCCTCCACCAAGCGCAACGTGCGCAGGTTGTCGGCGGGCGAGGTTTCGAACGCGCCACCGCTTTGGAGGGCGTCGATGAAATGGGCGATCACGTCGCGGTAGGAGTCGCGGTAGCACGCCTCCATGTCGTACTCCTGCCTTGCTGCCGCCGGGCCGATGCATTCGAGCACGTTGCCCGACAGGCGGAGCGTGCCCCTGTCGCCCACGACCAGCAGCTCGTCGGCGAGAACCGCGGGATAGCCATGGGCGGCCAGGTTGCCGATCAGGGTGACCGCCGCCCCGGACGCAGCCCGCATGGTGATCGCCGCATTGTCCTCGCCGCGCACGTCCGGGCAGACCCGGCCGAGGCGGGAGTCCACGACCGTGAGTTCGCCGAGCAGGGTCCGCAACGTGTCGAGCTGGTGGATGAGCACCTCGCTCACGAGCAGCCGGTCCAGCGTCGCGAAGAATGGCTGCCGCTGCAGGGTCGGAAGGGTTCCATCCGGGGCCGGGATCAGTCCGGAGGCCAGCAGCGTCATCATGCATTGCTGGACCACGCCGACCCGGCCCTCCCGGATCCACTGCGCGGCGTCCCGGTAGTAGCGCCGGAACCGCCAGTTCTCATGCACCATCAGCCGGGTGGCGCCCAACTCCGCGACCAGCGCTTCCGCCTCCTCGAGGTTGGTCGCCAGAGGCTTCTGGCACAGGGTCGGCAAGCCGTGTGCGGCGGCCAGGCGCACCAGGCTGGCATGCCATTCGCGCGGCGCGGCGATGTCGATCGCGTCGAGGGTTTCGTTGGCGAGCATCGCCTCTGCGGACGGGTGAACGGCGGGGATGCCGAAGGCTTCCGCCCGGGTCCTGGCCGCTTGCTCCGAGGGGTCGGCGATCGCGACGACACGAGCACGCCCGACCTGGGCCGCCCATCCCCTGAGGTGGTGCTGCGTCACCCAACCGGCGCCAACCAGGCCGATGCGCAAAGGTTCAGCCATGAGGCCCGTTCATGCTGCTTAGGGATACCCGGCCAACCGGGGCAGCCAGAGCGTGAGCGCGGGCACGAAGGCGATCACCAGCAGGCAGACCAGGAGAATGCCGAGGTAGCGCAGGGTCGGCCGCACCGTCTCCTCCATGGACACGCCACCGATCAGGCAGGCGCTGTAGAGGCCCATGCCGAGCGGTGGCGCGAACAGGCCGATCCCCATGGCGATGACGAGGACTACGCCGTAGTGCAGGGGATGCAGGCCGAGCTGCAGGCCGACCGGCACCAGCAGCGGGCCGAAGATGATCAGCGCCGCCGCACCCTCCAATACCGAGCCCATCACGATCAGGACCGCGATCGAAAGCAACAGGAACAGCCACGGCCCGGACTGCTGCGTCAGGTGGATCATCAAGTCGGCCAGGACGTGCGGGACTTCCTCGAGGGTGAGCAGGTAGGCGACGGCTTGCGAGGCGGCGATGATGAACAGCACCATGCCGGCCCGGACGGCGGAATGGACGAATGCATGGGTGGCCGCGCGGAGCGCCCCGCGGCGGCTGGCGGCTGCCCCGACCACCAGCGCGTAGATCGCGCCGAAAGCGGAAATCTCCGTCGCTGTGGCGAACCCCGACTTGAAGCCCACGAAGATGATGACGACGAGCCCGAGCGTGGGCGCCGCACCCAGCCAGAGCCGCAAGGCCGAGCCCTGGCACGCCGGAGCGGCGGATGGCAGTGCGGCGCGCACGGAAGCGGCCGAGGGGGCGGCGACGATCACGAAGGCGATCAGCGCCGCCGCCATCAGCGCCGCCGGAAGCAACCCCGCGACGAACAGGCCGCCGATGGAGATGTTGGCCACGAAGCCGAGGATGATGAGGTTGATGCAGGGCGGGATGGTTTCCGCCATCACGGCCGACGACGCGAGCAGCCCGACGGCCTCGCCCGCGTTCTGCTTGTTGCGCCGGGCGGCGGGGATCAGCACCGTGCCGACGGCGGCCACGTCTGCGAGCTTGGAGCCCGAGATGCCGGAGAAGATGACCATCGCAATGATCATGACCACGTTCAGCCCGCCCCTTATGCCGCCGACCAGACGCTCGAGCAGGCCGATCAGCTTGGCGGACATCCCGTTGGCTTCCATCAGGTAGCCAACCAGGATGAAGAACGGAATGGCCAGCAGCACGAAGGTGTCGATGCCGCGCGCCATCTGCTGGGCGAAGATCACTCCGGGCAGGAAGCCCTCCACCCAGATGAACAGCAGTGCCGATAGGGCCAGCACGAACCCGATGGACAACCCGGCGGCGAGCGGAACGACGAAGCCGGCGAGCATCAGCCAGAGCGGGTCCGGCATGGCGTCGTCCAGCACTGTGCCCCCGAGGTACCAGGTCCCCACGATCGCGGCCAGGATGGCCAGCGCCACTGCCGTGTCCTGCCAGCGCTGCCTCAGCACGGCGCAGGCTGCCAGTATCGCCATGGTCACGCCGGCGATGCCCATCGGGTAGAACGTCCACTCCAGCGGCAAACCCGATCCGGTGGTCTGCCCGACGGACAATCCGCCGATTTGCAGGCCGAACAACCCGACGCAGGCGGACACCACTGTCACCAGCAGGGCGTTGACGGCAACCTGGACGCGTTTGAAGGCTGGCGGCAGCTTCGCGACGAAGAAGGTGATCCCCATCGTCTCATCGCGGGCCAAGGCGGCAGCCGCCCCGAAGAAGGCCAGCGCCACCATGAGCCCACGCGCCACATCGTCCGCCCACTCGAAAGGCGAGTTGAAGACGAAGCGGGCGATCACCGAACCACTGACCACCAGCAGGTCGGCCAGGAGCAGAAGCGCCGCGACCGTGTCCACGACGCGGCGAAGCGGGCCGACCAGGCAACGCTCGATCAGTTGCTGCCTCGGCCCATTTGGCGGATAGGCGTCCGCGGTTGGACGCCCCGGGACGGCGGACGCGGTCGCCACGCCGGCTCAGGTCCGGGTCGACTGCACTATTTCCACCACCGCCTTGATCTCGGGATGCGCCTTGACGAACTCCGCCGTTTGCGGAACGACAAGCTTGCGAAACGCTTCGCGATCGCAGACGACCTCTTGGAGGCCTTGCGCCTTCAACGCGTCGGTCGCCTCCTGCGTCGCGTCCAGCGCCCGTTGCCGGGCCGGGATCGCAGCCTTCTCGCAGGCATCGAGGAAGCCGTCGCGCAGCTTGGCCGGCATGCGCTTCAGCGTCGCCTCCGACACGAAGCATCCCAGCACCTGATAGATGTGCGCCGTCTCCGCATAGTATTTGGCGGTCTCCGCAAAGCGCATGTTGAGGATGGTCGGCGCATCATGCTCCACCCCATCCAACACGCCGGCCTGCATCGCGGTGTACACCTCGCCGAACGCCAGCGGCGTGGCGGCAGCGCCCATGCGGCGCAGCACCTCGGTGATGACCGGGTTCGGCAAGGTGCGTATCTTCTTGTTGGCGATGGTCTCCGGCGTGCCGGCTGGCGTCTTGCACAGCACGTTCCGCGCCCCGAGGCTGTAGGACCAGCCGCACACGCGGATGTTGGCATTCTTCAGCAGCATGTCTTCCAGCGGTTTCGACGCGCCTGCATCAAAAGCACGAGTCTGGTGCGGGAAGTCCTGCCATAGGTAGCCCAGGTCGAGCATCGCGAACGGGGCAACCAGGTTGCCGAAAATGGAAGCACCGGTCACCGTCATGTCGATGACGCCGAGCTTGATCTGGTTGGCGACGTCGATCTCTTGCCCCAGCTGGTTGTCGGGGAAGAAGCGTATGGCGATCTGCCCGTCGAGCTGGTTAGCCTTGAGGGCGTCGATCAGCCGGTCGTAGTACACCCGGCCATTGCCGTAACGCGGGTCGTTGGACTGCGAGGATGAGAACCGCAGCGTCAACGGCGCCGCCTTCGCGCGGTGGCCGGCTGCCGCCACGCCGATGCCAGCTGCCGCTCCACCCAATGCCGCACGACGAGGGATGCCGCTGTACGCCATGAACGCCTCCACCTTATTTTTGAGCCGCTTTATGTCGTATGCGCGGCTTCGCTGTTGGCCTATCCAACGATGGGCGACAGCAAGACAGATTGTCAATAGTCATGCCCGAAAGACTCAAGCGCAGCGCGCTCGCACCAACGAACGGACACGAACTTATCGATATTTCTGGTTTACAGGGTGGAGTGTAAAAGCTCGCCGGCTACGAGGGCCAGCGTTCACCGGCACCTGTGGCCAGTTGGATATCGACACGAACTCGGGCCGTGCACTGTGTTCGCGACCTCATCGCCCACTTGACGCCGGCGGCAAAGATACATCGCTGCCTGGGGCGGCTGGTCGTCGCCGGCGCTCGACGATCTATGCCAACAGCCTTGGCAGATTAGCGCGGCTTCGGTCGGACCGTGGCAGCTTAGGTGGTATGACGACGTCACCCGACCCCTACCGCGGCTTCCGTTTCCCCGCGGAGGTGATCGAGCGCGCGGCCTGCCTGTATCACTGCTTCAGCCTGAGCCTGCGCGATGTCGAGACCATCCTGGCCGCCCGTGGCGTGGCGGTGTCTTACGAGAGCATTCGCGAGTGAAGCCTGCGCTTCGGCCGGCTGTTCGCCAACGACCTGAAGCGGTGCCGGCCAAAGCCGGGTGACAAGTGGTTCATGGACGAAGTGCTGATACTGTCGGTGAATTCAGAGTTGGCCATTTGTTCATGCCACCTGCCATCCTGGCGGCCCCGCTCTGCCGGTGTCGAGGATGGTCCCCCGCGGCTCCTGAACGGGCATTGCAGCGGGCCGGGCGAATTCGCCGACATTATCAGGTGTTCATCCGCGGCAAGATACACCCCCTCTGGCGCGTGGTGGACCAGCACGGCCACGTGCTCGACGTCCTCGTGCAGAGCCGGCGCAGCACCATCGCACAGCGATCCTGCGGCGGGATGTCAGCGAAGCTGACAGGGGCCGCCAAGCGGTTCTTCCGCAAGCCGCTCCGGGGTTTGCAATACGTTCCGTGGGTGATCGTCACCGACAAGCTGCGCAGCTACGCGGCTGCCCCGCGTGACATCCTGCCCGGCGTCGAGCACCGGCAGAGCCACTGCCTTAACAACCGGGCCGAGGTGTCGCGCCATCCAACGCGACGACGAGAGCGGCAGATGCGATGGTTCAAGTCAGCGTGCCACGGTCAGCGCTTCCTTTCCGCCCATAGCCGCATCCACAACCACTTCCAGCTCCGCCGCCATCGTCTGACCGCCGACCAGCACCTCGCCGCACGCAACCGCGCCTTCCGCACCTGAAGCGAGGTAGTCGGCATCGCATCCGCAGCGTAAGAACCTGATCAGCCGCAAGCCCTCCGCGCCGCCTCGATCATCAACTTGACAACGCCTACGCCCCTGCTTCAGCCTACGTCCCCACTCCGGCGGAGCGTACCTGGACCTACTGCGCTTCTTGAACCACCGCCGCTTCCCGCGCAGCCAGCATGCCGAGTGCCAGGGCAAAAGCCCGCGCGAGCTGATGACCGGCCAGCGCCATCCGCACTGGCTGACCCTGCTGGGCCTGGGGCCGCTTCAGCCCTGGCGGGCTTGACCACGGGGAGGCTGGCCGCCTCCCGCACAGGACACATCGCCCGTCGCAATCCGGCCCTCACAGGCCGGCGGTCTCTGCACGCCCGTGTGACCCAAAAATGCCAGATTCCGAACCACGCCCATCACTGTTAAGTCAGGCCCTCTTGGTCGAGACAGGTGAAATGGCGTAGGCGTCGATGATGACCGATTCCGAGCTGATGCCGCCACGCAGCCTGACAATGATGCTGCTTCCCTTCGCGCTGATCGTCTTCTTGGGCTACTCCGCGGTCGGCATCCCGCTTTCTACCTTGCCGGTCCATGTTCATGCCGTGCTCGGCTATGGCACCACCGTGGTCGGCGTCCTCATCGGCTTGTCCGCAGTGGCCACGCTGCTGACCCGGCAACTGGCCGGGGCGGTGTCCGACCGGTATGGCCCGAAATTCGGGGTGCTGCTGGGCCTGGGAATCACCGCGCTCAGCGGTGCGGCCTACATAGCCTCCCTGCCATTGCCGGGCAGCTGGGGCCTGGCCGCCCTGGTAATCGGCCGCTTGCTGCTCGGGTTGGGCGACAGCTTGTTCACCACGGGCATCATGGCCTGGGCGGTCACCCGCGTCGGCCCGCAGCACGCCGGCAAGGCCATGGCCTGGATCGGCATTGCGATGTACGGCGCGCTTGCCGTCGGGGCACCGCTCGGGGCGGTGCTCGGCGACCTCGGCGGGTTCGCGACCGTGTCCGCCGCGACCGGCCTGATGCCGTTGCTGGCCATGCCGGTCGCGGCCATCCTGCTCGGTCTGCCGGGCGCCGAACGGCGGCGGGTGCCGTTCCTGGGCGTCGTGCGGGCGATCTGGGCCCAGGGCCTCGGGATGGTTCTGGCCTCCGCCGGCTTCGGCACCATCGCGGCGTTCCTGGCATTGCGCTACGCCGCAGAGGACTGGTCCGGTGCCGGGCTCGCGCTGACCGGCTTCGGGGCGGCCTACATCTTGGCGCGGCTGTTGTTCGGCAGCCTGCCGGACCGTCTGGGTGGGCGTCGTGTTGCCCTGGTGTCGCTCGCGGTCGAAGCGGTGGGCCTGCTGCTCATTGCCTCCGCCTCCCGGCCGGTGGCGGCCCTGCTCGGGACCGTGATCACCGGCCTCGGCTACTCGATGGTGTTTCCCTCGCTCGGCGTGGAGGCCGTGCGGCGTGTCCCGGCGGAAAGCCGTGGGGTGGCGCTCGGCATATTCCTGGCGTGCTTCGACCTCGGCCTGGGCGCAGCTGGGCCGGCCGCGGGGCTCGTGGCCAGTGGGTTCGGGTTATCCGCGGCTTTCGTGGCCGCCTCAGCTGCCGCCCTGGTGTCCCTGGGGGTAGTCTGGCGTTCAGGGTCGCGTTTGCTACCGCGTCCGTGAAACACGCTTGGCTCTTGTCAGGTTCCGGGGTGGTGCCGGGTCCGTCACGCAGCCAGGCCGGCGGTGAGCGTGCCGAGCAGGGCTTTGCCGCGTCGACGCGCCTTGTGCACGAACTGAAAGAAACCGAGAGGGAGCGGCAGCTTGTCCTGCGAGAGGCCCCGGTGCGGGCGCAGCCAGGAGCACAGCAACGGCCCGAAGCCTTCAATCGTGCAGGCATGGCTCTCGTAGAAGCAGTCCAAGTCCTCATCACGGGCATATTCGCCGCGCCTGTGGCAGACCGCCATGTGTTGATAGCCCCAAGCCGGTAGGCGCGCGTCAGTGGCACCCTCGTCGGTGTGGACGAGGGTGTCCTTCGCGACTGCCGCCTCGATGATCGGCTCGATCGTTGTCTGCTGCACGGTGGCCAGCATGTGCAGGATCGCCTGGCCGCCGCGCTGGACCAGGCCGAGAATCGGTGGCTTGTCCTTCTCCAGCGTGTCGCGGCCCGGCGCGCCTGCCAGCTTGCGTCACCGTCCAGGCCGCCCCTTTTGGCGACAGCCGCCGGCTGGGCCTTGTGCCCGGCTACGGCGTGGACCTCGTCGGTCCCGCTGGATGCCCCAGCATCCGGCTCAACCTCGCCCGTCAGCTCCACTGCCGGCATCTTGGCGGCCAGCCCGCGGCGCAGTTGCTCCGTCATGGCCTGCACGTCCGAAGCATCCAGACCCAGTTCCAGGGCGATCTGCCGCCTGGAAAGGTTCAAGCCCATGAAGGGGAGGCACAACACCCACGCGCGCAGCGGCTGGTGGTGCCCGGCCAGCACCGTGCCGGTCAGGTCGCCCAGCGCATGCCTTCACCGGTAGCGCTGGCGACAGGGCTGCGTGTCGTCGTGGCTGTCCCGGATGACGGCGCCGCTGTCACACACGGGGCAGCGCGCATCTTCCGGTCCGCGGTGCTGACGCACCAGCGCGAAGCACTTGGCGTCATCGAGCAGGCTGGAACGGTTGATCAGATCGGATGCAGCCATGACAAAAGCTCCTCGCACGAGCCGGTCAGCGACCGCCGCTTCTACTCACGCACCAGAGTCCCCCAATCCCGTTTCCCAGTACCGGCTCCATCACCCCGGAACCCAATAAGAGCCGAATCTGTTTGCGGCTAGTGGACGTTGTTCTTGCTGTCCGGCCTGTTCAACGGCTCAATGCACGCGCCCCACCTAGGACACCCTCAATGCAGCGCCGAACCGTTCTAGCCTCCGTTGCCGGTGCCCTCGTCTCGCCGCACCTCGCCCGGGCGCAGGCTGGCCGCACCCTGCGTTTCGTCCCGCAGGCGGACCCGGCGATCCTTGATCCCATCGTCACCACCGGCCTTGTATCCCGCAACCACGGCTTCCTCATCTTCGACACGCTCTACGGCGTTGATGAGCAGTTCCGTCCGCAGCCGCAGATGGTCGAGGGCCATACTATCGGCAACGACGGCCTCCTCTGGACCATGACGCTCCGCAACGGCCTCTGCTTCCACGACGACACCCCTGTCCTCGCCCGCGACGTCATCGCCAGCCTCCGCCGCTGGGCCGTGCGCGACACGTTCGGCACGTCGCTGTTCTCGATCGTGGACGAGTTGTCCGCACCGGACGACCGCACCGTCACTTGGCGTCTCAGGCGCCCCTTCCCGCTCATGCCCGACTGCCTCGGCAAAGTCGGGGCCGTTACCGCCGCAATCATGCCCGAGCGCCTGGCGAAGTCCGACCCGGCTATCCCCGTCAAGGAGATGGTCGGCAGCGGCCCGTTCCGCTTCGTCCCGGACGAGTATGTCGGCGGCTCCCGGATCGTGTACGCGCGCTTCGATGGCTATGTGTCCCGCAAGGAGACGCCGAGCCTGCTCGCCGGCAGCAAGCCCGTGAACTTCGACCGGATCGAATGGCAGACCATCCCCGACCCGTCCACGGCCGCTGCCGCCCTGCAGCGCGGCGAGGTGGATTGGGTCGAACAGCCCCTCGTGGACCTGCTCCCCACCCTGAAGGCCGACAAGGGCCTCAAGGTCGAGGTCATCGACCCCACCGGCGCCGTCGGCGTCATCCGCTTCAACCAGCTTCACCCGCCGTTCAACAACCCGGAGTTGCGCCGGATCATCTTGGGCGCTGTCACCCAATCGGAGTTCATGCGCGCCGTCGTGGGCGACGACAGCACGCTGTGGAAGGATGGGTGCGGCTTCTTCCCGCCGGGCTCCCCGCTCGCCAACGACGAAGGCATGGACGCCTTCTCCCGCCCGCGCGACCTTGCCGCCTCCGCCAAGGCGCTGCGGGCCGCCGGCTACGGCGGCGAGCCCGTGCTGATGATGGCGCCGACCGATTTTCCTTCCATCAACGCCATGAGCGAAGTAGCGCGCGACCTGCTCGGCAAGCTTGGCATGACCGTGGACTACGTGGCGACCGACTGGGGATCCGACCTGCGCCGCATGGCCAACCGCGACGTCCCCGCGAAGGGAGGCTACAACCTGTTCTGCACCTACTCGCCGGGTATCACCCAATACACCCCGGCGGCGCACAACTTCCTCCGCGGCTCCGGCGACAAGGCCACCTTCGGCTGGTCCGTCAGCCCAGGTCTGGAAGACTTGCGGGACCAATGGCTCGCGGCCCCCGACGATGCGGCCCGCCTGGCCATCGCACGGCGCATGCAGCGCCAGGCCTTCCTCGATGTGCCCTATGTCCCGCTCGGCCTGTTCTATCAGCCCACCGCCTACCGCCGTGACCTCAGCGGCATCATCCAGGGGCCGCCTCTGTTCTGGAACGTGAGACGCGGTTGAAACGGTTGGATCAGATGCAGGACCCCAAGCTGGCGGCATCGGACCGGCAGCGGCCATCGCGGGCCGAAGGCGCGTCGCTCCAGGGACCGCCGCACCGAAGGTCCGGGCGGACGCCAGGGCGGCCGCGGCCCGTAGCGGCTTGGATCGGCAGGCGGGGGCAGGGATGGCGCTGCCTGCCCCATGGAGCGTTGCCATGACTGAAGACGAGGCGGTCCTGAACCTGATGGGGTGCCTGCTGCCCGGCGGTGCCGGGTTCCCCGCCGCCCGCGGTACCGGCATGGCCCCATTGCTGCTTTGGCGCCTACGCCAGGCCGACCCGGCCCTCCCTGCCGGGATTGCCGCCGCCCTGTCCGCTGCCCTGGCCGCGGCTGCATCGGCACAGGAGGGCGCCACGCTCCAAGGTCCTGCCGCCTGGACGGAAGCCGCGTCCCGGCTGGAGGCCGTCGAACCCCGACTGTTCAGCGATTTCCGGAAGTATGCCTATCTGACCTACTATGAGCAGCCCGCGGTGATCGAGGCCATCCGAGCGCTCGGCCACCCCTACAATGACAGCCCCTTGCCGGACGGCTATCCCGACGAAGCCTTCGACCCCATGCGCGACGCGCCCCGGCACGGCAGGGGCCGCTGGACCGACATCGGCGACGTCCGGCGCGCCAACCTGTCTGCCCTCGACCGGGAGAGCCTGTGATGACCCCCGATCACGTCGACGTCCTCGTCATCGGCGCCAGCGCCAGCGGCGTCGTCAATAGCCTCACCCTTGCCGAAGCGGGCCTCAGCGTTGTCTGTCTCGACCAGGGAGGCTGGACCGAGCCGGCCCGGCATCCCCACCATGGCGCCGATTTCGTGTACCGTCGGCAGACCGACTGGAACCCTGAGCCAGCCATCCGCCGCGGCCCGGACGACTACCCCATCCAGGGTGGTCAGTCGCACGCGCTGATGTGGAACGGCGTCGGCGGCTCCACCAACGTCTATGCCGCGCTTTGGCCTCGTTTCCGCCCCTCCGACTTCCGCAAGAACCAAGAGCACGGGCTGGCGCCGGACTGGCCTATCACCTATGACGACCTCGCACCCTTCTATGACGACGCGGATCGCCTTGTGGGCGTATCAGGCCTGGCCGGTGACCCGGGGATGCCGCCGCGGCCGCCTTACCCGTGCCGCCCGCTGCCGCTGCGCGACAGCGGCCGCGCCATCGTCCGCGGGTTCGACCGGCTCGGCTGGCACTGGTGGCCCATGCCGGTCGGCACAGTCTCGGAGGCGTACGATGGCCGCGCGGCCTGCAACGGCTGCGGCAATTGCGCGTCCGGCTGCCCACGCGGTTCCATGGCCAAGATGTCCGTCACCCTGTGGCCCTGCGCCCTTGCCGCCGGTGTCGGGCTGCGGACGGGTGCCCGTGTCGAGCGGATCGAGACCGGGCGGGACGGCCGCGCGACCGGAGCCGTCTACATCGACCGCGCCACAGGCACCCGTGTACGGCAGACGGCGGACGTGGTGATCGTGGCCGGCAACGGCGTCGGCTCCCCCCGGCGGCTGCTGCTGTCCGAAAGCGCCCGCCACCCGCGGGGCCTCGCCAACGGCAACGACGTGGTCGGCCGCTACCTCCTGCACCATACGCTCGTCGCCGCCGAGATCTGGGTCGATGAACCGATCCGCAGCTACATGGGCAACTCCGGCGCTGTCATCAGCAGCGAGTTCGCGGAGACCGACGTGTCCCGCGGCTTCGTCAACGGCTTCAACTTTAACGTCACGCGCACCGGGCCGGCGGGCGCTGCCGCTATCGGTTCCTTCGGCCACCGGCCAGCGCCGTGGGGTGCCGGGCACCACGCCTGGTTCGCCCGGCACTTCGGCCACAGCTTCGGCGCCTTCGCCATCGGCGACGACGTGCCCCAGCCCGGCAACCGCGTCACGCTGTCCCGCACCGAAACCGACGGCGACGGCCTGCCCGCGGCCAGGCTGCACTACCAGCCGCACGAGAATGACCTGCGGATGATGCAATATGGGATAAGCCGCCTGCGCGACCTGGCCCGCAGCGTGGACGCATTCGACGTCGCCGTGACGGACTTCTATGAGGGCGGGGTTTACCGCACGCCCGCATGGCACATGCTCGGCACCTGCCGGATGGGCGCCGACCCGGAAACCAGCACCGTCAACAATTGGCATCAGGCATGGGAGGTGCCGAACCTCTACATCTGCGACGGCAGCAGCTTCGCCACGGGGGGCGTCGTCAACCCCACCAGCACCGTCACCGCCCTGGCGCTGCGTTGCGCCCGCAACATCGCCGAAAAAGGTGCCAGGTCGCGGCGGGCAAAGGCAGCCTAGCAGCCTGTCGGAGTGAGGTTGCGAGCGTTTTTGCGTGCCTGGGCCAATCGTGCGTTGCTGGGTGGCGCTGAGGCGGTTTTTAGCGGTCGAACTCGCTGGCTGAAGAATACGGCGGCCAG
>JAABUQ010008195.1_pt1 | contig 14776 bp, 12 predicted proteins | sample 5560001 | NCBI WGS metagenome assembly JAABUQ01 (sample SAMN10711888, study PRJNA513371) | rock metagenome | isolation source: Antarctica rocks | place: Antarctica: Victoria Land, Finger Mt nord | collected 2015-12-18 | reverse complement strand
ACGTCTTGACAACGATAAGATTATACCGTATCTTAACATTGTACAGATGAGTGGGCGGCGGGCGCGCCCGTGGCGGCCGCCGTCCGGGTGTTCCCGTGGGCGCTCATGGAACGGGAGGGCGTGGCGACGACCGAGGACCGAGGACCGAGGACCGAGGAGAATGAGGCCGCGGCGGATCGCGGGGCCAAGGGGGAGGAGGAAACGATGGCGTACACCTACAGGGGCAAGACAGCGTTGATCACGGGGGCGTCGTCGGGCATCGGCGACCAGTTCGCGCGAGCGTTGGCCGAGCGCGGCATGGACGTGGCGCTGGCCGCCCGCTCGCAGCACTCGCGCGGTGGCGGCCGGGCTGTAGTGCGGGCACGGGGTGCGCGCCGCGGTCGTGGCCGCCGACCTGAGCCGCGTGGGTGCCGCCGCGGCATTGCGCGCGGAGACGGAGAAGCAGTCCCTCCAGATCGACCTGCTGGTCAACAACGCGGGCTTCGGCACGCACGGCCCCTTCGAGACCCTGGACGCCGGGCGCGAGCATGAGGAGGTGATGCTCAACGTGGCGACGGTGGTGGACCTCTGCCACGCCTACCTCCCGGCGATGGTCCAGCGCGGCGGCGGCGCGGTGCTCAACGTCGCCTCCACGGCCGCCTTCCAGCCGACGCCCTACATGGCCGTGTACGGCGCGACCAAGGCGTTCGTGCTCTCGTTCTCCGAGGCGCTGTGGGCGGAGTACCAAGGGCGTGGGGTGCGTGTGTGCGCGCTCTGCCCCGGCCCGACGACGACGGCCTTCTTCGACGTCGTCGGAACGCAGGACGCGGGGGTGGGCGCTCAGCGCACCCCGGCGCAGGTCGTGGCCAGCGGGCTGCGCGCCCTGGAGGCCGGCCGCCCGAGCGCGGTCGACGGGCTGGCCAATAGGCTACTGGTGCAGGGGCCGCGCGTCGTCCCGCGCGCCGCGATGGCTTTGCTCTCCCGCCAAGCGCTGCGCCCGCGCGGGCCGCGCTAGCCTTGTGCATGGCGCGGCACCGCCATCATGGCGGCGGGTCGGCGACACGGGGCGCGCCGCCGTCGCGCATCACAACGCGGCGTGGCGCCGGCGACCATCCCTATCCCACCACGCGACGGCGTGGATGAGGGAGATATTGTTCTCACGAGGGAGATATTGTTCTCACGAGGAGGTTTATCATGCCAACGGTGCAACCAGGGCGCTTCACGGCGTCCATCGAGGGGCCATTCATCGTCTTCGTCATCGGGATGCGCATCAACAAATGGACAGCCTGCGCCAGTGGGTCCCCACGTTCCTCGCCATGCCCCCGATGCTGCGCGACCTCCAGGCGCGGCCGGCGAGCGGCTTCCTCGGCGGCCAGACCTACCTGCACGCGCGCGGGGTCGCCCTGGTGCAGTACTGGCGCTCGTTCGAGCAGCTCGACGCCTTCGCCCGCGATCCCCAGAAGGCGCACCTGCCGTCGTGGCGGCGCTTCAACCGCCTGGTGAGCGCGGGCCGCGCGGTGGGCGTCTTTCACGAGACCTACCTCGTGGCCGACGGCCAGCACGAGGAGATCTACGCCAACATGCCGCCTTATGGCCTGGCCGCAGCCACGTCCTCCGTCCCGGCGCTGGGCCGCCGCGAGACGGCGGCGCGCCGGCTCGGCTTCCACGACGAGCCGGCCGTCCCGACGCCGACCGCGTAGGCGCGCCGACAGGCTGTTCCATCCGTGTCGACGCGACTCATGGCGTTATCCTTCGGAGTGAGGGTAACGCTACAGGGCATGGATTACATGATCGCACCCGAACTATCTGCGCACAGCCCTCTCGATGCAGCACCAGGTTGCAGTCCAAATAGCTCAAAAATGCAGGAATCGTTGTCTCCCCCCTGATTCGGCATCTATGTACACGGCGCGGCTAGGACTGGTCATCGTGCTCACCCCGGATACCAAGCGGCTGCTGGGGGGCCCGCCCACCACGCTACGGCAGTTCGCCGCCGACTACAGGGCGTCCTTCTTGTAACGCCCCTGCCCCACTCCAATCGGTCTCGGAATTAGCGCCATTTTAAGCCAGTCTGTTTGCGACCACGAGGCCTGTGACTGCGGTCGCATGGCAAATTATGGCCGACTGCGGTCGGTCGTTCGTCGACGCCGCAAAGAGCGTTCCTTAATCCTGCATCAGGAGGGAGCGGGCGGGAGCGGGCGGGAGCAGGGGGGCGACCCGGCCGAGGTAGGATGCGGCGCCCACGGTCCTGAACGGCTTGCGCCGCGTGGCCGGTGCGTAGCGCTGCGCGAAGGCAAGGGCGTGGCCGGCGCCGCGCTCGGACGCCTCGACCAGGATGGCGTCGGTCCCGCGGCCCTTCTCGTCGGGCGCGTAGCCGTCGTAGACCAGGGCCGCGCGCTCCACTGTGCTCACCGCCAGCATGGCCCGCGCCGCCGCGATGTCGCCCTCGGCCGTCGCGCCGACGAAGCGCTCCATGCGCCGGTGTTCTCCCTCGTGCAGCATCACGAAGGGATGCATGGCGTCCTCCGCCCTGTCCGCCGGGCGCGCGGAGACCGTGTCGACCCCGTGGCTCAGGGCGTCGGAGACCAGGGCCAGCAGCGCCTCGCTCGCGTCGGGGCCGCCCTTGCCCGCCTGCGCGACCCGCCGCAACGCGTCCGCTAGGCTGCGGCCCGGCGGCTCGGCGAGCAGGTTGCGCGCGAAGAGGGCGGGGTCGACCGTGGCGTCGGCCGGCAGTTGCGCGACATAGTCGGCGAAGAACGGCGAGTCGGGATTGTCCTCTACGCGCAGGGTGGCCCCGCATACCTGCTGCAGGTAGTGGGCCACAAAGTACATTAGATGCACCGACAGCCAGACCCGGTCGTCCACCGAGGCGGCCGCGACATCCTCATCCCGCAGCCAGGCGTCCAGGAGGGGCAAGAACGACGCGGGGTCCACCGCGGCGTCGTTGGGGACGGCGTAGCGGTACGCGCGCGCCAGGTCGGGCGCCTGCTCGACGATGCCCTCGGCCAGGCCCACGACGCACGGCCGCATCTCGTCCACGAACGCCTCGAAGCGGGCCTGCCGCTCGGCCAACGCCCGCTGCTCATCCGGTGTCAAGGCCCGCATGCCCCCTCCCTCTCGCCGTCTGCCGAAGTGGCTAGTGACTAGTGGCTAGTGGCTAGTGACGAGTGAGGTTCACTCGTCACTAGCCACTAAGCACCTGACCATAAGTTCGGCACAGTTTCTCGGGCGAATCACGCCTAACAAAACCGTGCCAGATTTCTGAGCACATGCTTAGCCACTAGTCACTCCCGTCGCCTACTCGTTGATGACCGTCTTGCTGTTGCGGCGGCCGTCGTAGCTGAGGCGGACGCGGCGCTCGTCGATCGTCGTTTCAAGGTGCACGCCACGGTTCCACAGCGCGTAGAGGTACTGCAGCGTCTTCTCGGCGTAGCGGATGTCCAGCTCGGTCTCGTCGAAGTGGTGGCGCAGGTAGAGCTCGCGGTTCTGGCGGTAGTCGCCGTCGTCGACGGTGATGTAGGGCTGGCCGAAGTTGTCCATGGTGCGCACCAGCGTGTCGCGCACCGCGCGCCAGTCGGTGTCGACCACCTGCCACTCGTCGTCGATCAGGCGGTAGGTGTACATGTCCATGTCGCGGATGAGTTCTTCGGTCAGGTAGTGGCGCAGGAACGACTGGTCGTTCTCGCTCTCGCGCACCTCGAACATCTTGGCGCGGCCCCCGTCCGGCGCCCGTCCCAGCCGCTCGCGTTCCTCCGCCGTCGGCTTGTCATAACGTTTCTCGATGTCCTGGAAGATGCGGAAGCCTAAATAATAGGGATTGATGCGCGTGCGCCCGCCCGGTGAGACCACGCCGGCGTGCAGGGCGCCGAACTGCGCCAGCTCGGAGGGCGAGAGGTCGAGCACCTCGTTCATGATCTTGTAGTGCCAATAGCTGGCCCAGCCCTCGTTCATGATCTTGGTCTGCATCTGTGGCAGGAAGTAGAGCTGCTCCTGGCGCACAATGGCGATGACGTCGCGCTGCCAGTCCTCCAGGTCAGATGCGTAGTCGATCAGGAACTGCAACAGGTCTCGCTGCGGCTTGGGCGGGATGCGCCGTTGCTTTTTGCCTTTGGCGTCGAGCTCCTCCTGGGTCGGCTTGTAGTCGAGCGACCACAGGTCGTCGTAGGGCGTCGTCCTCACGGACTCCTGCTCGTCTTTGGTCGCGTCGCGGACGGCCTGGGGTGAGGGCAAGGAGAAGTGGTCGCGGATGGCCAGCACGGCGTCCAGGAAGCGCTCCACCGTGAGCGAGCCGTGCTCGAACTCGTAGCGGGCGATGCGGTCGGCGTTGAGCGAGGCCGACTCGACCATCTGGCGCGAGGTGTGGTCGAAGTACATGTTGTGCTTGAAGAAGTCGGTGTGGCCCAGCACGTGAGCCATCACCATCTTGTTCTCCAGGTCGCTGTTGTTCTCCAGCAAGAAGGCCATGCTGGGATTGGTGTTGATGACCAACTCGTAGATCTTGGAGAGACCATAGTCGTACATGGTCTTCATGTGCCAGTAGGCCTTGCCGTGGGTCCAGTGGCTGAAGCGCCCCGGGATGCCGTAGGCGCCCATCTCGTACATCACGTTGGCGGGGACCACCTCGAAGTGGGTAGGGAATGGGTCGAGCCCCAGTCCCGTGGCCACGTCCCAGATGTCCCGCAGCGCCGCGTCGGCGTCGCGTATGGTGGTTGGCATCTGCTCGTACCTCGCTAGTGGCTAGTGGCTAGTGGCTAGTGGCTAGTGGCTAGTGGCTAGTGGCTAGTGACTAGAAAAACTAGTCACTAGTCACTAGCCACTAAACACTTTCTTTCGTGAAGAACCGCTTGAGCGCGGGATAAACGTCCTCTTTGCTCTTGATGGTGATGCCCACGAACTCGGGCGCGGTGATCTCGGCGAAGGCGGACATCAGCGTGCTGGTGGCCCAGCGGCTGTAGGGCTCCTCCTTGATCTCGCCGTAGCCGAACAGATTGGCGTGGGTCAGGATGCGCCGCACCAGGGCCAGGCAGACGCGGTTGTCCTCGTCGCCCCAGTTGTCGCCGTCGCTGAAGTGGAAGGGGTAGATGTTCCACAGGGCGGGGTTGTAGCGCCCCTCGATGGTCTCCAGGCACAGCTTGTAGGCGGAGGAGACGCGCGTGCCGCCCGATTCGCCCAGGTCGAAGAAGGTTTGCTCGTCGACCTCGCGGGCCTCGGTGTGGTGGGTGATAAAGACGATCTGCACGTTGGTATACTTGGTGCGCAGGAAGCGCACCATCCAGAAGTAGAACGAGCGCGAGATATACTTCTCGAAGTCGCCCATCGAGCCCGAGACGTCGCGCATGGCGATGACCACCGCGTTGCGCTGCAACTCGGTCGTCTCGTTCCAGGCGCGGTAGCGCATGTCGTCGCGCTTGATGCTGCCCGCCCCGATGTGGCCGCCGTGCCCCTGGGCGGCCGAGCGCTTGATAGCCTGCAGCACGGTGCGTTTTCGGTCCAGGTTGGGCATGATGCCCGTCTTGCGCACGTCGTTGTAGATAATCTTTTCGGACTGGATCTCGCGCGCGCCCTTGTCCTTGAGATTGGGCAGGCCGAGGTCGGCGAAGACAAGCTCCGCGATCTCGTCGATGGTGAACTCGGCCTCGTAGTAGTCGACGCCCGGCTCGTTGCCGGCCTGGCGGCCGCGGCCGGGCTCCTGTCCCGGCAGGCGGCCGATCACGTCGCCCGGCTGCGAGTCGCCGTCGCCCTGACCCACGCCCTCGCGCTTGAAAGGGTCGTAGCGGAACTGGTACTCCTCCAGCGAGCGGACGGGGACCTTGACGACGCGGTTGCCGTCCGAGGTGATGATCGATTCGTTGCTGATGATGTCGCCCAGGTTGTCCTTGATGACCTCGCGCACTTTCTCCTGGTGGCGCGCCTGATCCTTGGGCCCTTTACGGTGCAGCGACCAGTCCTGCTGGCCGAGGGAGATGGTGGGTTGCATGGATGCCCTCCGGGTGAGTGACTAGTGGCTAGTGACTAGTGACTAGTTCTTCTAGCCACTAGCCACTAGCCACTAGTCACTAGTCACTTAACGGTTGAGTAGTTGTCCGACGTACTGCAGCGTTTCGGCGGCGCAGACGACGCAGTAGCCGTTCTCCTTGACCATGCGGTCGACCACGTCGTTGATGCGGCGCAGTTGCTCGGCGTCGGGCGTCTTGCTCGAGGTGGTGATCTTGATCACGTCCTTGAGGTCGGCGAACAGCTTCTTCTCGATGGCCTCCTTGAGCCGCTCGTCGCTGGTGTACTCGAAGGACTTGCCGCGGCGGGCCAGCGAGGCCATGCTCATCAGGATGCTCTCGCGGAACGAGCCCTTGCCGTTCTCGCTGACGCCGATCTGCTCCTCGATGCTGCGCATCAGGCGCTCGTCGGGGTCGACCTCCTCGTCGGTCAGGGCGTCGCGGATCTTGTCCTTGCGGCAGTAGGCCTCGACGTTGTCCAGGTAGTTGTTGAGCACCGTCTTGGCCGACTCCTCGAAGGCGTAGACAAAGGCGCGCTGCACCTCTTTCTTGGCCATGTCGTCGTACTCGCGGCGCGTCTCGGCGATCAGGTTGAGCAGTTGCTCGCGGTCCTCGCGGCTGAACGAGGTGTGCTGCTCGAAGCCGTCGCGCAGCGCGCGCAGGGCGTTGATGGGGTTGATGCAGGTCACGCCGCTACGGATGAGGGCGTTGGAGAGGCGGTCGATGATATAGCGCGGCGAGATGCCGTCCATGCCCTCGCGCTGCGCCTCCTCCTGCAGCTCCTTGACGTCCTTGGCCTTCCAGCCCTCCACGTCCTCCCCGTCGTACAGCTTGAGCTTCTTCATGAGGGTCATGTTGGCCTTCTTGGAGGGCTCGAGCCGCGAGAGGATGGCGAAGATCGAGGCCACGTGCAGGGTGTGCGGGGCGACGTGGACGCCGGAGAGGTTGCTGCTGGAGAGCAGCTTCTCGTAGATCTTGACCTCCTCCGAGACGCGCAGGTTGTAGGGCACCTTGGCCAGGATGATGCGGTCGTGCAGGGCCTCGGCCTTGGGGTTGCCGGCGAAGGCCTTGAACTCGTTCTCGTTGGTGTGCGAGAGCACCACCTCGTCGGCGTAGATCAAGGAGAATCGCCCGGTTTTGATGTTCTGCTCCTGCGTCAAAGTTAAGAGCGAATATAGCAATTTTTCATCCGACTTCAACATTTCTACCATTTCTACGATGCCGCGGTTAGAAATATTGAACTCGCCGTCGAAGCGGTAGGCGCGCGGGTCGCTCTCGGAGCCGATCTCGGCGATCATGCTGAGATCGATCGAGCCGACCAGTTCCGACACGTCCTGACTTTTTGGGTCGCTGGGCGCGAAGGTGCCGAGGCCGACGCGGTTCTCGGCCGAGAAGACGATGCGCTCGACGGGGACGCGGTAGATGTCGCCGTCCCACTCGGTCTGCAGGCGGTAGTTGCAGGAGGGGCAGAGCGTGCCCTCGACGTGGAGGCCATACTCGGCGCGGATGTCCTCGCGCAGGTCTTTGGGGATGAGGTGCAGCGGCTCCTCGTGCATGGGGCAGCCGGAGATGGCGTAGACCGCGCCCTCGGGCGTGCGCGTGTAGCGCTCCAGCCCCTCCCGCAGCATGATGGCGATGGTGCTCTTGCCGCCGCCCACGGGCCCCATCAGCAGCAGCACGCGCTTGCGCGGCTCCAGCCGCTTGGCCGCTGCGGAGAAGTATTCCACGATGCGGGCCACCGGCTTTTCCAGTCCGAAGAGTTGGTGGGAGAAGAAGGGGTAGCGCGGCGTGCCGTCCGGCCCATCCTCGACCCCCTCGCTCATAATCATGTCGTAGACGCGGGCGTGGGCCAACTGCGCGATCTTGGGGTTCTTGATGGCGATAGTAAAATAGTCCTCGAAAGTACCCTTCCAGGCCAGATCGCGCTGCTGCTGCCGGTACGAATCCAGTTTTGCCCTGATGTCCGTGGCCATTGCGCCTCCCTTAACGAGCCGTTAGCTATTAGCTGTTAGCTGTTAGCTATTAGCCGGTTGTCAGCCGTCGGCTGATGGTTTGCTGTGTCGCTTGACGGTCGCGGTTGCCGCCAACACGTGAGTCTGCCGGTTGTTGTCGCTACTCTCTCCACTCGCATGCGCCATGCGTGCGTCCGTACACGTCCGTCTTATCCGTCTCATCGGGAGTGTTCCGACCTCCTCAACTCACTTATCGTGCTGTCCGCGTCCGTTGGCCGTATGCAGCCAGCTAACGGCTAATTACTAATGACTAATGGCTATTAGCCAGAAAAAACAGCAAAGGCTAGCCTTGTCTCACCGAAATAGAGTCGAGGACAAGTCCAGCCCTTTTTCTGCTTGGGTTTGTGTAGTATGGCCATTAGCTATTAGCCTTTAGCTACTGGATGGTAAACCTATGCCGCTGGCGCCCAGTCAACGGCTAACGGCTAATGGCCCGCCGCTATTCCTCCTCCAGATCGAGCGTGATCCGTAGCGCGCGGTCGACCTCGGTCAGCGCGCCGACGCCGAGTGTCCCCAGGCGGTGGTTGAGGCGCCCGCGCGGCATGGCGCGCAGGTGCATCGTGAGCACGAAGCCATCGACCGTGAGCCCGCCCTCGGGCGCCTTGACCAGCACGTCGCTCGGGTAAGGGTGCGGCACTTGCCGCCCGTCCACGACCGGGGCGACCAGCACGACCGGGGCGTGCTGGTTGATGGCGTCGCGGGTCAGCACCACCACCTGGATGAGGTGCTCATGGCCGGCGTCGCCGCGCTGCTCCAACCGGCAGAGGTAGACCTCCCCGCGTTTCACGGCCCACCCTCCTCGCCGAAGAACGCCTCCGCGTCGCTCTGGGCAAAGACGGCGGTCAGTTCGAGGTGCATCTGCCGATAGCGCCGGTCGTGCTCCATCTCGGCGAACTTTGCGTCGATGGAGGCGGTGCGATCGAGCGCATCGAGATACTCCTGGACGGCTGCCGCGATCAGATTGTTGCGGCTGCTGGCGACGCCCAGTTTCACGGCCTCGTCCGTCCGCTCCAACAGAGCCGGGGGCAAATCCAGGGTTGTCCGCCGTTTCGGCATGGTTGTCGCCGCGCTTTTCACTCGCACTCTCTCGTCATACTCCACATCGCGTCTTCGCGCGGCCCCGCGCGTGCCCCTATGCTAGCACTTTCCGCCAGCATAGGTCAATGGCCCGTTCAGGGCGCTTCACCTGCCAGCCTGACCATAAATGAACGCTCAGGCGGCGCTCACAATCGTGGGATGCGCCGGTTGCCCCGCACAGTGGTCGTCCACTACTATCTACTATGGTGGTATCAAGGGTCGTCGCGCGTTGAGGAGACGCGGGCCTGGGTAGCGCATCCGTGGATGGCGTCACGGACGCCGTTATCACCGCCTACAAAGCAATCGTGGGCGATCAGAGATCGCCGCCAGGCCTTTATCGGATGAGGGAAGGACGTGAGATCATGCCTACCATCGCGGAGATCGTGCGAGACGACGGCCGGTTCACCACCTTGATCACCCTGCTCAGTCTCGTCGGACTCGTCGCCACGCTGGATGGTCCCGGACCGTTCACCGTCTTCGCGCCCACCGACGACGCATTCGCCGGGTTGCCGGCCGGCGCACTTGACGCGCTGCTACAGGACAACGTACAACTCAAGCCCGTCCTGACTCGCCACATTGTCGCGGGCGCGATGATGGCCGCCAACCTCGCCAGCCTGACCTCGGTCAAAACGGTCGAGGGCGACGACCTCACTATCAACGCCGATCCCGGCGCCCACGGCGCCATCCATGTCGACGACGCCACGGTTATCCAACGCGACATCAAGGCCGACAACGGCGTGGTCCACGTCATCGATACGGTGCTGACGAGTGACGAATGACGAGTGACGAGTGACGAGTGACGAGTGACGAGTGACGAGTGACGAGTGACGAGTGACGAGTGACGAGTGACGAGTGGCTAGAAATCACTAGCCACTCGTCACTCGTCACTTGTCACTCCCGCCGCAGGTGGTACGGCACGCTGGTGACGACGGTTCCGGGGCGGAAGTGCAGGGCGCTCTTGAGGCGGAGCGCCGTCTGGTTGTGCAGCACATGGTCCCACCAGTGGACCGGCACGAACTCGGGCAGCACCACGGTGAGCGTATCGGTCGCGCTCTGCCGGTCGATGGCGTCGATATAGGCGAGCAGGGGTTGGATGATGGAGCGGAACGGCGAGTCGATCACTACCAGGGGGACGTGGTTGCCCCAGGCCTCCCACTTCTGCTTGATGTGCGCGCGGTCCTCGTCGCTGTCCGAGATATGCACCGCGATCACGCGCTCGGCGATGGAGCGAGCGTAGGCCAGCGTCTGCAGGGCCGGCCGGTTGAGGTCGGCAATGGGTACCAGGACGGTATGCCGGATCTTCTGCGGCGTCAACGGCGTCTCGGACTCAAGCTGCTTCTTGGTTTGTGTGTAGTGGCGGTTGATGCGCCAGAACACCGTGATCAGGATGGGCACCAGAACCACCACCAGCCAGGCGCCGTGCTCAAACTTGGTGATGGCGGTGATCAGCAGCACGCCGAAGGTCACCACCGCGCCGATGCCGTTGACCACGATGTTGCGTCGCCACTGGGGCTCGTAGCCCTCCCGGCCCGGCGTGCGATGCGTCCACCATCGCTTGACCATACTGGCCTGCGAGAGCGTGAACGAGTTGAACACACCGATGACGTACAGGTTGATCAGGTCGTTGACGTTGCCCCCCGTGGCGGCGATCAGGACGGCGGCCAGCACGGTGAGCAGGATGATGCCGTTGGAATAGCTCAGCCGGTCGCCGCGGTGGGCAAACTGGTGGGGCACGAAGCTGTCGCGCGCCATGAAGAACAGCAGGCGCGGGAAGTCGGAATAGGCGGTGTTGGCGGCGAGGGTCAGGATCAGCGCGGTCGTGATCTGGACGTACCAGAACATGGCGCCCGTGCCAAACACGCGCCCGGCCAGTTGCGAGAGCAGCGTGGGATAGTTATCGCCCGGATTGGGGACCAGCCCGAAGGCCTGCACCAGCAGGGTGACGCCAACGAACATGCCGATGGCCAGCGTGGCCATCACGGTCAGCGTGGTGCGAGCATTGCGCCATTCCGTCAGTTTCTGCCCTTTAACGGTTTGGAAGGCTGGCACGCCATCGGAGATGGCCTCCACGCCGGTCAGCGCCGTACACCCCGAGGCGAAGGCGCGCAGGATCAGGAACACGCCCAATCCTTCGGTTGCATGGACGGCGTAGGCCGGGTGATAGGCCTCGACGTGTGCGCCGCCCTTGAAGAAGATGTAGGCTCCGGCGACGATCATGATGTACATGCCGCCGACGAAGAGGTAGGTCGGCACCATGAAGATGGTGCCCGACTCGCGGATGCCGCGCAGGTTGCCCACCAGCAGCAAGGCGATCAAGGCCAGGCTCACCGGCACCGTGGGAATGTTGGCCCAGACGGAACCGGCGGGACCCAGCGATTGCAGCGCGGCGACACCGGCCGTGATGCTGACCGCCACGGTCAGGATATAGTCGATCATCAGCGACGAGCCCGCGGCAAGGCCGGCCAGATTGCCGAGGTTGTCTTTAGAGACGATGTAGGAGCCGCCGCCCCGCGGGTAGGCCTTGATGGTCTGCCGGTATGACAGCGCTACCAGGGCCAGCAGCGCGGCGATGGCCGCCGCGATGCCGAGAGAGTAGCCCAGCGCGACGGTACCCGCCAGGATCAGCACGGCGTTGAGTTGCCCCGTGGCATAGGCCACCGAGGACAGCGCGTCCGAGGAGAGCACGGCCAGGGCCTTGACCTTGGTCAGGCGCTCGTGGATGGCTTGCGCGTTGGAGAGCGGGTCGCCGATCAGCGCGCCGCGCAGGCGCACCAGCGACGTGGCCAGCAGACCCTGCGCCCGCGGCACCTCCTCGGTCGCCTGGAGGACGCCCGCTTCCAGGTTGCGGAAAGCGGCGCGGCGCGGGCGCTGAATGCGCACATACTGGTTGCCGTGCTGCTGGCCGGCCTTGGTCTCGCGCACGTTGAGGTCGGACGCGATGTCCGCCAGGCTGGATGTCTCCGCTGGCGGGGGCCAGTGCCGGCCGACGCGGCGGAGCACGTCCAACTCGGCCTCACCGACGGTCTCACTGTCGGCATGGTTGGAGGGAGGGAGCGCCTCTGCTCTCTCGTCCGGCGGTGTCGCGCTGCCTGCCGGTGGACCCGCTATCGGCGCGTCGTCGCCGTCACCGTCCACCCGCGACTCGGGTGTATTCTGTCTATCCTGTACACGTGCCATTGGCCGTCGTACCACTCCACTAAAGCTAGTCCGGTTGAAGAGGCCAAAGCCCCGCTATAACTTGTCATAACTACAGTATACGAAACGTGCAACCACTGGTAAGTATAGCGGGAAGCGGCCGGCGATTCGTGACGAGCGGCCGGGCGTACGCGGGAACAAGCGGCCCGCGATGGACGGGATGACGCGGCCCCGACCTGGCAGCGGCGGCGGATGCTACGCCGTGGCGGCGTGGCTGAACAGGCTCGCGTAGCGGGCGTGCGTCTCGCGCACAATGCCGTCGGCCGAGAGGTTGAGGCGGTCGCGCATCGTGCTCTGGGGCCCGTGGTCGATGAATAGATCGGGCAGGCCCAGGCGATGCACGGTCACGTGGCCCAGGCCCAGCCGGTCCAGCGCCTCGGACACGGCGCTGCCGAAGCCGCCCGCCACCGCGTTCTCCTCGACGGTCAGGATGCTGTCGAAGCGCGTCGCCAGGTCCCGCAGCAGCGTCTCGTCCAGCGGCTTGGCGAAGCGCGCGTTGACGACCGTGGCCGACACTCCTTGCGCGGCCAGCCGCTCCGCCGCGGCCACGGCCGGCATGACCATTGAGCCGATGGCCACGATGGCCAGATCGCCGCCGCGGCGCAGCGTCTCGGCCTCGCCGATGGGCAGCAGGGTCAGGGTCGGGTCCATCCCCACGCCCAGGCCGGCCCCGCGCGGGTAGCGCACGGCGGCCGGGCCGGGGTGGGCGACGGCCGTGGCCACCATATGACGCAACTCGTTCTCGTCCTTCGGCGCCATGACGGTCATGTTGGGGATCATGCGCAGGTAAGAGAGGTCGAAGGCGCCCTGGTGGGTGCGCCCATCGTCGCCGACGAGGCCGCCGTTGGGCACGACGAAGGTGACGTCGAGGTCCTGGATGCAGACATCGTGAATGATCTGGTCGAAGGCGCGCTGCAAAAAGGTCGAGTAGATGGCGCAGACGGGCTTGATGCCCTGCGTGGCCAGACCCGCGGCGAAGGTGACGGCGTGGGACTCGGCGATGCCCACGTCGAAGAGGCGCGCGGGGAACCGCTCACCGAACGACACCAGATTGGTCCCCGACGGCATCCCGGCGGTGATGGCCACGATGCGCGGATCGCCCTCGGCCAGCGTGGTGAGCGTCTCGGCGAACACGGCGCCGTAGGCCGGCGTCGCGGGTTTCTTGGCCCCCACGGCGCTGATGCCGTGGTACTTCTCGTTGTCAGTCTCGGCGGGATGCCAGCCCTTGCCCTTAGCCGTGACGGCGTGCAGCAGCACGGGGCGCTTCAGCTGGGCGGCGGCGCGCAGGGTCTCCTGCAGCGTCGGGATGTCGTGGCCGTCGATGGGACCCAAATAGGTGAACCCCAACTCCTCCCAGAACATGGTGAAGAGCATCAAGTCCTTCATGCTCTTCTTGGCGCGCTTGGCCGCGTGGAGCATCTGCTCGCCCAGGGGGATACGCTCCAGGCCCTTCCAGACCTCCTCCTTGGCCTCGATATAGCGGCGATCGGTGCGGATGCGGGTCAGGATGCGCGAGATCGCTCCCACGTTGGGGGCGATGGACATGCCGTTGTCGTTGAGCACCACGATCAGCGCGGTGCCCAGGTGGCCGGCGTTGTTGAGCCCCTCGTAGGCCAGACCGCCTGTCAGCGCGCCGTCGCCCAGCACGGCGGCGACGGTGTAGTCGTCGCCCTGCAGGTCGCGCGCCACGGCCATGCCCAGCGCCGCCGAAATGGCGGTGCTGGCGTGCCCGGCGCCGAACGCGTCGTGCTCGCTCTCGTCGCGCGCCAGGAAGCCGGAGAGCCCGTCGAGCTGGCGGATGGTGGTGAAGCGGTCGATGCGCCCCGTTACCAATTTGTGCGGATAGGCCTGATGCCCCGTGTCCCACACGATCTTATCGCGCGGCGAGTCGAGGACGCTATGCAGGGCCAGGGTGATCTCGACGGTCCCTAGATTCGGCGAGAGGTGGCCGCCCGTGCGCGCGACGGTGGCCACGAGTTCATCGCGGATCTCCTGCGCCAGCGTGTCCAGTTCCTCGGCCGTGAGCCCCTTGAGAGCGGCAGGGCCGTCGATGGTGTCTAATATGCGCACCGCTGTGTTGCCTCCCAAACAGCTGCCAGCTCTCAGCCGTCAGCTTGTGACCGGCCGGCATGGTCTTGGTTTGCCGCTGGCGGTCAATAGTGTGTTTTTTCATGGTCCCGCCGATTCCGCTGCCGAGCAGAGTACGACGAGGCCGTCAGAATTTAACGAGAATCAGACATAGTGTCAGAGGCATGGTACCCGTGCCTCTCGCACCTGTCAATGTCGATAGTTGTCAGTTGTCAGTTGTCAGTTGTCAGTTGTCAGTTCATAGAAGGTACGAGCCTGCGACTGCGGTCGCATGGCAAACGACGCCGACTGCGGTCGGTTGAGTAGGTTCAACTGGCAACTGGCAACTGGCAACTGGCAACTGGCAACTGGCAACTGGCAACTGGCAACTGGCAACTGGCAACTGGCAACTGGCAACTGGCAACTGGCAACTGGCAACTGGCAACTGGCAACTGG
>JAABUQ010008194.1_pt1 | contig 14783 bp, 12 predicted proteins | sample 5560001 | NCBI WGS metagenome assembly JAABUQ01 (sample SAMN10711888, study PRJNA513371) | rock metagenome | isolation source: Antarctica rocks | place: Antarctica: Victoria Land, Finger Mt nord | collected 2015-12-18 | reverse complement strand
CAACGAGGACGCCGGCGCGCCGCTGTCGCCGTCCTCCGCGTCGTCGCTGCCGGCAGTGACGAAGCTCGCACTCGCCGCCTCGCTCGCCGCCTCGCTCGCCTGCACAGTCATGCAAGTTGGAGCCTTGAAACCACACTCGCGTTGTCATCATGCTTGCACGTTCTCTCTGCAGCGGCGTCACCGCAGCGGCGCTAGCGGCCACGCCAAAGGTGACGCGGGGTGCATCCAAGCATCCCACACAGCATGCAGTGCCCTGAACAGACGCCATTAAGCATCAACAGCAAAGGGCAGCACAGCTGAGCAGGCCAGGCGTCAGCAGGTTGAACGGGCGAACCGGATGAGGCACCAGGTATGTATTATAACAAAAGTCCTTGGCAAGCCCAGGGAAGGAATGAGGCGGCGGCACCTGAGGTGCAGGGGCCGGGGCGCGCAGCGGCTCCCCAACCTCGACGGTGTCATGGTCGGGCGCCATGAGCAGCTGCCGCGCGGCAGCGACCACCTGCGGCGCCGGACGCAAATGCAGACATGTCAGGCGCCTGCCTGCTGCGCACACAGCAGCGCGTGAAGCTGGTACGCAGCACGCCCCTTGTGAGGCATGCCCCTTGTGAGGCTCGCAGCCCTGCGCGGCACCTGAGCCACAGGCTGAAGGGGCTGGCGGACAGAGCGTGTTGCAGGCAAAGCGCGCGCACGCCGGCTGCCCTCTGCACAGCCTGCGCAGGCTGCGCCGGCGCGCGTGCTGCCAGGTGCGCCCTCGGGCCGCCTGGTCCCGCGGTGTACCCAGAGCGCGCAGCTCTCGGGCGTTGCACGCCAGCGGGTGGCATGCATGCCAGCGAGCTGCCACGGCCAGGGCTCGTGCACAGAGGCTGTGGGGGCTGGGCCTTGCGCGGACACAGAGCGGCCGCCCGCGCAGCAGCGCCCTCGAGGACGCATGGGCGCGCAGGCGCCCGCGCACCCACAACCCCTCTGCGGCAGGCCCGGCGGGGCCGGCCGGGCCGCGCGCGCGGGCGCGCCTTGAGCCGCCGGCCGTGCAGCCGCTCCCTCAAGGACACAAGGGCGCGCAGACGCCCGCGCACCTACCCCTCTGTATAACCCAACCCTACCCTAACCCCCGCGGCGGGCCGGGCGCGCCTTGAGCCGCCGGCCGTGCAGCAGCTTGTCCAGGGCGTGGCGCACGTACGCGCCGATGCGCCCGTAGCCCGCCGCGTCCACCGGCACGAAGCTGCGCACGCCGCAGCGTCCCCGTCACGCCATGCGCCACGGCAGCCGCGCCGGGCAGAGCTCGGACTTACCGCCGCGCCTGGTCAGCACATGCGCGGCTCTTGCACGGCCGCGAACGGCCCGCGGGGTGGGCTGGAGCCTCAGAGTCGGGCTCCTGTGCAGCTTCCGCAGCTTCCCGCGCATCCCAGCCGCACCACGCGGCAGCAGCCGAGCGCCGGCCGGCCTGGCGTCATGGCGCTGGCAGCTTGGGGGGGCGCCAAGCAAGCAGCGCATGGGCGTGTCCCTAGGGGACTTGAGCGCGCACCCCGTGCGCGCGGCGGCCTCCTCGAAGCGCTCCGCGTCGCGCGCCGCGCTCTGAAATGCGTCTACCTGCGGGGCTGAACCGGGCGCGTCCGGCGCGGCGCCCGCCGGCACGGCCGCGGCTGCTGCCGGGCCGGCCAGCCGCCGCTCGATGTATGCGGCGGCCAGGCGCGGCCAGGCCAGCGCGCCCAGCGCCGCGAACGTCGCCTGCCCGCCGGCGCACACCGCGTCTGCGCGCCGCGCGCGCCCGCGCGGTCACCGCACGGCCGGGCCTCCGGCATCCCGCACAGCTCGCAGCCAGACGCGCCGGCAGCGCCAGGGCGGCAGCGTCAGCGCTCACCCTAACCCTAGAGCGGCGCGCACCGGCCTGGAATGCCAGGCACTCCAGCAGCGCGGCCTCGACGGGCGCGCCCGCGCCGTCCGGCCGCCAGCGCAGCTCGGCCGCCTCGTCGGCGCCGTCGGGCGCGCCGGTCGCGCCGCGCGCGACCGCCACGGGCCCCGCCGCGTCCAGCAGCGGCAGGAAGAGGCCGTCTGCCAGCCGCGCGGCCAGCGCCTGCGCGGCGGGGACTCCCCCGATCGCGCCGCAAGCGGGTTCGGAACGGGGATGCCGCCTGCGCCGAAACCGGTCACAGACGCCTGCTTCCAGCCATCAGATCACAGCGCAGCCGGCGAGCGCGCGCGGCGGGGCCGGCGCGGATAGGATTAGGGTGGGGTAGGCCGCGCCTGCAGCTGCGCGGGCAGCAGCTCGGCGATCTCCAGCGCCTTCCACACGTCGCCGAGCGCGGCCGGGCGCGCCACGCGCACCGCGCCGCCCGCGGCGCCGCCCTCCACCGCCACGCGCGCTGCCACCTCGCGCGCGAGCGCCTGCGGCCAGGTGGCAGGGAGAAATCAAGGACCCTTAGGACTAGTTACTGCAATCACAGGGCTCAGACATGCAGCTGGTCGCCTGCTGTGAGGTCTAGGACTAAGTGGGCGCCTGTGCGAGCGGCGCTTTGCAGGCAGCTAGGGGTGCCACGTCCCGCCGCCGCCGGCCATGCGCAGCGCAGCGGCGCGCTCACACCCGCGTGCTCACCTTGCTCTTGGCATTCTGGCCATGCGCTGCACTGTCACCTGCTGGCATGCGACATTTCGGCAGCGGGCCAGCGCGAGAGCGGCTGCATGCTGTCCTGTGTGCGCACGGCCCAGGTGCCGAGATAGAGAGGGAGGAGGCGCAGCAGGTGCACGACAGCGCGCTCGTTGGGCTCGCGCCTGCTCGAGGCGCGCGCCGCACTGCTCGCCCTTGCCGCGCAGGCCCGGCGCGGCCGCGGCGCCCGCGCCCGCGCGCCGCAGCTCCAGCGCGCACCAGGCGGCCTCGCTGAACGCGCCTGCGCGCCGAGCAGGCGCGCATGAGCACCCGGGCGGCGTTGTGGCGGGGACCAGGGGGCTTGTGTGGCCGCAGCTCGCACACGGCGCAGCTCAAGCCATGCAGGTGCAGCTGCGACGAAGGGTGCAGGGTCAGGCCCTCACTGCATGTGTCTTATGAGTTAAGCTGCCAATGCATGGCGACACATAACACGCACTCTGTCCCAAACATGCACGAGTCATACCGTGAGTGCCTAAAGGGTGCGGCCCTGCACCAGCGCGCGCTGTCCATGCTCGCCCGCGAACCGACCATGGCGGCCAGGGTTTGGACACTCTCCAGGCGGCGCGCCTGCGCTGAGGTGGGCGTCGAAGCGCGCCAGGCGCTCCTGCGCCTCCGCCTCGGCCGCCAGCGCGTCCGCCGCACCGCGCGCCGCGCGCAGCTGCTCCGCCAGCCTGCGGGGCAGCCGGCGGGTGGGGGCTGCGTCAGGCCGTCCTACATGCACAAGAGAGGGGGGCGCCGGTCTTGAAGCGCTGGTCTGTGCAACCCGTAGCGGCTCTGCCAGTCGAGCTTTCATGCCTGTCCTAAGATGGCTGCACTGCCCGGACGGGACGCTCCATGTCATGCGTACACGTGAGGCGAGACAGAGAGCACTCGCGCTTTGCGCACATCAGATGTTGCATCCAGCCACGTCCATTTCGCCCATCCTGTGCTCCCTGGTTCTCTTGTCAGCAGGGAGGGTGGAGGCGCGTTGCCGAGGCCGCAGGCTTGCTCACGCCCGCACGACAACACACGGCTGCACGGAGGGCCAGTGCGCAGCAGCGACTGCTGGCTTTAGTGGCCACGCGCCTGCCCTGCTCCGCTGCCAGGGCTGCAACCTCTGGTTCGACGAGCGCCGCCGCGTCCGGCGCGGCCGCAAGCGCCGCTGCCGACGCCACGCCGCCGCCTGCACAGGCGCCCTGGGCTCGGCGCCGCTTGGCGGCTGGTGCAGGCCGAGCAGTGTGACAGGTCAGCCGCTGCTACGACTCTTGGTGGTCTGCACGGCAGGTGCTGCGCCCACTGACGTGACGAGCACCTGCCGCGCAGGCCAACAAGAGGCAGTGCAAGGTCCAGCGCTCGCGCGTCACATACTTGGACTCAGCAGCTGCCGTGTACCACGAGGCAGTGCAACCACATGGTCGTTGTACAGTAAATACAGACCTTGAACGCAGGCACGGTTTGACACCTACCTGCGCCATCTGTCGCCCCAATGCATGCGCCCGCCAGCTGACTGTAGAGCGCCAGCAATACCTAGTTTTAGAGCAGTGTTACTAAACTGCCTACACCGAGTTCAAGTGCAAGCAAAGACTGTTGCAAGGCAGCGTGAGAGCGTTGCTGAACTCGCATTGGGCATGACCATGCCTGGGACTTGCGGGCAACGAGCCTGTCAGTGTACTCCTGCAGAACTGACGCGCTCAGGCCCTGCAAAGAAGGAACGAAGTCAGCAGGTGCAGGCCTTGTTACGCAGAGGCTGGATGTGTGTCACAAGCATTGCAGACCTCGTTGGAGGCCCGCTCGGGCAGGAGAGCCACTAGCACATCCTCCACGCCAGCCATGGCTGCTGTCGAGCCAGCCAGCCAGCCAGCTCGTACAGACGCTCCTAGCCAGGACTAAACCCTGTAAAATAACCTGAGGCGGTCATGACCGGCCTGCGAAGCAGGGCGGGAAGCTATGTGACGCGGTTCATGCGTGGCCAGCGCAGGTAGAACGGAGCAGCTCGACCCGCCTTCGTTGGGCCCGATAGGGCACCTTTTTCGTCCAGAGCGCCGCCCGCTCTCCGGCGCCGGCCAGAGTGCCCGCAGTACAAGTGTTGGTCTCGGGTGGCGTATAGCGGAATGTAGGCAGCCGAGCAGGCTTCGCCATGGGCATCTTCGACTCCCTGTTCAAGAGCAGCAGCCAGTGCTTGCAGCCCAGCGCTGACGGCGCCTGCAACGCCGCGGCGCTCTCCGGCGCCCACCCAGACTTTCGGCTCTGGAGCAGCCTCGCGCAGGTGACTTCCCGGGGCCTTCACAGGGCACATACGCACCCGCAGTCTCTGCCCACTCCCCGCAGCGGAGGCAACCCTTTGCCCCCACACAACAGCGCAGCGGACCCGAGATCTTATGCCAGGCCACAGGAACTCAGGCGAGTGTGTGGGCGAAAGTGCATGCGTGCTGCGGGTGCTGAAGCCTGCCCCACTGCGCACCTGCCACTGCTGGGAAGCGCTTGTTACCGCCAGCGGCGCTTGGGCAGGCAGGGCAGGCTAGGAAGCTCCAAAGTCACTCTATGCGCGCATTACACCTTGGTGGAGCGGTGGGTGGCGGGTCGTAAGCCGCGCCGCGCCCGGCCGCGCAGGGCAAGCACGAGGTGTGCTCGTTCCACCTGTGCAAGGTGCTGCTGTACGACGACAGCAACTACCCGGCGTGGCTCGTCCTCGTGCCGCAGGTCCCGGACGTGTTTGTGCGCGCCCCGTCGCACTTCCCAAGTATGTGCGCGCTGGGTCTCAAGCATATGAGCGCTGGGTCCCAAGCATGTAAGCGCTGGGAGCCTGGCAGCCTCGCAGGCGCCCTGCCGCGTGCCGTGCCGCACCAGAGCCTCCGCTGTGTCAGCGTGCTGCCCCGCGCACAAGATGTTCTACCTGTTTGCCTGCTTGCACCAGGGCGAAGAGGCCACACTCGTCTTGCAACAGCTCTCGCCTGATGCGTTTCGTGCCATAATTGTAACGCACGGCTGCTGCTGGTGTCTGGCTTGCGCTCAGTGCACCATGTCTGCTGGAGCGCAGGAGGTCATAGACCTGTCGGAGGAGCACCAGGCGCAGCTGTGGCGCGAGGTGGCTGCTGCAAGCCGCGCGCTGCGCAAGTGCATGCGACCAGACAAGCTGAACATAGGCGCTATCGGCAACCAGGCGCGCCCGCAGGGCGCCTCCGCTCCGTCCGACTCGTCCGCCGCGTCTCGCCTCCCTGCTGTCCCCGCTGGGCGCTGTCACATGCTCGGCTTACTGGCTCGCAGCCGAGCAACCCATCAGTTGTCCAAAACATGCGTGCATGCCTGCATGCCGGCTTTGGGATGCTGGCCTTGTCTGTGCTGCGCAGAAGCTGGACAACACGCCTGCCTCAATTGTCGCGGTACGTTGAGTGCGTCTTTGGGTAGCCCTGACGTGCGCATGACAGTGCGGAGACAGTGCCGGCGTGCGCGTGCCCGTCGCCGCGCTCGAGCTGGGTGCTGCATGAGCCAGCGCAGCGGAGCGCTGCCCTGACTTACGCGCTGCTGCGCGCAGGTGAAGCAGCTGCACGTGCACGTCACGGCTCGCTCGCAGGGCGACCCCTCCTGGCCGGGGCCTTGCTACGGCGCGGTGCCCGTGCAGCCGCACCCGCCGTTCGCGCGCGAGGCGCTCATCGTGCGCCTGCGCAAGCAGCTGGAGAAGTACGCGCCGGCGCCGCCGGCGCCGCCGGCGCTGCGGCCGCGCCTGCGGCACTCCGTGTCGCACTCGGAGGGCGTGGGCGCCTGGTCCGTCAGCTCGCAGGCATCACCGCGCGGGGGCGGCGGCGGCGGCGGCGGCGGCGGCGGCGAGCGGCGCGCGATCTCGCTGCCGCCGCCGCTGGGCGAGACGCGCCGCGGCGGCTGGGGCTCGGCAGAGAATGCGAGCGAGGCTGCGAAGCGGAGCGCGCGCGCGGCGGCCGCCGCGCACGCAGCGGCCGCCGCCGCGCCGGCCTCGGTCGCGTCCTGGCCGCGCGAGCGGCTGCTCCCGGTGCCTGTCGAGCCGCCCGGCCGGCGCGGCGGCGGGCAGCTGCGCACGCAGCCATCGCCCCCGACGCCCCCTGACGGCCGGCGGCGCCGCGGCGACGCCCTGACCGCGCGCGGGTGCGCTCACCATAGCAGCGTCAGCGCAGTCATAGGTAGTGGGTAGTGCAAGGGTGAGGGGTAGCAGCACAGAGCCGTCGTGTGCGTGCTGTCAAGCGGTGTCCCGACCAGCGACGTGGGTACTTCGGGCAAGCTCCTGGCGAGGCGCCCCAGCGCTTGGAATAGCACCGGACAACAGCAGTCGCCCTGAGCGGGCTGCACGCGGCGCAGGTCCGGCGGCAGCAGCGTTATGTCGCCCGAGGACCGGCGCGCGAGCGGCGGCAGCGACACCGTGCCGCTGCCGGAGCCGCGCCCGCGGCAGCGGCGCGTCGGCAGTGCGTCATCGCTGCTGCCGCCGCGCGCGCTGACGGCCGAGGAGCGCCGCAGCAGCAGCAGCGGCGACCACGCGCCCGGAGGCGGCAGCTACGTGCGCAGCCGGCGCGGCAGCTGCGGCAGCGACGCGCTCGCGCCCGTCTGGTCCGGCACGCCTACCGAGCTAACTGCGGGGACGCGTGGCGACAGCACGCCGTCCGACGAGCGGCGCAGCAGCAGCCACGAGCGGGCCGGCAGCGAGCGGCCGAGCCGCGAGCGTGAGGCGGGCGGCATGGCGCTGTTCGAGGCCGCGCGCGAGGGCGGCGGCGGCGGCTTCCAGCCGCGCGGCCTGCACCCGCGGCCCGCGCGCGCAGGCAGCGACGGCGGCTCTGCGTCGCGCGCCGGCAGCGGCGGCAGCAGCGGCGACCTGGGCCCGGCCGCGCCGCCGGCCGCGCCGCCGGCCAAGGGCGTCGAGAAGGTGCTGAGCCCCTCGCCGCGCGTGTGGTCCCCGCGCGCGCCGGTTGGGCCGACCGTCGCGATCCTGGCCAAGGGCTTTGAGAAGGCCATGGAATCGAGGCCAGAGGCACGGGGCGAGCCCGGGCAGCCCGCTGGCCTGGCGCGCGACGGCAGGGCGGCCAGTGCGCCGGCGACGGCGTGCGCCGCCAAGCTGCCCGCGCCGCCGCCGGGCGGCAGCGCGCTGTGGTGGGACGGCGCGATGTGGCGCTGCGGCGGCCGGCCGGGGGCAGTGCTCGTGAGCGCGGACGAGGGTGCACGCGCCGGTGACGGAGTGGGCGGTCCTGCTCGGGCGGCTCATAGGAGCAACGGGAAGAGCGCCTGCGGCGGCAGCGGCGGCGGCGGCGCTGCGCTAGTGCAAGGCGGCACAGGAGAGGATGCTGCGTCTGGCGACAGCTGCCAGGAGGGTGCTGGCGACCTGGGGGCCGGCACCCGCCGTCCTGCGCCTGCGGCGGCGGGCGGCGGGTCAGGCCCGGGTGCGGCATCGTTGCGCGCGCCGGGCGCGCCGCGCGGCCAGCCGGGCTCCTCGGTCGCGGCCGCGCCGGCGGCGCCGGGCAGCGCGGCCGGGCCGCAGTGCTTCAACCCGTACGCGGCGTACCTGGCGGAGCACATCAACAAGCCGTTCGACGAGGACAGCTGGGCGAGCGGCACGACGACGCCCGAGGTGCCCGCGCCGCCGCTGGCCGCCGCGCTGGACGGGCACCTGGAGCCGGACCCTAACTGTAGGGCTGACTCCGGGCCGCCGCCCACCGACCCGCGCTCCTCCTCCGCCAGCCTGAGCCTGCGGCACTGGCAGTCGGGCAGCAACGTGGCTGCGGGGTCGGGCGGGAGCGCCGCGGCGCTGGAGGAGCGCGCCGGGTCCCCCGGCAAGGACCCGTACAGCGCATACCTGCGGCGCGCGGTGCAGGAGCCCTTCGGCGACAGGGGCGGCGACCGGGGCAGCTTCGACCTGAACCCCCGGCCAGCGCGCGGGCAGCAGGCGGGGCCCGGTCGCCGCGGGGAGCGGGCGGCGCAGGGGCCGACCACGCCGCCGCTGTGCGACACAAACGGCGCCGCCCAGGGCGCCGCGGACCCCTACGGCGCATTTCTGCAGCAGGCCGTCAACACGCCGTTCGGCGAAGATGCGGGCGCGGCCGCGGGCGATGCGGTGGGCGACGCGGCGCCCGCGCCGCCCGGCGGGGGCTTCGAGGGCTGGCAGGCGCCGTCGCTGCCGCCTGCCGGATACGCGCCGCCCGCGGGTGCGGCGGCCGCTAGGGCGCCGGACCCCTACGGCGCTTTCCTGCAGCAGGCCGTCGACACGCCTTTCGGCGCGGCTGCGGGCGACGCTGCGGGCGGCGCGGCGCCCGCGCCGCCTGGCGGGGGCTTCGAGAGCTGGCAGGCGCCGCTGCTGCCGCCCGCCGGACGCGCGCCGCATGCAGGCGCGGCAGCGACCAGAGCGCCGGACCCCTACGGAGCATTCCTGCAGCAGGCCGTCGACACGCCTTTCAGCGGGGATGCCGGCGACGCTGCGGGCAACGCGGCGCCCGCGCCGCCCGACGGGGGTTTCGAGAGCTGGCAGGCGCCGCTGCTGCCGCCTGCCGGAGACGCGCCGTCTGCGGGCGCAGCAGTGACCAGGGCGCCGGACCCGTATGGGGCGTTCTTGCAGCAGGCCGTCAATGCGCCATTTGATGAGGAGGCGGGGGCGCCCGCGCGGCTCGGCCAGGGGTGCAACGGCCCGGAGCGGCCGCCGGCGGCGCGCGTCAAGCCCGTGCCGCGCGCGGGCGCGGCGGCTGCCAGGGCGCCGGACCCGTACGGGGCGTTCCTGCAGCAGGCCGTCAACGCGCCGTTTGACGAGGAGGTGGGGGCGCCCGCGCGGCCCGGTCAGGGTTCCAATGGCCGGGAGCAGCCGGTGCTGGCGCGCGCCGAGCCTGTGCGGGCGGGTGCGGCGGCGACCAGGGCGCCGGACCCGTATGGGGCGTTCCTGCAGCAGGCCGTCAATGCGCCATTTGATGAGGAGGCGGGGGTGCCCGCGCCGCCCGCCCAGGAGTGCAACGGCCGAGTTCGGGCGGCGGCGGCGCGCGTCGAGCCCATGCGGCGCGCGGGCGCGGCGGCTGCCAGGGCGCCAGATCCGTATGGGGCGTTCCTGCAGCAGGCCGTGCACGAGCCGTTTGGCGACGACTCGGCCTCTGCGCTGCCCAATCGCGGGTGCGGCAACCGGGGGCGGCTGATGGCGGCGCCCGGCAAGGCCGCGCCGGCCGCCGGCGCTGCGGCCGCCAAGGGGCAGGACCCTTACGGGGCGTTCCTGCTGCAGGCCGTCAACACGCCGTTCTAGCGGCGGGCGGGGGCTGCCGTCCCGCCGCAGCGGGGCTCGCGGTGGGGGGGCCCTGCGCCCGACAAGCGTGGCGTGGCAGGCGCAGCGGGAGGCCAGCACCTGGTGCTGGGCAGCGGGGTGGACCGGCGGGGCCTGGCTCGGGCGGCTGCGTGCAAATAAAGGAAAGATAAATGTACCGCTGCGCTGGCAGACGCATGCTGTCGGACCCAGCCAGCGCCGTGTGGGGAAGTGCTGTTGTGTGGAGGTCGTTGAGGCCACTTTTGTCTGTGGTGGCAGGGGGCGGTGTGCTGGCAGCCACAGGGGGCCTCAGACAGGTGTGCGGTGGCGCGGCGGGGTATATAAGGGCGTGGCGCTGGCGGGCGGCTGCTGCACATGCAGGGCCAGAGGTGCGGAGACTGAGTGATTTGGGCCTGCAGTTCTTTTGTATAAACTTGGGTGTCAGTGGTGCTGTGTGGGCGCCGGTGGTGTGTGGGCAGCGGCGGTGCTGATTGCTGACGCAGGGTGATCATCTGAGGCACTGTTGTGTTTGTGTAGCCTTGGCGCGCTGGTGTATTTTGCATGAGCCTTCAAGAGAAGTCAAGCGCGGCCAGGCAGTGCTGCCGGCCTGACAAGGCGTTTGCCCTGTGGGCTCGCGGCTTGCTTGACGCGCGCGGGGGACGTCTGCGCGCTCCCGCGTCCTCAGCAAAGTAATAATTTGCGGTGTGAGGACTTGTCCGCGGCAGTTACAGCATTCTTTTGGCTGTTCGTGTTCAGCGCAAGCTTGTGTGCAATTGGGATGCTTCCTTTGCACAAGCTGGCAAGCTAGTAGAGTGCGTTGCTATGTGTGCGCTCATGTCGAGTCGCGACAGCTGCATGCGCTGCGGGTTTGTATCTTTTCTCGTGAGAGGGCACTGCTGTGTGATACCACTTCTTTTAGCCGGCTGGCACTGCGCAACTACATGTGCACTGCAGCTGCTAGTCCCGATTGGGTGGAGCGTTGCATGCATTCTGGACTAATTTGAAGGTGTGCTGGCAGGCAAGGCTGTTTGGAGCATGTGTCAGATCTTTCTCGCCCTAGTAACACCTTACACCTTTGCATTTGTAGAGACCATTGCTGCACACATGTCATCAAATTCGAAGTCGGTTGCGTTGCTGCACACACGTCGACAAGCACCAGCACGCAAGCACTTGTAGCACTGCTGCATGCCCTCGTGAGACAGCAGACAGGTTGCGTTGCACATGCAGCAGGTGGACTGGACAGATGTACCAGCAGGCGGCAACTTCCAAGCTTTCCCAGCAACACCCGCACATCCCCATGCGGCGCACTTTTTAAAATAACAGTCCCATTTGCCACCTGGAAACCACCCGCCCGTATGATCAAATACCCTAAACCACGAGCACGGCGCAGCAGCGCGGGAGGAGGCAGGGAGCAACCCGCCGCATGGCTTGGCCCAAAGACGGCACAAGTGCTTTGCTTTACAGTATCCCGCACACTGTCGCGCCCGCCATCTCCGGCTACACGCAGGGTGGCTGCCCCGGTTACAAGGTCAAAGCGGAGGCCCACAGGGTGCAAGTACGTCTGGTCAAGGCCCCCTCAGCGGCTGCCCCTAGGTGACGGTCTTGACGGGCTTGTCGATCGCCGGGTAGTTGCCCGTCGCCGGGTAGCCGCCGGTCGTCGCGGCCTGCTGCGTGTACTGCGGCGCTGTGCCGGCGCCGGTCGCCTGCGCCATGCATGCACAGTCAGAGACGCTTCGCTGCTGTAAAGCAGTGGACGAGCGGCCGCTCGGCAGCGTAGTCACTCAGGGGCTGTAAGGCTGGGCAGTCCCAGATAGCGTGTACAGTGCTGCTGGATCCTGTTTAGACGCCCACACGATGCAGGAATAAGTCGACTCCTGTACAAGCCCACTAGACATTTCAGGCCATGACGTGCACTTCATGACAAGTGGGCTGCGCAGACGCAAGGCAGAAGAGCCAAATGCTCACAGGCTCAACAGGCGGCTCGTGTAATGCAGCAGCCTTCGAGGAGACTTGCAACCCTGCCCTTCGTCCAAGGCACCAACACTGAGCCTGCCCGGCACTTGATGGATGCCACTTTGCACCGCTCTGCACAACAGGCGCCAGGCGTTGCACTCCTGCACATTGCTGCTGTCATCGAAGCGCCCTGGAGGTGCACGCATCATGCAGCGCAGCTTGTCGCACAGAAGGCGGCTTCCCAGAAGCTGGCTTGGGCGCAGTGAAAGCCGGGGCGCAAAGTCGGGCCGCGCGCCTGCGCGCCGCCGCCGTGCGGGTGCAGCAGGTTGCTGATGCCGGCGCCGATGCCAGTGTGGTGCTGCCCGCTCGCTGGCGCCGTGTTGGGCAGCGTCGCAGCCGTGCCAGTGCCGGTGCCGGTGATGGCGGCAGCTGTGCTCTGCTTATGCCGCACAACCTTGCGCGTTTCGAACCCGACGCAGCCTGCACTCAAACACATGCCTTTTAGGCAGCACTCACACCGCTCTGCGCAGGACAGCAGCGGGCGACATCACTGGCCGGCAGAATCGGCGACAGAGGCAAGAAGCGGCCAACAGAGACTCGCAGAGCTGGGCCCGCACCGCAGCAGTTGCACTCCTGGTCAGTGTTCCTGCGCGCACCCAGGAGGGCGGTAAGAGATAGTCGTTCACCACCTGGCAGGTGTTTGGCTCCATGAAGCTGCTGCAGCCGGTGATGGCAGCATCCAAAAGGACCAGCGCGCGCTCCGGCCGCAGCGCCAGCGGCCGAGAGCAAGCAGTCGGCTCCTGCCTGTACTCAGTCTGGGGGCGCACGCGGCCAGGTCTCCGCTCTTCTTATCGAATCCTGTGTGCCCCGAGCCCACCTTGCAGCAGCAAAGGTAGCTGCTGCACCCGTCCGGGCCGGACACGCAGTCGCAGCAGCAGCAGTACAGCTGCGCGCCACGCGTTCACGTCAGCGCCCTGCACTACAGGAGAGCAGCCGTGCAGCGCACACTGGTGGAAGCGCACCTTGCACGCAGACGCCCCCATTGTTAGCAACGCCTCAGTAGTGGACAGCGCTTAGGTTGGAAGTGGGAGCTGTTGAGTTGGCTGTCTGGGATGGCAGTTGGCGAAGTTGAAAATTTGAGTGAGTTGGGTACGCTGGGGTTAGGCTGCGGGGAGGCCGGGGTTCGAGAAAGCTGCAGCCAAATTCAAACAAGCAGAACTGCAGCAGATTGCCAGCTGACTTACTCGCGCTTCTGCAATCACACCCGAGCTGTGCGCAGGTCCACACAGGTGCGCCGCAAGCCGCCTGCTCGGGCGGCCATTGTGCACTGCAATGCGACTTACATGCGCCGCAGCCAGCACGCCCGCTGGCGGTTGCCGGGGCTTCAGTGCAGCCTGCAGCGCCTGCCAGCGGCTGCGGCGTGCCTGATATGCTAGTCAGGACTGCACAGCAAGGCAAGCACTGACCCCTGATGCTCGGCCTGCACCTGCAGGCGCCAGCGGCCTCCTCCTACGGGCGATCGGCGTCTGAGGCCTGCAGGAGAGCCAGGTGCGCCACATATTGGGACCTCTTTGCCGGGAGCCCGTCCCAGGGGCCCCGCTCAAACCTGCCAGACGCCACGCTTGGCGAGGGAGGGCGCGCTGGCTGAGCTCTGAGCATGCTGGACGCGGCGGGGGGCGCGGCGGCCAGCGGAGACGGCAAGGGCACAGGAGAGGCTGAAATGCGTCATGCAGGGTTGTGAGTGCGCCATCACGGGCTGTACAGGTGGCCGGGCTCCCTGCAAGCGCTGCTGTGCGCATGGGGCGCTGTGGGGCTTCCCGCTCGGCCAGACGGCTTGGCGTATTGGAGATCGGGCCACATGCGAGGCCGCTGGGTGACCGTGAATTCGAAATTGGTGCTGCTCTGCTCCTGCGCGGAAGAGGCCAGCAGACGCCAGCGATGGTCGGCACAGAAGACAGCTTGCAACTTCACCTGGCGGCTTGAGCCCAGGCTGACTGCCTGGCATGTTGGGATATGTGGCCAACCTGTCTTTGATATGGGCCAACAGGAGCCGCACTGGAGCCTCCAGCAGCGCACTGCTGCAAGCAGCACCCCCTGGCAGGCAGAGCGCGGAGGGCGAGGTCCTTGCGAGCAGAAGTGCGGCCGCGTGCGCCGGGTCTCACAGCCTTGTTACTGCGCACGCAGACTTAGCGGCGGGATGCAGACCTTTACGGCGGTGCTGCTGCTGGCGGCCTGTGTGGCGGCGTCCGCCTCCAACCTGAGCTCTGGCCGGAAGCTCAGCGAGGACGCACAGTCTGAGACGGTGCGCTTTTCCGTTCGCACCGCCCCGCGCGCCACCGGCTGTGTGCGGCTGCTCCTGTCGGTCACACTCTCAGGGGCGCTGCAGCTTGGCTGAGGCGCTGCGCCCTGCCCTTCCACCCCTGGCTTCTGGATGGCAACCAGGCAGCCCGGTTGCGCGCGCAGTTCTTCGGCTTCGGCACGGCGCCCAAGCCGACGCTGGGCCAGATCCACCAGAGCATCTTCGGCTTCAACGCTGATGGCAGCCCGGCCATGGCGCCTGCGCCTGCTATGAACAAGGGCGCCCACGACGAGACGGTGCGCGGCCCGCGCCACGCACGTTCTGTGGGGCTGCCACCGGCAGGCGCGGCGCAGAGGAGGTTTTCTGCCAGGCGTTGTCAAAGAGAGGAAGATCACATGTGCTATCAGCATGCTGCTTATGACCGGCGGCCTGAACTTCTTTGTTGGGCAGCGTCAGCAGCAATGTATTGAGGGCTTTGCGCCACAGCGAGACCTAGCCCAGCAGAAGTCTCCACAGCAAGTTTGCGGGGCTGACAGCGTCCAGCTGGACACGCCGAAATGAGTGACGTGTTGCTGTTGCGCCCGATGGCGCAACGGCTCCAGAAGCACCCAGAGGTGTCACCGGGGTATGCATTCCATGCCACAGGCTGACTGACTGTGACGCCCGGTTGCGCGCGCAGTTCT
>JAABUQ010008193.1_pt1 | contig 14784 bp, 18 predicted proteins | sample 5560001 | NCBI WGS metagenome assembly JAABUQ01 (sample SAMN10711888, study PRJNA513371) | rock metagenome | isolation source: Antarctica rocks | place: Antarctica: Victoria Land, Finger Mt nord | collected 2015-12-18 | reverse complement strand
GCGGCTGTTTCATTTTCTCTCGAGGCGGCGCTCCATCGGTTGGTGCACGATACCGGCGTCGATGAGCGTCTCGCCGACCGGCCCGAAGCCATGGTGAAGATAAAATCCGACGGCGTGATCCTGGGCGTGAAGGGTGACGCGCGCATAGCCGCGGCGGCCCGCCTCATCGACGAGAGCGGCCAGCACGAGTGATCCAAAGCCGCTTCCGCGATGTTCGCGAGCAACCGCCATGCGGCCGACGCGAGCGGAACCGTCTGCGGCGCGATAGAACCGTCCGGCCGCAGCAACCGTAGCGCCGGCGCGCGCGATCGCATGCACCGCATCCCGATCGTCCCGGTCGTGATCGTCGATTTCCTCATCGGCCGGTACCCGTTGTTCCTCGACGAACACGGCAAACCGGACACGCATCGCGTCTGCGAGCAACGCCGTGTCGTCGACGGAGAAGAGCACGACGCGTCGCGATTCGCTCATCGGCATACCGACCGCCGTTGGGTTCCGCCGTGGCAAGCGCGAACGATCGAGCGATGCAAACGTGGCAGCGCGTTCACCTCTGTACGGGCCTCTTGATTCGTGACGACCGCATTCTTCTCGTCGCGAGCCGCTACAAAAACCACGAACAACCTGTCTGGAATCTGCCGGGCGGACGGCAAGAGGCCGATGAATCGATCGCTCGTGCGTTGCAGCGGGAATTCCTCGAAGAGACCGGTCTTGCGGTAAGCGTCGGACCATTGCGGTACGTCAGCGAATCATTCGATCGCACGCGTATGACACATTTCACGAACTTTGCGTTCGCCGCCGACGCGACCGGCGAACCACACGTGCCGCCGGGCGACCGGCACGTCGTCGATTGCGCATGGGTCCGGACGGCCGACGTCGCCGGCCGACTCACGGTGCGTGTTGTTCGCGAACCACTCTGTGCCGTGCTCGGCGGTTCGACGCAAACGTATTTCGGGTACGCCGACGCGGGGGTCACGATCGAGTTCAACGACTGACCATTCGCCGCCACTCCGAACGCATGATTTCGTAGGTCACGACGTCGACGCGTCGCCCGCGCACGAGCGCGCCGTTTTGCATCGTTCGTACTTCGCGAAAGCCGACTCGATCGAGTACCGCGCGTGAGCGAAGATTCGCCGGTACGCACGCCGCGTGCAATTCGTTGAGCTCGCTTTGGCGGAACGTCTCGTCGAGTACGCCGCGCAGCGCTTCGGTCGCATAGCCGCGACCGCGAAAAGCTTCAAGCAGACTGTACCCGATCTCGCCCGAACCCGGCGAGCGATCGTGCACGCGCAGCGAGACCCAGCCCGCTGCCGCCATGCTCGAGCGCTCGAGGATCAGCCACTCGAAACGGCCGACGAGCCGTCCCGCAAGTGACGTGGGCCGCGCGCGCACTTGTCGCTCGAACTCCTCAAACGACGTCCGCGGGATATCTTGGAATTCGCGTAAACTCGGCTGCTGTAAGACGGCCCACAACGCGCGTGCGTTCTCGATGCGAACCGGATCCAAACGCAACCGATCGGTCGTCAGCGCAATCATCGTCCGACCGCATCGTCGTGAAAGCCGCCGGCGAGCGACGACCTTCCGTTCACGCGTGTGACGACGAAGCGAACGTGATCGCCGCTGCGCGCGAGCAATGCGCCCGGTTCACCGGAGCGTTGCAGCGCGAAGATCTGCCGATCACCGGTGAGCGTAAAGTAGATGGTCCCGTCCGGCGCTGTTCCGATGCGGTCGATCGTACCGGTAAGAGCACCGGCCTTTTCCGGCGGTGATGCGCCACTGACGCCGAGAAAGGTCCGATACGCATCGAACGCGTCGGTCGCCGGGGACGCCGATGCGCCGTTTCCGACGATCACATGTCCGTTGCTCGCTTCGACAAGCGCGACGTTCTGAAACTTTCCGTTGTCGGCGACGACGGGCACGACCCACGTCGTGCGCCCGACGGCGTTGTAGAGCAGCGGTTGCGTCGGAATCAAACGGCCTTGGCGGATAAGCGCATTTGCGCCGACGGCGCTCTCCGCCGCGGTTGAATTGAACTGCCCGCCGCTCGCCGTGAAATAGGTGAGCGCGCCGGAACGGCTGTCCATGTAGGTAAAACCCGTCATCGAGTTGTCCGTCGTTGCGGGCGACGTGTGATCGACGAACCACACGAAACGCCCGCCCGCGACGAGCATGCCGAAGACTTCGTCGCGCGCCGGAAGATGGACGTCGCGACGTGCGATGCGCGCGTTCCACCAGCCGTGAATGTAACGCCCGAACCAGTCGTTGTACGCGAGCGCGAGATCCGCCGGATACAACCGTGATGCCCACAGCGGCACCGCGTTGAACCGGTCGCGCGGGATACGTTCCATCGCACCGGTCGACGGATCGATGATAACGACTGCCGTCACCCGCTGACCGCTCCAGCCGATCGTCGGACGTCCGAGCGTTGCAACGTATCGTGGGTCGCCGTGATCGTCGAGCTGGAGCGTCGTTTCGAGGATCTGCTCGGTGCCGTACGTCAGGTAGACATGACGCTCGAGGTTTTCGTTGAGCATCGCCGAGGGCACGTAGCGCATCGGCGCACGCTGACGTAACTCCGCGGGCGCATCGGGATTCTCCGCGCTGACGACGACGACGCCCGGGCTCGTGCGGCGAGCGAGCCACTGCACGACGCCCTGATAGTCCAGCGGCGCGACCCACACCAGCCGGCCGCTCGCGGACTGCACGTTGAAGGTGCCGACATGGTAGTACGCGCCGAGTTGGCCGACGACTTTGTTCCCCGAGAAGATCGCCGATTCGACCGGCACGACGCGCACGTGCGTCAACTCCGCCGCGGGAGCGGAATCGCTCGTAACGGTTGCCTGCGTGACGTCGCGCAGGCCGCTTGCATCGACGATCGGGAGCACCGCGAGAATCCCGGCGAACGCCGCGACGACGACGGTTGCAATCAACGATCGCCAAACGGGCGTCCGGCGAATCGAGACGATCCGGCGCGAGAGCACCGCCGTGCGCGTCGCGAGCGCGATCGTGTAGACCGCATTCGGAATAAGCGTCAGCAGCAGGTACGCGAACGCTTGCGGAAAGACGAGCGGCGGCATCACGACGTACACATACGCGAAGACGAGCGGCACGCCGACGGCGAGCCGAAACCGCTGCGCGCGCCACCAGCCGGGACGACGAACGTCGAAATCGATCAGGCCGAGCGACAAGAACAGCGTCGCGTAGAGAACGACCACCAGCCGCGCGGTACGTCGGCGTGAAAAGCGAAACCTTTCCGTTCTCGACCGGCGCGTGATGATCGTCGCGGAGGCCACCGCACCATGATCTCAACCGATTCCGCCGCACCCGCGCACGTGACGTTCGCCGCGACGGTCCTCGACGAACCGCACTTCTTCTACGGGACGCACACCCACGCCGAACATGAGGAGTTCGCGGTCAGCAACGCTGCGGGTGCGCGTATCGAGGTCGTCGATAACATCTCGCTCGCACCGCCCGTCCCGGTGCATCGTGGCGACCGCGTGACGATCAGCGGCGAGCTCATCACCGGCCATGGCGGGAAGCCGCTCGTCCACTGGACGCACCACGACCCGCGGGGACGGCACCCCGGCGGTTTTATCGAGTTGGACGGCCGGCGGTACGCGTAGCCTGGTCGAGTAATTCGGCAACGGTCACGAATCGGAATCCCCGCCGCTCGAGCGTCGTGACGATCGATTCCACGGCCTCGACCGCCGACGAGCGGTCGCAAGCGGGAGTGCATGTTCGCCCGCGATCGCCATCGTGAAGCACGAGGATATCACCGTCCCGCACGCGTGCGACCACCCGCGACGCCACGGTCCGAGCGTCCTGCGTGACCCACTCACCAGCGAGCGGCTCCGACCAGAGGACGACCCGTTCGCCGTTTCGGCTCGCCTCCTCAACGACGGCATAATTGCGAACGCCGTACGGTGGCCGAAGGAAGCGAGGACGTCTTCCGCTCGCTTGCGCGATCGCGCCGTTCGCGATCGCGAAATCGCGCCGCAACGCCGAGGCGCCCAACACATCGAGCCGCCGATGATCCCACCCGTGGCTTTCGACTTCGCTACCGGCAGCGACGATCTCGCGCACGCTCTGCGAATGCGCTGCGGCGGCCCGGCCGACCACGAAGAACGTCGCACGGGCGCGGTGGCGACGAAGCGTTGCAAGGATGCGCCCGGTCAACGGCGGGTTTGGTCCATCGTCGAACGTGAGCGCGAGACGTTTGGTGTCGGGAGGCCCGGCGACGACGACCGCACCGAACATGCCGCTCTCCGGTCGCTCGAGCGCGATGTACTCCGCCGCGAGCAACGCGCTGCCGAGCGCGAACGCGCCCGCTACGCGCGCTAGCCGTGCTGCGCGCGTTCTCGTGCCTTCGCGATCGTCGCCCGAAACGCGGGCGTACCGAACGCTTGAAAGTCGCGAATAACCTTGTCGTAGCGGGGCTCCGCGATCGAGGTGCTTTTGAGTGTGAGCAAGTCCGGCACCGGGTGATTGCGATCGAGATGCAACTTGAATTGCTGGCCGCCCGTCGTCGCCCAATAATGCGGATCGGTCACCGTGAACGCATGGCGCCCGCTTTTTCCACCGACCGTTTGCGCGACCGATACGTCGTACGTCGTGCTCGTGTCGCCGCGCGGGGGACGATCGCGTAACTCCCAGATGCCGTCACGCACGAGCTCTTCGAACAAAAAGGCGACCGCGTAACCGCGGATCGGCTCCGTAAATCGTGCGGTCGTACCGCTGCGACGGTCGGTCGCGGCGTACGATGCGGTGGAGACGCCGTCGAGATCCTGCAGCGCGTACTCTTCGGCCGTGATCGCACCGTGCTCGTGGCGCATGCGTAATCGAAGATGGATCGCCGATTTCGAATGCGCGACGCGTTCCGTCGCAGCGAACCGCGTGGATTCGACCTGCGCGAACATGCGCCAGCCGAGAATAAATGCAACCAAAACCAAGCCGGAAATTAACGGAGTTGTAATCGAACGGCGCATAGGTATCCCATTAAACGGCGAATACAAGCTATATGCTTCGCCCCGAAGCGCGGTCCATCAACGTGGACGTGCTCGTGACCGCAGCGGTCACCGCCATGCTGTTTCTCGACCCTCGCGTTCGCGAGCAGCCGCTGTTTGCACTCTTGGCCGTCGCCGCAATCGCCGTCGAGCTCGTCGCCGGCCGTCGTGGCGACGAGTCTGGGCGCATCGTCGGCGAGCTGACGAACGCCGCATTCTTGCTCGTGATCGTCGCCACCGCGCCGATTGCGACGCCGGCCGCCGCGGGGCTCGCGTTCGCCGTCAGCGTGCGCTCCGGTTCGTCGTTTGGCCCTGCCGCGGCGGCCGTGATCCCGCTCGTCGCGCTCGGCGCGTTGACGATCCACGGATTGCAAGCAAGCGAAGCGCCGTGGATCGCGATCGCGCTCGCTGCGATCGCCGTCACCATGCAGAAGCGCGACGCACGCACGGCGCTTACGCCGCCCAACACCGTTACCCGTGACGACCGGGAAGATCGCTTGGCATGGCAGCGCCGTTTCGTTTCGATGGTATCGCATGACATCCGTGCGCCGCTTGCCACGATTCGCGGCGCGGCGGCGTTGCTGCGCGACCACTACGAACACTTCGACGCCGAGCGGCGAGAAGAGTTCCTCGATACGCTGATGGACGGTACCGAGCATCTGCGCATCCTCGTCGACGATCTCTTGCTTATGTCACAGATCGAAGCCGGCCGCTTGCTCATCGAGCGTACGCCCGTTGACCTCAGCGAAGCGATGCGCGAATCGTCGCACGCGGTGCTTGCGCGCGATCCGTCGCGAACGATCGACGTCGTCTCACAATCCCAGTTGCCGCCAATTTACGCCGACGCCGTCCGGCTCCGGCAGATTCTGACGAACTTGCTCGGCAACGCGCTCAAATACTCGATCGCCGGCTCGGAAGTCATCGTCGTGCTTGCGGCAGACGGTGAGGGCGTTCGCTGCACCGTGTACAACGAAGGTGCCGGAATTTCGGCCGAAGAGCAGCCCAAGGTCTTCACGCCGTACGCGACGCTCTCAACCCGCTCCGCCGATTCGACCGGCTTGGGACTCTACATCGCGAAAGAACTCGTCGATGCGATGGGCGGCCGTATCGGCTTCGATTCGCAACCCGGCCAAAATGCGGCCTTCTGGTTCTGGCTTCCGTTCGCAACGTCGACCCGCGTGTCGGCCCAATACGCCGAGATCGCGGTCGCTTAGCACGCGAGCCGACAGCGTCCGCTAGCGCTGCTGCGCCGTTTCGCGGTCGAGCACCGCGTTGACCACCGCATCGGCGGCGGCGTTTTGTTTACGCGGCACGTGACCGATATCGGTGCGCTCGAAGGCGCGTAAGAGCGTCCGCGCGCGCGCGAAAAGGGGCTGCAGATTCGGATGTTTGACGCGGTAGGTCCCGATGATCTGTTTCACCACGAGCTCGCTGTCCATCCGGATGACGATCTCCGTCGCACCGGCCTCTCGCGCAGCTTCGAGGCCGATGATGAGTGCCGTCCACTCAGCCACGTTGTTGGTTGCGATCCCGAGGAACGCGCCGACTTCACGCACGACCGCGCCGGCGTCGTCGTACAGGACGGCGCCGGACGCGGCCGGACCAGGGTTGCCGCGCGCTCCGCCGTCGGCGAAGAGCGTGAGTTTCATCGCGCCGTCACGGCGTCATGACGACTTTCGTGCAGTCTTCGCTTTTGTTCGTGAACGTCTTGTAGAATTGCGGCGCGTCGGCGAGCTTTCCGCGATGGGAGATCACGAACGACGGATCGATTTGCCCGCGTTCAATCCGCTCCAAGAGCGGACGAAGATAACGCTGGACGTGCGTTTGTCCGGTGCGCATTTTGAGGCCCTTGCCGAAGAACGCGCCCATCGGATACTGATCGATAAAACCGCCGTAGACGCCGGGAACCGAGACGACACCGCCCTTGCCGCAGGCTTGAATCGCCATCCGCAGGGCGTGGGGACGATCGGTCTCCAAACGCACCGTTTGTTTCGCTTTATCGAGGATCGCGTCGGCGGTGAATGCGTGCCCCTCCAGGCCGACCGCTTCGATGCAGGCGTCCGGACCGCGACCGCCGGTCATCTCGTGCAGCGCATGCAGCACGTCGACGTCGTCGAAGTTGAGTACTTCCGCGCCGACCTGCGTCTTCGCCATCTCCAAACGTTCCGGGATCCGGTCGATCCCGATGACGCGCTCCGCACCGAGCATGAACGCGCTCTTCATCGCGAACTGTCCGACGGGGCCGCATCCCCAGACGGCGACGATGTCGCCGGGTTCGATCTCACAGTTCTCCGCCGCCATGTAGCCCGTGGGGAAGATGTCGGTGAGAAAGAGCACTTGCTCGTCGGTGAGCGACTCAGGAACTTTGATCGGGCCGAAGTCAGCGTAGGGGACGCGCACATATTCGGCTTGACCGCCTGCGTAACCGCCGAGCATGTGCGAGTAACCAAAGAGCCCCGCCGGACCCGATCCGTAAGCTTTTTCGACCATCCAAGCGTTGGGATTGGAGTTGTCGCAGAACGATGTCTCGCCGCGAAGGCAGTACGAACACCGGCCGCACGCGATGGAGAACGGCACGACGACCCGATCGCCAATCTTGAGGTTCGTGACGTCGTTCCCGACGGCGACGACACGTCCCATAAACTCGTGACCGAGAACGTCGCCCTTCATCATCGTCGGAATGTAGTTGTTATACAGGTGCAAATCGGAGCCGCAGATCGCGGTGAGCGTAACTTCGACAATCGCATCACGCGGTGTGAGAATCGACGGATCGTTCACCGTTTCGACCCGGACGTCGTGCGAACCGTACCAGCAGAGGGCCTTCATGGACGAGCCACCGCGATCGTGAGCGTCCCGGCTTCGACGATTTGCTTGAACGCCCGTAAATGCTCGCGCCGTTTTGGGGCCGCCGGAATGGTGATTTCGGTGCCACGCTGGCCCGGCGCCGCGCGGAAGGAGGCTTCATCGCCGCGGGTTCGCTCGTCGCTCTCCCAACGAGCCCGAATCTGGTCGGGCGTCCCGAGAACGGTCATCGTGAACGTGTCGTGCGGGTCGGATCGCCGTTTGCGCAGCAGCGTAAACGCGGCCAAGCCGGCGATCGCAAGCCCGGCGGGAAGCGCAGTAGATCGTGCATTCATCGCACTTGATTTTCCCGCCCCAACGCCGCTCTAAGCACGCTCGCTCGGCCACGGGAACGATCGATTCGTCCCGCGGACGCTCGCATCCGGGCCCGACGGCCTCGCCTTGTCAGTTTTGGACGGGACGACGATGTTCGCCGAAGAATCGGTTGCGTAGCGCGAAAGCATCGCCGGTCGCGAACTGAGGTTGCGGATGAAGAAACGCTTCGGGTTTCTACCCGGCCTGCTCTTGTTCTCCGTGTTCGTGGACGCAGCGCGCGCAGGACGCATCATACCATCGCTCGCGACGATCGCTTTCGTATTCGCGTACCTGTTCGCCGGTCGCTCGGCGAGCAGGTGGATGCAAAAAGTGACGAACACGTTTGACGAATCGAAATCTAACCGCATGGACGCGATCGCTTTTTATATCGCGGTCGTCGTCGCAACCGTCACGGTAGTAACGATGGTGCACGCGCCGAAATATCTCACGATTGAACTCGAATGCAGTTTTGTCGTCTTGGTGCTCGCTCGGACCGCTACCTTTCTGCTCACGCGTGAATTGCAGGGTCACCGCGACGAGCGAAGCGGCCGTCTTGCGCGGTCGCAATCGTTGGCGAACGAGACCGATGCGGCCAGACGCGAAAGCGCATTTCGCGTCCCGCTACGGTTCGTTGTGGCGCCCGCGGCAGCACTAATCGAGCCGCCGCGCTCACTGCACGAAGTGATCATCGCGTCATCGGTTTGGCGGCGATGTGCGCCGCCTTCGCGGCTTTCTCTGTGACACGGGCGACCGTGACGGCCGGGCTGCGCTTGTACGGGCGGTACAACTTGCACAACCGTCTCGAAGCGAACGTCATCACACTCATGACAGCATCGCTCGTGTCGACATGCGCGGGCGTTGCGATTTCTTCGGGTTGGACGCAAATGCAGCTTCGAACCATGGTTGTCGGGTCTGCGCTCATGCTTGTCGGTATGGCCGGTTTTCTCTGCCTTCGCCTCAGCGCATCGCCACGGCACGGAGAACAAACGACCGACTAACGCGTCTCGCTTGGCGCGATCGCACAAGACAACACACGAAGCGCCAATCGCGCCGGCGCCGTACCGATGCGGCAACGAAGGCGCCGAGTGGAACGTCGAGCATTCGACTCCAAGCCTGATGACGCAACGACGCTCGGATCGCGGCTGGACCACGCGCTCAAACCGGCAACGCCGCAACTTCGGTGCCGGACTCCGTCTCAACGAGAAAAAGCCTTACGCGGTAAGGCTTTTTCAAATCTCGGGCAGACAGGATTTGAACCTGCGACCCCCAGTCCCCCAGACTGATGCGCTACCAAGCTGCGCTACTGCCCGTCATCGCCTCGTTTAGCGACGACGCGCCGAAATCCCTAGTGCGCGAGAGTCGGTGAGCCCGGCGCGTCCGCGATCAGCGCTTTGCGCTCGATTTCTTTCGTTTCGTCTCCGCGACCGCGTCGCGCAGTGATTTACCGGCGGAGAACGCCGGGACGCGGCGCGCGGGAATCATCAACTTCTCGCCGGTTTTTGGGTTACGTCCTTCGCGCTTTTTGCGGTCGCGAACGACGAAGCTCCCGAACGGGATCAGCTGAACTTTGTCGCCCGCTTGCAGCGCGCTTTTAATCTCGTCGAGCAGCATGTCGATCATCTCGCCGACCTGGCGCTTCGAGAGTTCGAACTCGCCGGAAAGTGAGTCGATGAGATCGGCTTTGGTCAAGGTGTAGCTCCCCTCGATACGTATTGAAAATGTGCGCTCGTAGTGCTCGAACGCACACACACCACTGCGACCGACTATACGCAGAGCGCAGAGGCCTTCCTTCCACGCGCACCGCTCGAACGGCGGTCCCGCAAGGGTTTGTGCGCATCGGCACGTCGGCGAGGGGCGGGAGGAAACGGCGCAACGCTCGTGTATCGCGAGGGGGTATGGCAGATCGGCTCGTCACTGCGACCACAGCGGATGGGATGGTCTCCCTCGTCGGCGGAATTACGACCGAGCTTGTGGGCGAGGTGCAGCGGCGCCATCAGATGGCACCCTCGGCTGCGGCGGCCGTCGGGCGTCTCGTGAGCGGCGGCGCGCTGCTCGGTGCGGGCCTGACGAGCCGTGAACGCTTGACCTTGCAGATCGTCGGTGACGGACCGATCGGCGCGCTCACGGCCGATGTCGTTGCGCTCGAAGCGCAGACCATCGGCGTCCGCGGCTACGCACGGAATCCGGAAGCCGACGTACCGCTCAACGATCGCGGCAAATTCGACATCGCCCGCGTCGTGGGCACCGGCCGCATGCAGGTGACGAAGTCCTACGAAGTGGGTCGTCCGTACACGGGCGTCGTTCCGCTCGTGAACGGCGAGATCGGCGACGATCTCGCCGGCTACCTCATGAACTCACAGCAGATCCCGAACATCGTCGCGCTCGGCGTCCTCGCAAATCCAAGCGGCATCATCGCCGCGGGCGGCGTGATCGCCGAAGTGATGCCAGGTGCAAACGAGACGACGATCGCGTTGCTCGAGGAACGCGCGGCCACGATGTCGCCCGTGACGACGCAGATTCACTCCGGCGCGCAGCCGGAAGACCTCATTCGCAGCTTGGTCGGCGACGCGGTGAAGATCTACGACGAACGACCGATCGTGTTCGCATGCCGCTGCACACGCGAAAAGGTCGAGAGCGCGCTCCTCGGCCTGGGACGCGATGAGCTTGTGAAGATCGCGACGGAGCAGCCGCAAACCGAGGCCACCTGCGAATTCTGCAAGCGTACCTACGTGCTCAGTCGCGACGATGTGGTCGATCTCGTCGCCCGCATCGACGCAAAATAAGGTCGTTACGCGGAAGCTTTGCCGTCGAGCCGAGGCTTAAACTCGTCGACGATCCGCCCGCCGACGTTCTCATAGCGCCAGCCGCACTCGCAGCGAATCGCATGGTCGCCGGGCTCCGGATACGCGTACACGCGCTTGCAGCGCTTGCAGGTGAAGCGGCGTCCTTCGATCGGGGTCGCGGAGGTATAGGTTTGCGCCATGATTACCTTTCGTTCGGAAGGACGCGCACGTATCGTCGCGTCCCGACTTGCACTACGGCGGGTGATTCGCTCGTCCAGCGAGCCGCGGGATCGTCGACGACGACACCGTCGATTCGTACGCCGCCTTCACCGATCAGCCGTTGCGCTTCGCGCTTGCTTTTGGCAAACGTTGCAGCGAGCAAGATGTCGGCGACCCGCGTCGCAGCGCCGGCCTGCATCTCCGGGATCTCGGCGGGCACTTCCTTGCGCTGAACCGTTCGCTCGAAGAAGTCGCGCGCCGCCCGCGCCGCGCTCGCGTCGTGGTAGCGTGCGACGATCGCCTCGGCGAGCCGCTTTTTCTCATCCATCGGCGAGAGCTTGCCGGTCTCGACGCCGGCCGCAAGCGCCGCCACGGCCTCGCGCGACTGAAAGTCGGCGAGCCGCGCGTACCGAGCGATCATCTCATCGGGGATGCTCATGATCTTGCCGAATTGTTCGTTCGGCGGCTCGACGACGCCGATGTAGTTGTCGAACGATTTTGACATTTTGCGGATGCCGTCAAGGCCTTCGAGCAACGGTAAGGTCGCACAGATCTGCGAACGTTGACCGGCTGCCGCTTGGAATTGGCGCGCGACGAGAAAATTCCAGAGCTGATCGTTTCCGCCGATCTCGACATCCGCATCAAGGACGACGCTATCGTACGCTTGTGCGATCGGATAGAGCAGTTCATGCAGCGAGATTGCGACGCCGTCGGCGTAGCGTTTCGCGAAATCCTCGCGCTTGAGCATTTGCGCAACGGTGATCTGCGAGCCAAGCCGGATGAGATCGGCAAATGTCAGCGGTCCGAGCCACTCCGAGTTATAGCGGAGATCGACACGCGACATGTCGAGCACGGTGCCGGCTTGCGTGGCGTACGTTGCCATGTTCGCTTCGATCTCGGCCACGGTAAGCGCCGGGCGCGCATCGTTGCGCCCCGACGGATCCCCGATCCGCGTCGTGAAATCGCCGATGACGAGCGTGACGCCGTGTCCGGCGTCGACAAACTGCTGCAATTTGTGCAACGTCACGGCGTGCCCGAGATGCAGGTCGGGCTTGGTCGGGTCGAGCCCGAGCTTGACACGCAGTGGTCGGCCGAGCCGTAAGCGCTCTTCGAATTCGCGTACCGTTTCGACGTGTTCGAACCCATCGAGCAGGCGTGCTGCGCCTTCCGCCACATCGGTCGCGGTCATGCGCGCCTCACCGTAATTCAAAAACGGTTACGCCGCCGCCGCCCTCGTCTTCGTTGCCGTAGCGCACGCCGCTCACGTGTGCGTGCGACTTCAGGAAGTGTTGCAATCCGCGTCCGAGCAATCCGGTTCCCTTTCCATGAATGAGCCGCAGCGGCGACGCGCCCGCGAGCATCGACTCGTCGATCCAGGCCTCAACGATCGGCTCCGCTTCAACGTAGCGTTTTCCGCGGACGTCAAGCTGGATGCTCGCGCTCGATGCGGCTTCGAGCTTCGGTCCGGCGACGGACGTACGTTGGCGCACCGGCACGCCGCCGCCTCGCCGTTCCTCAACCTCGTCTTTGCGAACCGTCGTCCGCATCGAACCGATCAGCACGACGATCTGGTCGCCGTGATCTTCGACGACCGTCCCCTCGCTACCGAATGACGGCACCGACACGCGATCGCCGACACCGACGCCCCGTGCTTGCGGGCGCCGAACCGGCTTGCGATCGAGGCCGAGTTCGTGGTGCAACTCACCGAGCGTGCGCGCAAGCAACGCGCTTTGTCCGCTCGTCACGCGCGGACGCCCGCGCTCACCGTAGCGTCGCTCAAGCTCCGTCGCGAACTCGCGCAACCGCTGCGCGAACCGCTCGTCGGCCGTGCGCGCGAACTCCGTTCGCTCGCGTTCGAGCGCATCGGCGCGGCGCTTGGCGTCGGCCTCGGACGCAATGACCGCCGTGCGTTCGCGCGCCAGCGCAGCACGCTCCGCTTGCAATTGCGCGCGCACGTCCGCGACCTCGGCGAGGGCGCGTTCGTAATCACGTTCCTGCGAGGAGAGCACGGTTTCGGCCCGCGCGATCACCGCCTCATCGAGACCGACCCGGCGCGCAAGCGGGAACGCAAGCGATCGTCCGGGCGCGCCGATGTCGAGTTGATACGTGGGCGTATAGGTGTCCGGATCGAAGCGCACGCTCGCGTTCTGCACGCCGGGATGTTGGCCACCGAAGAGTTTGAGCTCGCTCGCGTGCGTGGTAACGATACCGCGCGCGCCCGACGTGAGCAGCCGCTCGAGGACCGCGATCGCAAGCGCCGCGCCCGCTTGCGGTTCGGTCCCGCTGCCGATCTCGTCGATCAGCACGAGCGAACGGGAGCCGGCGCGATCGACGATCTCGCCGATACGCCGCAGGTGAGCCGAAAAGGTTGACGCGTTCTGGGCGATCGATTGTTCGTCGCCGATATCGGTGAAGATCGAATCGAAATCACCGATGACCGTCTCTTCACCAGCGGGCACGTGCATGCCGCAGGCCGTCATCAACACGAAGAGACCGACCATCTTGAGCGCGACGGTCTTCCCGCCCATATTCGGCCCGCTAATCACGATCATGCGCGTGCGCTCGTCGAGCGCGAGCGACTGCGGGATGGCGCGTTCGCCAAGGAGTGGATGCCGGCCGTCTTGCACCGCGAGCACGGCGCCGTCATCGAGGACCGGTGCGACCGCGTTCATGTGCTCGGCGACGCGGGCACGCGCGTGCGCGAGATCGAGCTGCGCGTACACCTCGATGTTGCGCTCGATCGGCGGAGCCTGCACGCCGATGACCGCCGAGAGCTCGGCAAGGATCCGTGCGATCTCGTGTTCTTCTTGGCTGCGCAGCGACCGCAGGCGGTTGTTCGTCTCCAACGCTTCGAGCGGCTCGACGAAGAGCGTCTGCCCGCTCGAGCTCGCGTCGTGCACGATCCCGGGCACCTCACCCGAAAAATCCGCTTTCACCGGCACGACGTACCGGCCGTTGCGCATCGTGACGATCGCGTCTTGAAACGCACGCGCGTAGCGTGCCGAGCGCACAATCGCGGTCGCGCGCTCGCGCGCTTCTTCTTGTGCTTGGGCGATGCCGCGGCGAATTCGGCTGAGCGCAGGCGATGCGCGGTCGAGCATCTCGCCGCGTTCGCCGATCGCCTGATCGATCGCCGCAATCAAGTGCGGCAACGCGACGAACGGACGGGCGAGCGCCGTGAGTGCTGGGGCTTCAGTCGCGGTGATCGCGCGAACAAGGGCGGCGCACGCGCCGAGCGCGATCGCAACCAACCGAAGGTCCTCGCCGCCGATGGTGACGCCGCGCGCCGCGCCGGCGACGGCGGCATCGACCGTCGCGACGCGCGCGAGCGTCAGACGTTCTTGCGCGATCAGGCGCCGCATCTCGGTCGTCGCAACGACCGCGTCGCGAGCGGCTTCACGAGTTGGAAACCCGGCAAGGGCACGTGCGCGATCATGAGCACGGTCGCTCGCGGTTTCGCGGGCGACCATCTCCCCGATCCGCGCGAAATCGAGGACGTCGAGCGTCCGCTCGTCGGCGAGCGTCATACCGTCGCCCTCTCGCCGTGCGTCATCGCAAGCGGTCGCGAAGCGTTTCCTCGACGACTTGGGGGTTCGCTTTCCCGCGGCTGTTTTTCATCACCTGAC
>JAABUQ010008192.1_pt1 | contig 14784 bp, 14 predicted proteins | sample 5560001 | NCBI WGS metagenome assembly JAABUQ01 (sample SAMN10711888, study PRJNA513371) | rock metagenome | isolation source: Antarctica rocks | place: Antarctica: Victoria Land, Finger Mt nord | collected 2015-12-18 | reverse complement strand
TTCGCGGGCTACCTGGCCTCCACCGGCCGGTTCAGCCTGGTGCTGGCGGCGGCGGCGGGCGCCGTGGGGTGCAATATCGGTTCCACCCTGGCCTACGCCGTCGGCGCGCGCGGCGGCCGGCCATTGGTTATGCGGTGGGGCCGCTACATCCTGCTCAGCCCGGGCGACCTGGACCGCGCCGAGCGGTTCTTCCGCCGGTTCGGCGGCCCCGCGGTCCTGATCGGGCGCCTGCTGCCGGTGATCCGCACCTTCATCGCGCTGCCCGCAGGGATCGCTGGTATGCCGCAGCTCCCTTTCCAGCTCTACACCTTCGCCGGCTCCTGGCCCTGGTGCTACGCCCTGGCCTACGTGGGCTACGTGCTCGGGGAGCGGTGGGACAGCGACCCGCGGCTGCGCGTTGCCATGCACCGCTTCGACTTCGTCATCGTCGGACTCCTGGTGCTTGGCCTCGGCTGGTTCGCATGGCGGCATTTGCAACACCGGCAGCCAAGGGCCTAGCGCCGGTCAGCAAGTCGGGCGGGCTGTACGCGCAGCAGCAGATCGCGTTCGCCGGGCTGACATGCGTGTTCGTCGCCGCGCTCGTGGCCGAGTTCGTATTACTGCTGTTCCTGTAGGAGCGGTTCTGGACTTCCCTGATCGTGCTGGGCGCGTCGGCGCTGTCCACGACTGCGGTGTTCGCAGGGCTGCGGCTGGCCGGCATCGGGCTGAACACCGCGGCGATCATGATCATCGGCATCGGCGCCGAGATGGCGATCTTCTTGGTGTCGGAGCACATGGACCTGGCGCATGGGATGCCGCCACGGCAGGCGCTGCTGGAGGCCGCACGCAGCCGCGATCGCCATGACCACGCTTACTGCGGTCCCCACGCTCATGCCGCTTGCGGTTGCCATCATCTCCGGGCTGCTGGCACAGTTCCCGCTGGTGCTGCTGGCCATGCCGGTGCTGACCCTGCCGCGCTGGGACCAGTTGCATAGGGCGCAGGCGGCTGCCCGGTAGCGGGCCTCCGCATCCTCGAAGGGTTTGACGCGATGATCGACTGGTCCATAGCAGTGCCGTCCTTCCTGACCGCCCTCGTCGAGTGGGTGGAGGCTTTTACAATTGTGCTCGCCGTCAGCCTGAGCATCGGGTGGCGGGGCGCGGCCGGGGCGGCAATTGCCGGGCTTGCGACCCTGGTGGTGATGACGCTCGTTGCCGGCCGGCTGCTGGCGACCGGCATCGACATCGGCATGGTGCAACTCGTGGTCGGCGTGTTCCTGCTGCTGTTCGGCGTGCGCTGGCTCGCGAAGGCGATGGCGCGCCATGCCGGGCTGAAGGCGCTGCACGACGAGGCCGTGGAGTTCGGGCAGACGCGCGCCAGGCTCACCGGCGAGTGGGCCGCGGGCTGGGCCGTCGCCTACAAGGGGGTGCTGTTGGAGGGCCTGGAGGTTTGGCTCATCGTGGTGGCGCTCGGCATGAAGGCCGCGGACGGCAGGGGCATGGTCAGCAGCGGCGGGGCCGCGGTCGCCGCGCTGCTGCTGACGTGCGCCGTCGGCGCCGCGGTGCGGGCGCCGCTGCAGCGGGTGCCGGAGAACGCCATCAAGTTCACGGTCGGCGCGATGATCGTGGCGTTCGGCACGTACTGGACGATGGAGGGCATCGGCGGGCCTGAGGTCTGGCCGCTTTCGGACTGGACGCTGCCGCTCCTCGGCGCGTTCTACTTGCTGGCCGGGTTGGCGATTGCGACCTTGATGCGCACGCGGGTGCGCCGGGGGGTTGCGTGATGGGTCCGTTCCTCAAGACGCTGTTCGGCGACACGCGCAACGTCGCCGTCGTGGCGGTGCTGCTGGCGATCGAGATCCTGCTGGTCCGCACCGGGCATGGCCGCGAGGCTGCGGTGCTGGTGCCGCTGGCGACCATCGCAGGCGTAACCTGGCTGGCGCCGCGTTGAAGGATCAGGGCAGTCCCAAAGCAGCACCTGTCCAAAGCAGCCATGTCACGGTCTCTTCGGGGAACCCGGCGCAAGCCCAGCGTCAGCGCATGCCGTCGATTGATCGCCGCCAGTCCATGCCTCGAACAGGAACCCCAGCTTCTCCAGCCCGGTCGCATCCAGCCGGCCCTGGATGGCGCGGAACGGCCCCTCGACCACGACCGGCACCGAGACCGGCGACCCCGAGACCTGCGCCAGCGTATGCAATTGGAACGCGACCGTCTCGCGGCCTAGGTCAACCTGGCCAACCCCTCCCAGCGACAGGTAGGTCGTCTCGAGCGCGATGGTCCGGAAGCGCCCGACGCCCTCGTTGAACGACCCGATCAGGCCCAGGCAGCGGAGCGCCGTCTCGCCCTGCGCTGGCACCTTGATCCCAAGCGCATCCAGGGAGGCCGCCGTCAGCTTGATGAACAGGGCGTTGCTGATTTGCCCGCCGGCTGCCGTCACCGAGAACGGCCCATCCAGGGAAGCCGCCAGGCCGCGCACGGTCCGGCCCATGCCGCGCAGTTGCGCATCGATCCCGACGGCTCCGCGCACCTGGGCAGGCAGGCCGGCATACCGCGCGATGAGGGCGAGCGGGACGGCAGGCGCATGCACGGAAAGGCTGACCGGCACGGCGCTGGCCGAGGCATCTGCCGTCATCGACAGCGCCAGCGGCCCGCCAGGCAGCGCGGCCTTCACCGTGCCGACCTGCAGGCGCCCGCCCTTGATCTGCACCGCCAGCTCCACGGCCTGCCAGGCCTGGTCCTGGAACGTCATGGCGTCGATGGCCGCCGCAACGTTGACCGTGGGTCCGCGCAGGACGTGCCAGGGCAGCGGGGTGTCGGGGATCACCGGCCCCGCCGTGTCGGCCCGGGCTGCCTGCTGCGCCGGCTCCATCCCGAACGCATGCAGCATCGCATCCAGGTCGAGCTTGCCCGAGCGCAGCTTCGCATCCAGCACCATCGCCGTCCCAAGCCCCATCGTGCCATCGCCGGCGATGTCGCCCTCCTTGGCGCGCAGCCTTGCATCGGTGAACCTCACCGACCCGGCGTTGGCCGGCACCACGACCTGCCCATCAAACGTCACATCCGTCAGCGCCGGCAGCGCCTGGGTCAGCACGGGACGCAGCGCCGCCAGCGCCGGCGTGCGCAACGAAGCCATCGTGTCCAGCCCCTCGAAGCCGAGCGCCCGGAGCGCCAGCTTGCCCTTCAAGGCGAGGCTGCCGCTCGCGGCCTTGCCGCCGGTTGGCGCGGCCTGGACCTCCACATCGATCGGCAGGCTGGCACGCTCGTCGGGATGCGTGGGCACCCCCACGGTGCCGGCCAGGCTGAACGGCTGGCCTGCAAGGTGGCCGGCGCCGGCCACGGTTGCGAGGCCTCCAGCCGCAGGCAGCACCACGCTTGAGGCGCCGAGCTTCAAGCCTCGGACCCGATCCCCGACATCGGCATCGGCGAACTGCAGCCGGGCCGGGCCGATGACGGGCAGGTCGCCGGGCCGCTTGCCATTCGTCAGGTGTGCCGACAAGGCCGCCCGATGCAGCGCGGGCAGCCGCATGTCCGGCAGCAGGGCGTTCAGCTTCGCCAGGTCGCCGGCAGCGGCCTCGACCTGCAGGTCATAGTGACCGGCCACATCCATCGTGCCTGTCGCCGAGGCGGCCGTGTCGTAGGCGGCGAAGTCCAGCCGCGTGCTCCATGGCCCGGCGATGCCCGCCGTGGGAGTCGCCTTGGCCTTGAGGCTGAACGGCTGGTTGTCCGAATAGACCAAGACTGTTTCCGCTTCGAGCGGCCCGTCATCCACGCCATGCCCCACATCCAGCGAACGTATGCCCAACACCTTCGTCCGCGCCGGCAAGCGCCACGTCACCATCCCGTCCTGCACGTGGGTGCTGCGGATGCGCAGTTGGAACGGCGTACCCGGCGTGCTCACCGGCACGCTGGCTGCGCGTCCCGGCGGATCGAACACCCAGTTGGATTTGCCGGCCACCTGCTCGAACAGGATGTTCGGCCCCACCAACGTCAGCCTTTCGACCTCGATCCGATGCCGCAGCAGCGCTGGGAGCGACAACGACGCCTCGATCCGCTCGGCCCTCGCCATGTCGGGCCGCGTGCCGCCGGGAAGGTTGGCCAGCATGACGTCGCTGACCTCGATCGTCGGCCACAGCGACCGGCTGACGCGCAGCGGACCATTCAGGCTCAGCGTCCGTCCCGTCGCGTCCTGCACGGCAGCGATGATCTCGGGCTTGTAGTCGTTCGGGTCCAGCCAGGCGACGGCGATGCCCAGGGCCGCAACGGGCAGCACGATGAGACATGCGGCTGCACCCAACCACCAGACCCGTCTGCTCACGCCCGCACCTCCGCTGAAGCCATCGATGCCGATGCCCGGCATCAAACGCGCGAAGCTGCAGAATGTCTCACCCGCTTGTAGCGATTGCCTGGGCAGGACGCACCGCGGCCTGCGGGCGTGGAGCGATGCGCCGGGACTGCACGGCGGAGTGCGCCCCCCGTCGCGGGCACGCTCTATGCAAGGCTGGTCGTTAAGGTCGGCTTCCGAGTTCCGCGACCGTCGTCACGCTTCAAGCTGGCCAAGCGCTATTCTCTCCGGGTTGCCAGCCCAGACCAGCATCCGGATCGGCGTCGGGTTGAAGCCGTTGCAGGGGTTGTTCACCTGCGGGCAGTTCGACACCAGCACCAGCAGGTCCATCTCCGCGCGGACCTCGACGTAGCTGCCCGGCCCAGACACGCCGTCCACGATGGCCAGCTCGCCATCCGGGCGGACCGGCACGTTCATGAAGAAGTTGACGTTCGCCACGATGTCACGCTTCTGCAGGCCGTATTTCATGCCCTCCAGCACGAAGTTCTCGCGGCAGGCGTGCATGTAGCGGGTGTGGTGGCCGAACCGCACGGTGTTGGCCTCGCACGAGCACGCGCCGGCCGAGGTGTCGTGCAGGCCGCAGGTGTCGCCCACCACCGTCGCCAGCACCCGGCCCTCGTTCGACAGCAGCCGCGTGCCGGTGGTGACGTAGGCGCTGCCCTGGGCCAGCAGGGTGTCCTGCGCGCTGTAGCGTTCGGCGGTGTCGGCGGCGTTGTACAACAGCGTGTCCACGGCCTGCTGGCCGTCCTGGTCGATGATGCGCAGCACCTCGCCCCGGCGCAGGATGGCGGACCAGGCAGCGCGGGCGGGCACGACCTCATCCAGCCGCGGGGCGTTTGGGCGGGCGCTCATGCGGCCAGGCCGGCCCCACGCAGCCAGTCGGCGGTGTTCTCGAAGGCGCGCACCGCCTCCTCGCTGGCAGTGCGGCAGGGGTCGTCAGCAACCGGGGTGGGATGGGTCCACACCACGGCCTCGATGGCGCCCTCCCAGTCGGGCGCGGGGTCGAGCGGGTGCGGGCAATTGGACAGCACCGCCAGCAGCGGCATTTCCGCCCGTAGGTCCACGAACTCGCCAGGCGTGCCGGGGCCGGCCCAGACGAAGCGGCCCTCGGCATCCGTCTGCACGCCCGCGAACAGCGTCACGCAGCCCGGGATGTCGCGCCGGTCCAGGCCGAGCTTCGCGGCGGCGATGCGGAAGTTGTCGCGCGTATTGCGGCCGGGTGCGCCGTTGGCTGGGGTGCTGCCACCCGTCAAGGCGTCGTGCCGCCCGCTGGTGTCGGCGGTGATGGAGGCCAGCACCCGGCCCATGTCCGACAGCAGCACCTGCCCGGCGCCGAGCCGCGCCGACCATTGCAGCTTCAGCGTGTCCCCGGCGTTGAACCGCTCCGCCATTTCCAGCGCGTTCCACAGCAGCACCGACACCGAGGACCGCCCGGAGGGGTTCACCACCCGCAGCGTCTGGCCCGGATGCAGCCGCAGCGTGCGGTACCAGCCGGCGGGCACCGTCTCCCGCTGCACCACCGCGTCGTCCAGCACGTCCCCCGCCGCCACCGCCGCGACCGGGCGGCCCATGCGCGTGACCGCCGCCTGGCGCAGGGTGTCGTAGCGGCGGCGGTGCTCCTCCGGCGAGGCGCCGTCCAGCATGGGCGCTAGGCCGCCATCGCCATCGGCGCGGGGACCAGCGGCGACACGGCATCGAAGCGCCGCCCGGCCTTCAATGCAAACAGGGGTGTCAGCATCTGCGGCGCCATCACCACGACGCCGCTGTTGTCCCGCAGCTCGAACCGGCCGTCCAGCACGTCCAGCACCGACACGTCCGCCTCCCAGCCCGGCTGCAGCGTGCCGATCTGGTGCTGCAGGCCCAGCATCTCGGCCGGGTTGGCGGTGACGGTCGCCACCACGTCGGCCAGCGGCACGCCGAGCGCCAGCAGCTTGGTCATCGCATTGGTCAGGTTGAACGGCGCCACGCCGAAGAACGGGTTGCCGCTGACCGCCGCGGCGGAGGCGTCGGGCACCCGCACGTTGTAGCCGTGCATGTCGGCGCCGAGCGTGTAGGGCTTGATCCCCGCCTCCAGGGTGCGCCGGGCCATGTCGAAGCTGAAGTGGCTGCCATGGCCGACATCGACCCGCACGCCGCGGGCTAGCGCCTCCCACACTACGGGATGCACCTCGCCGGTTTCGGCGGAGATGAAGCCGCCGGGGTGGCGGGTGAACGGGTGGGCGAGGATGTCGCCCGGCTCCATGAGGGGCACCAGGGCGCGCACGACCTCGTCGGCGTCGATGGTGGCGCTGTCCTTGGTGGGCCAGAGCTGGCCCAGGTGGATATACAGCGGCAGCCCGGCGCCGCGGGCGATCTGCTTGCCGAGCTTGATGACCTCCAGGCCCCAGCGGGACGCGCCGCCGATCTCGGCATGCGCCTTGATGCCGCGCACCAGGTCCGGGTTGTCGCGGGCGGCCTTTACGGTGGCATCGACGTTCACCTGGTCCGGGCCGTACAGCTCGGGATACAGGTGGCCCTCCAGCCCGCCGACGAGGTAGGCGGAGATGAAGCACAGCACACGCGTCTCCGCCGGGGCGGCGATGAAGTTGCGGAAGCCCGGCAGGGTCATGCAGCTCGGTCCGCCCTGGTCCACGACGGTGGTGACGCCGCTGCCGACGCCCACTAGGTCCGGCGCGAGGCCGAACCGTCCGGTGACGTGCTGATAGACGTGGCCGTGCGTGTCGATCATGCCGGGGATCACCAGCTTGCCGGCGACGTCGATCACCTCGCGGGCAGCGTCCGGCGGCAGGCCAGGTGCGACGGCGGCGATGCGCCCGGCGGTGACGGCGACATCGGCCGGGCCGTCGAAGCCGCGCGCCGGGTCGATCACGCGCCCGCCGCGCAGCAGGGTGTCGAACTGCTTGTCCATCCGTGGTTCTCCTGGTTCTGCCCTGAAAACGTGCAAACAAACGTGCAAACGGCCGCCGGACCGGGCCTCGCAGAGGAGGCTTGCCGGCGAGATCATCAGTATGCTGATCTGTTGGGCATGACGCAATCACCCACCATGGAAGCACCGGCCATGGACCGGCCCAAGACGGAGGGCGTGGGCGCTTCCGTGCTGCGGCAGGAGGACGACCGCTACCTGCGCGGGCGCGGCGAGTTCATCGCGGACTTGCGGCTGGCAGGTGCGCAGGACCTGGCCTTCGTCCGCAGCCCGCTGGCCCATGCGCGCATCCGCGGCATTCGCAAGCCGCCGGGGCTGGAAGATCGAGTGTTCACCGCCGCCGACCTCGCGGGCGTGCTGCCGATCACCGCCGTGTCGGCGCTGCCGGGCTTCAAGCCTTCGTCGCAGCCGGCCCTGGCCATCGACCGGGTGCGCCATGTCGGCGAGGCCCTGGCCGTGTGCGTCGCGCCGACACGGGCGGAGGCGGAGGACCTGGCGGAGCTGGTGGAGCTGGACCTGGAGGAGCTGCCGGCCGTGTCCGACATGCTGGCCGGGCGTGCGCCGGATGCGCCGCAGTTGCACGGCCACTGGGGCGACAACGTGTTCCTGGAAACCCGCGTCGATCTGGGCCGGGCCGACGCCCGCGTGGGGGCCGAGATCGTCATCCGCCGCAGCCTGCGGACCGCCCGGCAGCACATGGCGCCCATCGAGGGCCGCGGGCTGGTTGCCGTCTGGGACCGCCGGATGGGCCAGCTTGTACTGCACACCTCGACCCAGATGCCGCACATCGTCCGCACCGGGCTGGCGGGCTGCCTTGGCCTGAACGAGGAAGCGGTGCGCGTGGTGGCGCCCGACGTGGGCGGCGGCTTCGGCTACAAGGGGATACTGCTGCCGGAGGAGGTCGTGGCCGGTTTCCTCGCCCGGCGCCTCGGCCATCCCGCCCGCTGGATCGAGGACCGGCGCGAGGGCCTGACCGGCAATGCCAACTGCCGCGAGCACCACTACGAGCTGACCGCCTACGCCGACCGCACCGGGCGCCTGCTGGCTTTGGACTGCGAGGCGACGGTGGATGCCGGGGCGTACTCGATCTATCCGTTCTCGGCCTGCCTGGAGGCCGCGCAGGTCGCCAGCATCCTGCCCGGCCCGTATGACTTCGCGGCGTTCCGCTGCACCACCTGGTCGGTGGCGACCAACAAGCCGCCGATCCTGCCGTACCGCGGCGTCGCGCGGTCAGGCGTTGCGTATGCGATGGAGACGGTGATGGACGCCATCGCCGTCGAGGCCGGGCTGGAGCCGGACGTGGTGCGCCTGCGCAACCTGGTGCCGGCGGAGGCCATGCCGTTCAACAACATCACCAACAAGCACTTCGACAGCGGCGACTACCCGGAGGCGCTGCGCCGCGCTGCTGCCGCGATTGACCTTCCGGCGGTGCGCCGGCGGCAGGCGGCGGAGTCTGGCTCGGTGCGGACCGGCGTCGGCCTGGCGGTGTTCTGCGAGCAGGGGGCGCACGGCACGTCGGTGTATGCCGGGTGGGGCATCCCGATGGTGCCGGGCTGGGAGCAGGCGGCGGCGCGGGTCACTCCCGATGGCGGGCTGGAATTGCGGGTGGGGGTGCAGTCGCACGGGCAGGGGCTGGAAACCACGCTGGCGCAGGTGGCGCACGAGGTTCTGGGCATCCCGGTGGCGCGGATGCGGGTGGTGCACGGCGACACGGCGCTGACGCCGTACTCCACGGGCACCTGGGGGTCGCGCTGCATGGTGGTGGCTGGCGGCGCAGTGGCGACGGCCTGCACGGCGCTGGCGCTGCGGATCGGCCGCATCGGCGCGCACCTGCTGCAAGTCGATCCCGCCGCGGTGGTGGTGGGTGGCGGCGAGGTGCGCGGACCCCACGGCAGCGTGTCCATCGCCGAGGTGGCGCGGACCTGGTACCTGCGCCCGCAAGACCTGCCGGACGACGTGGACGATGGCGGGCTGGAGCTGACCGCCGGCTATAAGGCGCTGCGCGACAGCGGCACCTTCAGCTACGCCGCCCATGCCTGCACGGTTTCGGTCGATACGGAGTCCGGCGAGGTCCGCATCCTCGATTACGCCATCACCGAGGATGGCGGCGTGCTGGTGAACCCGATGATCGTCGATGGCCAGGTCACCGGCGGCGTCGCCCAGGGCATCGGCACCGCGCTGCACGAGGAGATGCCGTTCGACGACGCCGGCCAGCCCGGCGCTGCGACGCTGGCCGATTACTCGCTGCCGGGCGCGACCGAGGTGCCGGTGCTGCGGATCGAGCACATGCAGACGCCGTCGCCCTACACCCGGTTCGGCCAGAAGGGCATCGGCGAGGGCGGCGCCATCGGCCCGCCGGCTGCCATCGCCAACGCGGTGAACGATGCATTGCGCGGGTTAGGCGCGCGGGTGGACCGGCTGCCGATCACCGCACGCCGGGTGGTCGCGGCCGTGCTGGCGGCGGCATGAGGAGAGCGCTGTGAAGCCGGCCGCGTTCGGCTGGGCGCGTCCGGGCGGACTGGCAGAGGCCGCGGCGTTGCTGGGGGCGGACACGGCGCGGGCGATGGCGGGCGGGCAGTCGCTCGGCCCCATGCTGAACCTGCGCGCCGCCCGGCCCGGCACGGTGGTGCCGCTGGCGGGCCTGGCTGAGCTGCATGGGGTGGAGGAGGCAGCGGATGCCGTGACCCTCGGCGCAGCCATTACCCATGCCGCCATCTCGGACGGCCGGACGCCGGACATCGTGGATGCCGCCGGCGTCAGCATCCTCGCGCGCGTCGCTGGGGGCATCGCCTACCGGGCCGTTCGCAGCCGCGGCACCATCGGCGGCAGCCTGTGCCACGCCGATCCGGCCGCGGACTGGCTGACGACGCTGACCGCCCTTCGCGCCGTGGTGCTGACCACTCGGCGGGCAGTGGCGCTGGACCGCTTCGTGACCGGCCCCTACCAAACCGTGCTGGACCCCGGCGAGGTCGTGCGCGCCGTACGGGTGCCACGCCTGCCGGCCGGCGCACGCTGGGGCTACCACAAGCTATGCCGCAAGCCCGGCGAGTTCGCGCACGCCATGGCGGCCTGCGTGGTGGGGCCGGGCGCCCGCCGCGTCGTCATCGGCGCTGTCGGCGGGCCGCCGGTGGTGCTGGACGGGCTGGACGGCGCGGCGGCGGCGCTGGCCTTCCTGGACCCGGTGGACCGGCACTTGCAGATCGTGGCGATGCGCCGGGCGTTGGCGATGGCTGGCGTGGCAGCCGAGGCGCCAGGCACACGACGGCCATCCGCATGACGGCCGTCCGCATGATGGTGAACGGCCGGGCGGTGGCTGCAGAAGTCGAGCCGCGCACCTACTTGGCAGACTTCGTACGCGGGCACTTGCTGCTGACCGGCACGCACACCGGCTGCGAGCACGGCGTCTGCGGCGCCTGCACGATCCTGCTGGACGGCGAGCCGGTCCGGTCCTGCATCGCCTACGCCGTTGGCTGCGACGGCGCGGACGTGCGGACCATCGAGGGATTGGAGGACGACCCCATCATGACCCGGCTGCGGCTGGCCTTTTCCGCCGAGCACGCGCTGCAATGCGGCTACTGCACGCCCGGGATGCTGGTGACGGCACGCGACATCGTGCAGCGCCTGCCGGATGCGGACGACGACCGGGTGCGGCTGGAGCTGGCGGGCAACCTGTGCCGCTGCACCGGCTACAACGGCATCGTGCGGGCGGTCCGCCGGGTGCTGGATGAACGCCTGGTGCTTGACCGCCCCGCGCTGCCCCGCGTGCCGGCGGCGCGCTTCGGCCCCATCGGCGTGGAGGACCAGCCGCGCCAGGCCGCAGCCGTCCCTGGCACCGAGGGCTTGCAGCAGCGGCTGCGGTTCGCGCAACCGGCCGCACGGGTTTGGCAGGCATTGCAGGACCCCGCGCTGCTGGCGTCGTGCATCCCCGGCGCGCAGCTTACCCTGGCGGAGCCGGGCCGCATCGAGGGCCACATGCTGGTGGCGCTGGGTCCGGTGCGCGCCCGCTTCGGCGGTGCGGCGACGCTGTCCTATGACGACGCGGCGCGCAGCGGCAGTGTGCAGGGCGCCGGCCAGGACCAGGCCAGCGGCACCCGGCTGAATGCCGCCGCCCGCTTCCAGGTCGTGCCCGATGGGGAGGACGCCTGCGTGCTTGCCGTGTCCGTCGAATACGGCCTGCGAGGCGCGCTGGCGCAGCTTGCGCGCGGCCGGGTGGTGGACCTGCTGGCGGGCGAGATCGCGGGGGTGTTCGCGCGCAACCTGACGGTTCGCCTGGGCGGCGGCACGGCATCCGCACCCGCGGCGCTGTCGGGGGGCCGGTTGCTGCTGCGCCTGGCATGGCTGAGGCTGCGGCAGCTCCTTGGGCGGTAGGGGAATGTGCACCGGCTGGTCAGCGGCTGCCCAGGCGGCGTGCAACAGTCAGCATACAGACGGTCCACAGCGAGCACGAGGCCGTGAAGGCCGGATGGCACGCCCCTTGCTGATCCACCACGCATGAGGGGCCAACCATGAGCGCAGATACTGCCCTGCGTGACCGTTTCGGGTCCGTTGCGCCGAGGGTTGATGGCTCGGTATTCGACGCATCGGCCCTCGCGTCCATCGCCCAGGTGCTGCAACGCCGGACCCACCGCCGTTACACGGACCGCCCGGTTCCCCCGGCGATGATCGACCTGCTGTGCCATGCTGCGCTGTCGGCCTCGTCGAAATCTGATTTCCAGCAAGCCGGCATCCTCGTGGTCGATGACCCGGCGAAGCGGGCTGCACTCGCGACGCCGTTTCCGGCCATGCCCTGGATCGGCTATTCACCGGTGTTCCTGGTGTTCCTGGGCGACACAAGGCGCTTGGAAGCCCTAGGCGTGCTGCGCGGGCACCCCACGACGAACAAGGGGCTGGAAGGCTTCTTCAACGCCGCCGTGGATGCGGCCCTGGCGTTGCAAACCTGCATCCTTGCTGCCGAGAGCGCCGGGCTGGGGGTGTGCCCGATCAGCGTGCTGCGGAACCAGGCGCCGCTGGTCGCGGAGGTGCTGGCGCTGCCGGCCGGCGTGTTCCCGGTGGCCGGGCTGTGCCTGGGCTGGCCGGCGGATGAGGGCCACGCCAGCTTGCGCCTGCCGCCCAGCCTGACCCTGCACCGGGACCGCTATGACGACTCGGCGCTGCCGGAGGCCATCGAGGCCTATGACGCCGAGCGGGAGGCGCGCAACCCGACACCACCGGCCAAGCAGCGCGCGCCGGAGCGGTTCGGCATGGCCGCGCAGTACGGCTGGTCCGAGGACAAGACGCGCCAGTCGGCCCAGGGCGAGGGCGCGGCCTTCCCGCCCTGGCTGCGGCAACAGGGCTTCACGTTCGACTGATACGCACAAGGGGACCGATACATGACGGCCACACGACGCGACCTGCTGAAGACCGGCGCCACCGCGGCGTTGCTGACCGGCGCCGGGCTGCTGCGCCCCGCGCGGGCGGCCACGCTGGCCGAGATCAAGGCCCGCGGCACCATGGTCGTCGCCACCGAGGACGACTTCAAGCCGTTCGAGTTCATCCAGGACGGCAAGCCCACCGGCTACGACACCGAGCTGCTGGAGTTGATGCGCAAGACCGTGCCGTTCCAGGTTCGCCAGGAGACGATCCCCTGGACCGGCCTGCTGCCCGGCGTCGGCAGCGGCAAGTACGACGCCGCCGTCACCGCCGCGCTGATCACGCCTGAGCGCGAGAAGTTCCTGGACTTCTGCAGCCCCGTCGCCGAGTCCACCGACTACTACGTGAAGAAGAAGGGCAACACGTCCATCACGGGGATTAAGGATCTAGCCGGCAAGAAGTGCGGCGTGCAGGCCGGCAGCGCCATGCTGTCCTCGCTGCCGGAACTTGAGGAGATGCTGAAGCCGACCGGCGGCAAGATGGGCGAGGTCGTGCAGTATGTCAGCTACCCCGAGGCCTACCAGGACCTGGCGATCGGCCGGACGGACTACGTGGTCAACACGCAGATCAACCTGCAAAGCCTGGTGAACGACAAGCCCGGCGTGTTCGAGATGGGCCAGGCGGTATCGAAGAAGATCTACATCGCCTGGGCGGTGAAGAAGGGCAACGCCGAGGTGCGCGACCTGCTGGACGGCTTCCTGCTGGCACAGCGCAAGAACGGCGAGATGGCGAAGCTGCAGCAGAAGTGGTTCGGCATCAGCTTCGACATGCCGGAGCACTGGACGGCTGCCTAGCGGCCCGCCCCGGTTGGCGTCGGGTTGACCGCGAACGATCTGCTGGCACTGCTGCAAGGCGCTGTCTTCACCGTGCTGTTCTCGGTGACGGCGGTGGTGGTCGGTGTGCCCGCCGGGCTGGGGCTGGCGCTGATACGATGGCGGGGCGTGCCGGTGCTGTCCCCGGCTGTGGCGCTGCTGGTCAGCGTGCTGCGCGCCGCGCCGGCCGTCACGCTGGCGCTGCTGATCTTCTTCGCGCTGCCGCGTGTCGGCGTGTCGCTCGACCCGGTGCCGGCGGGCATCCTGACCCTCACGCTGTCAACCATGGCGTTCAACTGCGAAATCTGGCGCGCGTCGCTGCTGGCGCTGCCGCGGGACCAGCTCGATGCGGCGCTGGCGATGGGCATGGGGCGCACCTTGCGCTTCCGCCGCATCGTGCTGCCGCAGGTGGCGCGGGCGGCGCTGCCGGCCCTGGTCAACGAGCTGACGCTGCTGGTGAAGGTCAGCCCGGCCGTTGCGGTTCTGGGCGTGGTGGACATCACCCGCGCCGCCGTGCGGATCGGCGCGCAGACCTACGAGCCGCTGCCGCCGTTCATGGCGGCGCTGGTGATCTACAGCCTGATCGTTTTCCTGTTCGTGCGCCTGCAACGCACGGTCGAGCGCCGGATGGGGGCCAGCCTCGCATGACGGCCAACCTCGCATGATGGCCAGCCTCGCGTGATCGAGGAGTTCGCCGTCGTCTGGAGCCAGCGGGCGCTGATGCTAGATGGGTTCCTGAACACGGTGGGGATCGCGCTGCTGGCCTCCGCGGCGTCGCTGGTGCTGGGGGCGCTGCTGTCCACCGGGCTGATGTCGCGCCGCCCGCCGGTGGCGTGGGCGGCGACCGCGCTGGTGGACGCCATGCGCTGCGTGCCGTTCCTGCTGTTCGCCTACCTGATCTACTACGGCCTGCCGTCGCTGGGCCTGCGCCTGTCCAACTGGAGTTCCGGCCTGGCGGCGCTGGTGGCCTACCACATGGCCTACATGGCGGAGCTGCTGCGCGGCACCTGGCGCAGCCTGCCGGCGGAGGCGGTCGAGGCCGGGCGGGCGTTCGGCTTCCATGGGTTCGGGCTGTTCCGCCGGGTGATCCTGCCGCCGGTGGTGTTCGCGGCGCTGCCGACCCTCGGCAACCAGGTGATCCAGGTGATCAAGGACAGCGCCTTCCTGACCATCATCGCCGTGCAGGAGCTGACCCACGCGGCGACGGCGATCCAGGCGACGTACTACGTGCCCTTCGCCTCGTTCATCGTGGCGGTCGGGCTGTACTGGGTGCTGTGCCTGGCGGTCGAGGGCGTGGTCGGCCTGGCGATGGTCCGGGCGGA